>Ga0207433_10010742_pt1 | contig 14177 bp, 7 predicted proteins | sample YelNatPaOPGAMG01_FD_187559 | JGI IMG/M metagenome (GOLD analysis project Ga0207433, IMG submission 187559) | Hot spring thermophilic microbial communities from Obsidian Pool, Yellowstone National Park, USA - OP-RAMG-01 (SPAdes) (version 3) | ecosystem: Environmental > Aquatic > Thermal springs >... | reverse complement strand
CTATCATCAATTCAGCTAATTCATCAAGAGTAGCACCTTGAGAAATCGTACTTCTGCCGTCGCAAACTAACAAAATCATTTTTCCATCTGCTGTATATCCAACAGCTGTACGCGGAGCCAACACGCCGCTGCCATAAACATCTGATTGCAATAATTCATAGTTTGTAGAATAATCTATTAAACTTTTCCCATCTTTGACTAAAAGTGGACCTCCTCCTACCGCAGAATAAGCATCCCACTTTTGACCACCAGCAGGGAAAGAACTACTGGGTTGAGGTTGCGGTGTATCGCCGTCAACATTTGGACTTGGAGTAGGATAAATCCAAGGTACACCATTCAAACTGTAATTCCAACCGCATGTCCCTTTTTGATTTTGATCCACTCCTAATACACCACGAGTTACATAATATGTTTGATTGGAACGTGTTACAGACCCAATATTGCTAGCCGCTACGGAACCTCTGTCAAGAACCAAACTATAACTTGCCCCTGTAGTTGTTGATGTATCAAAAAAACCTCCATTAGTACAAATATAAGCATTAGGGCCATAATTACTTATAAATTGTGAAGGAGTCTGATGCGTTGCACTAAATAACACACGAAATTCAATATTACCAGTAGTCATATCAGCAATAGCATACCAAGCGGAGAAGGGACGACCATTAAGTGTCGAAGTAGTAGAATAAACGCTTATTTCGGACGGTAACCCGCTGAGACCTGTATTTTTCGTCCACAAAAGATTGTAAGGTTGAGCAGCTAAGGTGCTCATTAACACAGAAAACAACAAAAAAAAGGCAAGTTTTTTCATAATTATTAATTATTTGACATTAATACTATAACAAAAATCTGAAGATAAAATCAATTTCATATATATAATTCTATCTACCCCCATCAATGACTATTGATTCTCCACCAACTTTATCTTGATCAACAGTGGTTGAGATAATGAAATATTTTGGATCAGGACAACGCATATCAGTAAAACGAGTTTGATGCATGGGAGCTTTAACAATACTACCATTATACATTCTATAAAGATAAGTGCATAGCCATTTTGAGCCGGTCACTTTGGTTTTAGTCGGTTGAACAGGTTTACCTTCGTTGGATACTTGATCAATAGCATTAACCCTCTTAAAAATCATTGGAGAACTTAATTGATAACCATCAGCTGAAAAATCACATTCATATTGTTTGCCTTCCCCTTTCACGATAAAGTGTATAATGCCATTAGAGGTAACCATAACCGACATAGTAACAGTATCTCCTTGATACCAATAGTAATTAGCTTGAGCAGGAGCGTTTGTGTATATAGCCACTTGATTTGTAAGAGGATAAGCCGATCTGCGCAAAAAGGGCCGAAAAGCACGACGATCTGGAGTAACATTGCCATTAGCATCTATAATGACTTCCCATGTCATACCGATATCCGTTTCTTGTCCATTAGCTGTACCACCCAGATAGACGGACGGATTGTCCAAATATTGAGCAGTATTAGACGGATTAATTCGTGCTGGATCGAAATAGATAGAGGGCAAAATAACCGTTCCGGTAATACCTAACCATACATCTTGAGAACTCATAGCCTTACGGTAGTAAGATCCATTAAAACAAGGAGAAGTGATATCTGGTAATACTTCTTCCGAGAAAAATGTAGAAATAGGATCACTAACTAATGTAAGACTGTTCTCCTTTTTTACACATCCAATCAAAATATTCAGAAATAGAAACAAGATAATTAAGCTATTGAAATTCAAACATCTCGATTTAATAAGTTTATAATTATATTTAAATTCTAATATAATCATCATTTCTGCTATGTTCGCCAAAACCATTTTATTTTAGTAAAAAACATAGCCAACAACGTGACCAATGTAGTAATAATTACACCACGAAGCAATCCCTGCCAAGCATTATGTGACAGCATATCCACATATTTCATCAATCCAGTAATATTTAACAACGGGCCTACCACAACAGAAGAACCAACATAAGCAATCATAGGATTTTGCCCTGACATAGTAAGAAATGCTGTGGCATGTTTCCATTGAAAAAAATCACAAAGAATAGAAAAAGAAATCAATGCCATAAATGCCAAACCTGAAGTAACAAAATAATAGCTAAAAGTAGAGGTGTCTTTGCGAATGCCACCTTCAAATGCTTCAAAAAAAAGGCCTAAAAGCAACAAATAACTTCCCGTAACAAATAATTTTTCCCAAAACTGAAGGTTCACGGTTGGCGTTTTATACAAAGACGCAATTCCTATCGACAGCAATAACATGGTAACAACCAAATTAAGAACCAATTGACGAGTAAATAATCCGTACAAATTCCAAACAATAAGGCTCATTGTAATACTCAATAAAACAATAGCCTCCTTTTTTTCTTTTTGCTGATGTTCTCTTCGTGTCTGTTCAGTATTACGTATCCATTCCAACAAATATTCTCCGGCTATAGAACCTGGAATAACAATAAACAAGTACTTCAAATAGTAGAATTTATAGAGCCACGGCAGGGGAGAGAAATCAAATAAAGCTTTTTGCCAAGAACCATTAAAATTAACGGACATACACAGCAAGATAGCCATTACAAATGGGAGAATTGCAATACGTGCTATTCGATTGCGAATAGTGAAAATATAAACCAATGAGCCAAAAATGGCCATATTAGCCAACACCAAAATGATGATATTGCTATAATCTAAACTAAATGTTCGCCCATCTGCATAATGCAAAGTGAACAATAACAAAAAAGCAAGCCCGTAAGCCCCCATTTTAATAACAAGACGCAGCCAAGGAGGTATCTCCGAAGGTAACCGCATAAACATCGGAAAAAACAACAAGAAGCCACCTAGTGTGATGAACCATGCACGATAATCTTGCGGATCTGAAAGACTCCACGGATAGATATGTTGCAAAAAAATGGCAAAAAAGGCGAGCTGCAAACCTCTCAATATACTATCGAATGATAATCGCCAACGAGAAACACCTTCATCAAATTTTCTCCCTAAGGAGAAAGGGAAAGCAGCTCCCATTGCAAAGAGAAAAAATGGGAAAACTAAATCAACCCAAGTAATTCCATAAATTGATGGATTGAAGATATGATCTGGTGGCAGCACTTGTGCATGATACATCCACCTTGGCAAGGTATTGGCAATAGTTCCAGAAAGTACCATGGTAAGAATAGCATAACCCCGTAAGGCATCTAACGAAAGGGCTCTTTTAGAACTTTTCATAAACCACCCTTCTTATAGTTTGTGAAAAGAGCTGGAAATTTTTTCAACCCTTCATAAAACCAAAAAGCTTCTCCAGTAAATCCGTATCCTCTATCAGCTTCAATCATCTGTTTTAAAAGATTTTCCGTAGGATTATATGTCCCATTTTGTATTAGTATTCCAGGATAAAATTTGCTTTTAGTAGTTGTATTCAAATATGAAACTTGCTGAGCTAACGTTGATTTATAACTTGAAATATCATACCGATAGATTTGAGGAATGATCAAATCAACATACCCCCTATTTAGCCAAGATGGCCAATCTTGTAAGTAATTATTAAGCCCCCAAGGATAAATACTCGGAGCACAACATACAATAAGAGATGGATTAATTGCCTTAACAGATTTATATAAAGTTGCTTGAAAAGAAGTCAATAACCCTGCGCGCCAATTTATCCAAGCTGTATCTTGATAATTTACGGGGGGAGCCATTCCGTTGTGCTGCTCTTTATACAAATTGACAGTATAATTATCGTATCCACCAATAGTAGGAAGAGCAGGCATTCGGTCATCTTCTTGTATTCCGTCCACATTATAATTCTTCACAACCTCTGATACTAAATTAATCATAAATTGTTGTACGTCTGGCATAAAAGCATTCATCCAATCAAATCCATTTACTGTCACAAGGTTTCCATTTTGGTCTTTAGCAGCCCAACTTGGCTTGTCCTGAATTATTAACCCTCCATTTTGGCTATACGAACATGAAAATCCATATTCAAACCATGCATAAACTTTAATATTCTTTTTGTGAGCTTCTTGTATTATCTCTGCTAAAGGATCACGTCCAACAAAACGGCTATCTTGCGAAACGCCAAAAAGAGTCTGCATTAAACTACTTGGGTAGATTGTTTTTCCTTGATCCCAAACACTCACAAAAATATTATGAATGCCAAAAGAATCACAAAGAGCTACAGCGGCTTTAATACTATCAAGAGAAAATAAAACCTGGCTTGCTGTACTCGTTATCCATGTGCCTGTAAAATTATCGTTTTGATTTACTACAATTTGGGGCTCTTCTTTTTTGGATTCACCACAACTTATCGAAGAAAATAATAGAGATCCAATAATCAACCACAAAAATGCATGAGACTTCATATTTAATAAATTAAAATAATATTTATAACAATCAAAGAACTACTTTCTAAATACCTACATTGAACATTAATACTTCTTCAAAATTATTTGGGAATAGGCTCCTTCTTTATGCTGTTAACATAATAAAACAGCCTTTCCCCAAATAATTTTAGGTTAGATTATGGTTCTAATTGATAAATTTGTGCACCTATATTTGTACAGATAAATGCAGCACACAGTTTCCCATTAACTACTGATAAAGCAGCATCAGTTGTTGTATTACCATTTGCAGCAGTGGATGGCATCAAGACATCCATGATCGGGTTTTGGAAAGAAGTTGCTTGCCCATCTGTAATATCACAAACACGGAAGTGAGCGCCACTTCCAGATACATACGTTGTATAGGCCAGGTATATACGACCATTATGGCTATACGTATCACAATCAGTAGTGACAATTCCAGTGAGTTGAAAATTAGAAATTAAGGCGCTTGTTAAACTAATAATTCCATTGAAATTTAACCCTGTAGCTGCTCCTACAAATCCTGATGAACCTACCGGTAAGGGTTGCACACTATAATAATAACTTGTTCCAGTATACGGGAAAGTTAATTTTTGAGGCATCGATGAGGTCAATACTCCATTTGTGACCGTCCAAACTAAAACATCTTGGTGCTGAGCCATCGGTACGGTAATCACTGCATTTCCAGACAAAGATCCCGAAATATTAATGCCTGCAGCACGTGGAGCATAAGACAAACCTAAAGAAGTTTCCGAATAACTTATATAAACAGTAGGGGCAACATCCGTAACTCCATTCCATTTATAGATATTTAAAGTAGTGGTTGCACCTGCACCTGCACCTAATTGGACGCCTAAAATCACTCCATTGTCATCTGAAGCCAACTTTCTAATTCCTGTTACAGCCCCACCATCAATAGTTGTCCCAGTTTTACTCAGGGCATTCACCCATTTCCCTGACAAATCATAATAATTCGGACCTATAGGTGTAACTCCTGCACTATTGTGGTTAGCTACAACGAAATATTGACCACTAAAAGCAATTGCAGTGCCTGCATCTGTACCAAAACCAAAAGATGCGTAGGGAATAGAAGCCAAAGGCGTTAATGAAAGCTTAGGAACACCAATAGTAAATGTCTTTTGTATTCCATCAGTTCCGGTTATCTTGACCGTAGTTGTTCCTGCTAATAGATTTAATCCTTGACCAGTGAAAGAAGGATCAATCTGATTACCAAAACCTGCCGTTAAAGTAACATTGGCAGATGAAAAATTAGTTAACCCATGTACATAAGGAGTCACAATATTTTTGTTTATATCAGTAACTACAACTGAATCAGTAGGTATTCCATTAATTACCATGCCTGTAATAATTGCCGGCCCAACCTGTTGAGTGGTGATAATAAACTGATAAGTATATATGGTACTTCCATCAACTCCTAATACATGAATAGTGTGTGGTGATGTATAATCTTGCACAGTCCCATTTGTAAAGTCTTGCAAGGTTCCATTCATAAAGGCCATAGTTACATTCAAAGCGGCAAGATTTGTCCCTTTAGGTACTTGAACAATCAAACTTGAACTTGAAAAATGAATATCAGATGGATTAATGGTCAATCCACTAATAATAAATGTTGTGATTAAAGGAGGTGATTGTATTTTCAATGTCCAATTTGTCCTTTTACCATCACTACCATTGATAGTTAGCGATAAAGGTTTACGACAATCCATTTGTGTATTATTTGCAAATCCTTGTATTAAGCCATTAGTTACTAATATTTCAACTTTAACATTACTTAAATCTGTTCCTGCTGGTAACACAACAGTAGCAATGTTATTCGTATCGGTAGGTAAGTACAAAACATTGTTTATCTTAACTCCTACGATTTGAGATCCTTCAAACAGCCGTTTGTCCATATTATTAGAACAAGCGAAAATCACAAGCAGCAGAATTGCACACATTGTGAGACCTAAGCTTTTAATTGTTTTCATAAAGTACTATTAATATGTTATTACTTGTTATTATTCAATGTTGATTTATTTGATTGAGAAAAGATGCCCAGTTCACATACAGAGGTCGAAAATCATCAATCCGGCAGATTCTGACAAAGAGGCTTCATATCAATTGTTCCATTTTTTTTATCAAACTTCGGGACTCTTTGCCGTACGGCAAAGAGTCCCATTAGTTGATTATTTGTGGTTAATTACCTGCCGTACCCTGGATTTTGAGTTAACCAAGGAGCTTTAGTCAGTTCAGTATTAGGAATGGGCCAAACATAATAATAATCTTGCCAACTCGTTGGCCTTGAAACGTCCCTTGTTCTCAATTTCGATGCAAAAGCTGCATAAGATGGAATGTCATTCAAATCGCGCTCTGAGCCAGGAGTTCCATAAGAAGGAACCATGTCTGGAGTTACTTGGGTATAGCCATCTGGGTAAGTATTTGTTGCCGGATTTACGCCTATTGCAATAGGATATCCATAAGTGGGTTCTGCATTTTGCAAAGCGCCCAATCGCCATCTGCGCATATCAAAAAAATAGAGTGATTCTTTCATTAACTCCACTTTTCGCTCACGTCGCACAATCTGCCGCATCTTTATCTGATTTCCTGCTCTTGTAGGATCGACGGTTAAAATAGAGGGCATTCCCACTCGAGCACGAACTTGGTCAATCGCATTATATACGGTAGCATCTAATTGATTTAATTCAATTTTAGCTTCTGCATAGGTAAGCAAGATTTCTGCATAACGCATCAAAATGATATTATATGAAGGCGTAAATGCTCCTTCATCAGCAAAATGGTCATATTTTTTCCACAAATAACCAACCCCACTTTGCACATAACCATATTGAGCCACTGATCCCGTATAATCAAGATTGGAAATCATGGTTACATTACCGGATGGATCAAACGATTTTGTTTGAGGATTGTATAATTCCATCAAAAATTTCATTTGTTTAGTTCCAGTATTTCCAATAATCGTATCATGCTGTGTATAGATAGTATACTTTAACCTTGGATCTCGATTGATAAATGGAGTCTTTGGATTATAACCTGAAGTAGGATCATCTATTCGTTTCCCATTTGAACATTCATATGTGTCAACCAATTGCTGAGTCGGGAATCGACCACTTTGAGCAATCATACGACTCATCTCACCTGCAGAAAGATAGTGAGTTTTCATAGCCCCTTGATTTGAATACATTATTTGAAACATATTTTCGTTTTGTGCGGCTGAGGTCATTTGCCCTACTCGAGTAAACAATGCATTATAATCAGGACATAAGCTTCTTCCACTATTTAGTATCACATTTTGAGCCGCTTGAGCCGCTATAGTAAAATAGGTATTAGCTTTATCGGCATTCGTTGTCCCAGCTTGTCCAAATCCAAATTTACACCAACTACCTGCATACAAAGCTAAACGTGCTTCTAAACCATAAGCTACTGACCTATCAATACGACCCCAATCTGCAGCATTACTATATCTCCATGGCAAATAATTAGCTACACTATTAATATCAGAAATTAAAGTATCTACTACTTGTGACCAAGGTGTTCGAGTCACATTTTTCAACTGAGCATTATTAACAGAGGTGGCAAAATATGGTATATCACCATATAAAGAAATAAGCTCCCAGTAATAATAAGCACGAAGTATTTTTACTTCAGCATAATATTGTTTTGCTTTGTCGCTTAAGTTATTAATATATGGATTAGCCCCATCCAATACTGAATTACATCGTGCTACAGAACTATAAAGGACAGCCCATGTATATTCTACAACATAATTATTTGTTAAATTAAGATTTCCAACTCCGATTGAACTATTATCAGCGCGTTCTATTCCAAAAGGAGTGTACATGTCCCACAAAACCATTGGAGGAATATTACTAAAATTTTCCTGGTTTTGATATAACATTTCGTAACATCCTGAAGCTCCAGCCTCAAGAGCACCTTCAGTATTATAAAAGTTGGACGAAAGGTATGCACTCAATGGCTGTTTATCAAGGTAATTACTGCAACTAACCAGCAATATCAAAAAGGTTACATAAAACAAGAACCTTATATTTCTTATATATTTAACTATGTTTTTCATATAATTGATTTTTAATAGATATACTAAATTTAGACACCAAATAAAGTAAAAATACATTTAGTATTGTTAAAACTTTAAATTAATTCCTACGGTGTAAGTTTGCATAATAGGATAGAATTGACCGCCTAATGATCCCCCATAAGATACTTCAGGATCATATCCTTTATAGAAATGACTCAAAGTAAACAAATTTTGCCCGCTTAAATAAAATCGAACACTATTGATTTTTATTTTTTGACAAAATTCTTTTGGCAAAGAGTATCCAATTATAATGTTCTTCAATCGACCATAAGCTCCGTTTTTTACCCATTTGGACGAAAGTACGAAATTATCTGCTGCATTCGCCTCAGGTAACAAAATAGGATAGGCTGCATTTGGATTTGTAGGTGTCCATGAATCTAATTGATGAACAAAGAGATTCGCTCCATTGGCAAAAGGCTTTAATCCAATACCACTCATAAATACCTTCCTTTGTCCTACCCCTTGTATAAAAACAGTCAAATCAAAATTTTTCCATGCTCCGTCCAATTTTAATCCATATTCAAAATGAGGATAAGGGTCTCCCAAATAGACTTTATCGTTTGAATCAATAATACCATCTTTGTTAACATCTTTATATTTAATATAACCAAGACCATCTGCACTACTCAACTTTGCAGAAGTAGCAACATCATTCAAAGTTTGAAAATATCCTTGAGCAACATAACCCCAATAACCTTTTAGAGGATATCCAACCGTCATGCTACCATCAGGGGAATGATATCCATTAAGATTAGTAATTTTATTACGATTATCATCCAAGGTGAAAGTAGCTCCATATGAAAATTGACCTATTTTGTTTCTGTGGGATAACAAAACCTCCCAACCTCGGTTATTCATATCACCTGCATTCGTATATGCAGGCCCCATTCCGGCATAATAAGGCAATGGGAATGTCATCAACATGTTAGAAACAGTTTTAAGATAATAATCCGCTGTAATACTTAATAATCCATCCCAAAATATTGCATCCGTGCCAATATCTATTTGTTTCGATTTTTCCCATTGTATGTTGCTATTAGCCAAATTAGTTTGTGCTACACCAGGAGAGAGCTGTTTATTAAACCAATAACTGTAACCCGTGTTAACCGTAGCAGTATAAGGATAATCGCCAATATCCTGATTACCCAATAGGCCATATGAAGCACGCAATTTCAGTTGGTTCAGATAGGGTTGGGTTTTTTTCATAAAAGATTCCTTAGAAATCACCCAACCGGCAGAAACAGAAGGGAAAAATCCCCAACGATTTTGTTGAGTGAATCGGGAAGATCCATCATAACGTCCATTGGCTTCGATAAGGTATTTATCATCATAATTATAGTTTAATCTTCCAAAATAAGAAAGCATAGCCCAACTACTCGCGCCACCTCCAACTGAAGCAGTACTCCCATCCCCATCACTTAAATAACTTTTCCCCAAAGTAAATCCTCTTTCGGAAGCCGATATGTTAGAATACAATTCATCTTCAGCTTGTGTTCCAAACAATATATTGAATTTATGTTTTTCAATATAATATTTATAATTGGCTTGAGCAAGATAATAGTTTCGTGTTATCTCACCTAGACTTTCAGTCAGATTATCAAGTGAAGGATATTGTCCTAAATCTATCCCTTGTAAACTCACCTCATAAGGTTTAAGATAATCACGTTGACGGTCATTTATTTTATGAAGAGAATATTTTCCAATAATCTCCAAGTTTTTAATGGGAGTTAACGTCAACGTTCCGGTAATTAAAACATCCGAGTTCATGTCGGTATTAGTTCCGCTATCATCAGCTTCAGCTGTAGGATTTAACCCATTTTTACCATACCCCCAAATTCCATTCAAATCTTTTACTCCGGAAAGAGTTGGTAATAAATATAACGCAGTGTTAATAATTGATTGCGGAGAAGCGGCTCCTGGAGTTAAGGTATTAGCCTGCAGCAAGTTGCTTTCGAGAGTAAACTTAGCCCATTTGGTTATTTTAGTATCCGCATTGAACATCAAAGAAGCACGGCTGTAATTATTATTAGCCATTAGACCATTTTGGTATAAATAAGATCCTGCACTATAATATTGTATTGTATTATTTCCTCCACTAATTGAAACATTTTGATTTTGCATTAATGCATCACTTTTCAGAGTTGCACGTTTCCAATTAGTATCAAAGCGATTCCAATCATTTGGCTGTAACGTTTTTTCCTGCTCAATTAACTGTAATCGTTGACTTCTTGTATCAGGAGTAACACTGATGCCTGCATTATCCCACGAGTTCAACTCAGATTGCAAATATTGCCATGCAGGCACAGGATCTGGCATATTTGTGGGACGTTGCATCGTAGCATAACCACTATATGAAACGGTCACCTTTCCTTCTTTTCCTCTCTTAGTTGTGATAAGGATAACCCCATTTGAGGCACGTGAACCGTAAATAGAGGCAGATGCTGCATCTTTCAATACCGAAACGCTCTCAACAGAATTCATATCAACTTGGTCAATATTCGTTTCAATGCCATCCACCAAAACCAAGGGATAGGTTGTTGAGTTAATGGAGCCAATACCACGAATATGAATATTGGAACCATCTGCACCTGGTGCTCCTGATGTTTGTTGAATGGAGACCCCCGGCATTGTTCCTTCCAACGCCGTAGAAAGAGATGCGATTGAACGTTCGGTCAATGTTTTTCCTTGTACTGAGGCAACAGCTCCTGTCAATGTAGCTTTTGTTTGCTTGGCATAACCAACAACCACCACTTCATTTAAAGCTTGATCGCTTTCCTGAAGCCTGATTATTATATTATTATCACCATTTAATTGGACTTCTTTAGGGAGATAGCCCACATAACGAACTTCCAATGTTCCCTTGCTGGAATTCATCCTCAACGTAAAAAGACCTTTCGCATCAGTAATAGTTCCATTGTGAGTCCCTTTTTCCATAACAGTAGCTCCGATAATTGGATCACCTTGGGCATCTAATACTTTACCCTTTACGGTTTGTGCTGATACCTGTGCTACTATCAAAACGCAAAACGCAAAGAGAAACACCATTGTTTCACAAAATTTTCTCATACACTTTTCATTTTTAAGGTTTAGTAATTGTGTAAATTTAAAACTGCTCAATCTTATTGTCTCATTCTATTATTCCTATTGTAATTATTATTTTATAGCTGAATAAGGGCGATCTTCAATTCTCGTTCCAAAATGAACATTTGGATGACTTCCCATTATTAGTATTAAATACCCACCCTTTTCAATGTCACTATATTTTAGATAGCTTTTGCCATATGGCTTACCATTTAATGTGGCTGATTGAATGTAAAGATTAGAAGAATTATTATTCTTTACCTCAAGTATGAACCTTTTCCCATTCCCAACAAAGATTTTTGCTTTATCAATTAAAGGGCTCCCCAATACATAGATTCCATTAACAGGATTGACAGGATAAAACCCCAAAGCAGAAAAGACATACCATGCAGACATCTGTCCGCAATCATCGTTACCACATAATCCTGAAGGCGTATCAATGTAAAAAGTCTTCATCACCTGTCGCACTTTTTCAGCGGTTTTCCATTGAACTCCTGCAAATGCATAGAGATAGGAAATATGATGGCTTGGCTCATTCCCTTGTACGTATTGGCCTATCATTCCTGACATGTCAATTGGGGCATCTCTTGGGACTTGTGAACTAACTGAAAACAAAGTATCTAAACGACTTACGAATTCTGTTGGAGAGTTATACATTCGCATCATTCCTTCAACATCTTGAGGTACAAGCCAAGTATATTGCCAAGCATTACCCTCTATATAATTATCTCCTGCATCTGATGGGTCAAAGAAACGAATGAATTTGCCATTAGATAATTTAGGGCGCATGAATAAAGATGATTTATCAAAATAATCATGATACCCTTGAGCTCGCTTATTGAACTTAATATAGTCTTCTGATTTCCCTAAGGATTTAGCCAGTTGTGCAATACACCAATCGTCAATGCAAAACTCAAGCCCTGAAGAAACAGACCCTGATTCTTTGTCAGCAGGAATATATCCAAATTGATTAATATAAGGCAATCCGCGAAAATGAACGTTTGGATATAATTTCATCAACTGATAAGCTCGATTTATATCAAATCCTTTAATTCCTTTAAAATAAGCATCTATAATGATCGGGACAGAATGACTACCTGTCATACAATCGGTTTCATTTCCTACTAAAGGCCATACAGGAAACCGTCCCTGTTGCTCATAAATAGCAAGCAAAGAATTGACAAAATCACCGACTTTATCTTTTTCAATCAAAGTAAAAAGTGGATGAACAGCTCGATAAGTATCCCACAATGAAAAAACAGTATAGTCAACCCAGCTACTTGCATTGTGCGTTGTATTATCAGAACCCCGATAATCTCCGTTTACATCTGAAAAAATAGAAGGATCTATCATTGTATGATACAAGGCTGTATAAAACGTTCTTTTTTGATGGATATCTGAAAATTCAGCCTTGATTTTCCCTAATTCACTATTCCATTCATGATTAGCATTTTTAACTATCTGATCAAAGTTCCATCCCGGTAATTCAGTCTCTAAATTCAATCTCGCGTTATTATAGCTAACATATGAAATGCCTACCTTAGCAACAACCTGATTGCACTCCTTTGATCCAAAATCCAACATGGCTTTTACAATCTTTCCTGAAGCTGAATCTCCTACAACTTCTTGATGATCTCTTTTTAATTCTATGATTGAAAATGGGGTGGAAAAGGTAGCTACAAAATAAATTCGTTCATTTTTTGCCCACCCGGATGAAAATCGATACCCTTCAAGCGTAACAGAATCGGTTTGTCGAATAGAAGATGCAACTGTTTCGTCAATCCGATCTCCAAATCCAGGCCCAATGCCTTCTCCCAAATCAATGATTAAATCTCTAAGTCCATTACGTGGATATGTATAACGATGCATCCCAACTCTTTTTGTAGCAGTTAATTCAACCTTTATTCCATATTTATCTAACAAAACCGAATAATAACCGGGTCGCACTTGTTCGTTACAATGTTTAAAAGTTGATACATAGCCATCGGTTAAATTTTTCTGAGTACCTTTGAATAATGGGACTTTTTTTGACACAGGCATAAACAAAATATCTCCTAAATCGCCAATACCGGTACCTTCTAAATGATTATGTGAGAATCCAATAATAGTACTATCAGAATAGTTATATCCCGAACACCAATCCCACCCTGTAGATAAGTTTGTGGGACCTAATTCTACCATCCCAAATGGCACACTTGCTCCAACAAAAACATGTCCATGTTTAGCACTCCCAATCAAAGGATCAACAAACTGAGTGTAATCTTCTGCGAGTAAAGGCCAGATACTAGAAAAAAACATCCAAACAAAGGAAACCAACCAAAATCTTCTATACATAACACAACTTTAATTAAATAAACATCACCTAAGTAATAAGAACAATATAATGTCGCAGTTAAAATCCAGATCACTTCCTAAATCGTTCTTCAATAGGAGGCCCTTTGACAAGTACAACAATAAAAAATATACGACATTTTTAATGCCAATTACTTATTTTATTTTTTCAGCCACAAACGTTCAATTTCCTCCAATGATTTCCCTGCTGTTTCGGGAACTAATTTCCATACGATCAACATATATGGCACGCACATCACAGCGAATAAAAAGAAGGTTCCTG
>Ga0207433_10010730_pt1 | contig 14192 bp, 18 predicted proteins | sample YelNatPaOPGAMG01_FD_187559 | JGI IMG/M metagenome (GOLD analysis project Ga0207433, IMG submission 187559) | Hot spring thermophilic microbial communities from Obsidian Pool, Yellowstone National Park, USA - OP-RAMG-01 (SPAdes) (version 3) | ecosystem: Environmental > Aquatic > Thermal springs... | reverse complement strand
CTTTCGCCCCCGCTCTGTGTATAAGCGTTAAGCGGCACTGGTTTTCCACCCTTAAAGCCAACAAGAATTTCAAGTCCAGCCGCCTCAATATCATGCTCATTCACAAGCCTTACCTCGCCAACAGCTTGAGAATCCGCTAGAATCTTCTGATACTCAAGGTTTACACGGTCTAGGAGGCTTTGGATTACGGTTCGCCAAGCCTGCATCCGAGCCTTAACCTCTTCTAAGGCTTTCTCTCGGTTTTCAGCCACCAGTCGGGCTTTCTCCTTAAGCTCCAAGTAAAGCTGCGAATAAGACTCGTACATGCGTTCCACGTCTTCGGAAACTCCAGCCAAAGCCGCCAAATGCCCATCAGTAACACGAATCTCATCCAAAATTTCTCCAACACTTTTAATGACGGCAATTCTTGGTCCAGTTTCCTCAGCCCTTTTAACGGATGCATCCAGCTGGGCTTTTGCGTCCTTAAGCGCTCTTTCCAAGTCTTCAATGTTCGCCTTAGCATTTTCCATCCGGTAATTCAAAAGGGCGAGCCTAACCCGCGCATCGAGAATCTGGTTTCCGACCTTCTCCATTTGTTCTTCAAGAATCTTCGTCTCCGACAGCCTTCTAGTCAGCTCCTCATCAAGCTTTGAAACCTTCAGCCGCGAGCTTTCTATAAGCTCTTTTAAGCTTTCAGTTTTCAAAAGCTTCAAGTGTCTACCGCCTTGGGCTTGGTTCTCTATGAAGGATGCCTCTGCCAAGAGCTGTTCACAAAGTGAAATTGTGGCTTGGCTTCCAGCTTTTTCCCGTTCGAGGCTTATGGTCTCGTTTAGGTTTCTCTTCCATTCGCTTTTCAGCCTTTCCAGCTGGCTATGCTGGTTTTGAAGCTGTTCCTGGGCGTTTTTGGCTTCTTCCTCAATCTGCCTTAATAAGGCGAGTTCTCTCCCGCGTTTTACCTCCAAATCCTTGACGATATTTTCTCTTCGGTTTACCTCAGCCCAAGCAAGTTCCCGTTCTAAAAAATGCCTTTTCGCCATCAGTTGCCTCTTCTCTTGAAATCTTTCGTATTGCTCTCTCCAATAGTTAAGGGTCTGCTCCGCTGACTCCAAAAGCTTACTTATGGACTCCTCTTGGCTTAGTATACGCGTAAGCTTTTTCTGGGCTTCAAGCACGTTTTCACGGTAAGCCTCAAGCCCGACAGCAGCCTCAACCATCTTCAGCTTATCCTGCGGAGAAAGCACTGTAAATTGTTCCACCATGTTCTGATGCATAATAATAAGCATATTATCCGGGTCAACGCCCAGCCTAGCTAAAAGCCTCTCCACATCCTGCTTCGAAGCGGCGCGGTTCTCAAGCTCAAACCAGTACTTGCCATCCCGCCTCAAAACCCGAGTCAAAAAAATCTGATCCTTGTTAAACTTAGGAACTGGACGTTTGCCACCCCGCTTAGAATTATCCAGTATAAGCGTCACACGGGCTTGATCCTTACCCCAACGGATCAAGTCGCTGAGCTTCCTAGAACGCTCAGTATAAGACTGACCGAGAGCTACGGAAATAGCCAGCAAAAGCGAAGACTTCCCAGCACCGTTGGGACCGCACACCACGTTTATGCCGGGTTTAAGGGGTACCCTAGCATACTCATAACTCATGAAGTTTTCTAGGATCACCTCGCTAATCAGCATTTGGCTACTTTGCCTCTAACGCCTTTCCTACTGCAGTATAAAATAGAGGATAAAAACTCTTATTAAAACAATTAGGCAACCAGCGGCTAAGGCAAACCTCTATTTTAACAAATTCTTGGGGGATTAAAGTTTGTTGTGGCTAAGCTTTTTCCGTGCCTCCATTTCAAGCATCCATTCTTTGGCTAACTCTTTTGGGAAATCGTCAAACATCCTTTTCAAAGTTGCCATTGTAAGCTTTCCGAGGGGTTTTTGGCAAACTGCACATTTGAACCTAAAGTGGGTTTCTTCAATCGTTAAGAGCGGCGAGCGGCAATATGGGCAGAAAAGTATTCCATCCCTATAAATCGGCGTCTTCAACTTGCCTTCCACTTTAATCCCTCTAGGTAATATTTTATGAGATGTGCCAAGCCCTCCTCTTCAGCCCTTTTCGTTAAGTAATTCCAGTCTATTTGTTCCCGCATGTTTAAAAGCACAGACATAACATCCGCGAAGTCGAAGGTGTCTGGTCTCCTCGCTTTCAGCTTGGTTATTATGTAGTCTTCTGGGCATGGAATAGTTATCCGCACACCATCTACATCAACCCTTCGAAGCCTTTCTAATGACTCTTGACTTAAACCGGCGATGCTTAGTGAGAGAAGAATGTCCACTCCCGTTCTTGTTATGCTGTCAATAAACCTCATTACAGTCTTCCCATTGTAATACAAAGTGTACCTATCCGCCAAAATTTTCTTTAGCTTCTCTTTTGAAATGCGTGAGATAGGCACGATGTCTATGTCCGCCGAGGTTCTTGGTCTACCATAAAAATGTATTGGCAATGCCCCAATAACCACATACTTTATCCTATGTCTCCCAAGCCTTTCAACCAAATCCTTTAGGCAAAGCTTAACCTGTTCTGGTATGTAGCTCATAATCATCTATTTTAGGTCGGCAAGTGATATAAATGTTCCAAAGCTTTAAGCGCAAGACTTTAGTCTTCAACGCGTATTTATACTTGTTTGGCGATATTCATGGTTGTTGCTGGCAAGGTTTTTAGGCTTTCAGAGCCTCTTTCACTGGATGAGATTGCTTCTAGGCTTGATGGCTACCGTGTTGAAGAATCCTACGAAGAAGGGGACTACAAGTTTACACTTGTCACAGAAATAGCGGGACTTTTGCCAAAACCGGAAGAGAATATACTTAGGGGCGTTTATTCCCACGACTACATAATCCATGTCTTTCACAGAGGGAAGGTTGCGCCCTTACCTCGCACTGTTGAAGCCCTCTTCAGCTTTTCCCGGGTTGAAGATGTTACGTTTCTTACGGTTGTTGAGAAGAAGCGCCTAGCCAACTTCATAGCTAACAAGCTCAGCGAAATCCTCTTCGGCCGCGTCGGCGGCATAGTGGAAGCCCGCATACCGCCAGAAACTCTCCGCGAATTCCACCTAAAAAATCCGGAGGACACGAAAATCACTTTCTTCGATAACGTTGACATTCCCAATGTGAATAAGCTTTCGCTTTATGGACCAGACTTGGTGAACACTTCGCTTTTTGAGGACTATTGCAAGCACGGAGACCTATGGTACATAGTGGCAAGGTCAAGGGAGTACGGCTATGTTGTTGGCATAACCCGAGACGCCTCCGTTACAATATTTAACCTAACGGATAAGGAGAAATACCTAGAATTCGTAACCAAAGAAGTATATCCACTAATCCTAAGGTAGGCAGCTGAAAAATCACACTTTATGAAACTTTAATAGGGTGATTTTAGAGAATAACCATGCCGAGTATTGGAGGAAATATGTTGGAGTCTAAAAGGAAAGCGTTCAGCTACGGTGCCGGCGCCCTCGCACTTCTGGTTATTTCTTTAGGCTTGGCAGCAGTCATTTACAGCGTAAACATCATCCCCTTCGACGTCATCAACCTTCCAGCATGGATTTTTGTTCCTCTTGGTGTTTACACGTTGTTTTATGCGTTTTTCAGCCGCAAAGACCCCGTCTACTATCTTGTCTGGGGAGTTGTTATGACGTGTATCGGAGTTGTTTCAGCAACGTATGCCGTGGTGCCGCCGCTTCTAGTTCTGGGGATACTCTTAATTATAATCGCTGTCATAGGTATAGCTGCCTACAAGAGGAGTAAATAATGAGTGGGAAAGAGTATTTGGAAAAGGTCCGCGGGGAAAGAAGCCTTCTAGAGCGGATAATGGGCTATATCCCAGGGTATAGGGGATACAAAGAGAAAGAACTTCGCAGAGAAAGCGACCGCCTTGTTCGGATGGAGGTTGTAAACAGGCTTAAGGATGCAAAAATGATTTTCAGGAGAAGCTTCGCAAACCCAACTGTTGCCCAAAGGCTTTCCGGAGAGGACACTTACCGGTACGAGGCGCTTTCATCGCGTCTTGATAGGGTAACCCAAAGGATAGATAGGGCTGTTGCCGGTTATGCTGGAATGTTTGACGCTGTCAAGGTGCGGGAGGACAAGCTTGACCAAGTTCTTCAAGCTGATGCAAGCCTCATTGAGAAGGCTGAATCCATAAGGTTGGATGTTGAAAAACTGGTCAAGATGGAGGTTGGTGGAAGCGAATGGAGGCAGGCCATAGACAATTTAACATCAAAGGTTGAGGAGTTGGATAGGCTGATTGACCAGAGAGCCGAGATTTTAAGGGGACTGCAAGGTTAGAGGAGGTGAAATTTGAATGCCTAAAGTTATAGAGTGGACTGGTGCGAGGGAAGGGGACATAGTTTGGAAATATCCAAATGAAGAGATAGCCTGGGGCGACAACCTAATAGTCCACGAGTATGAGGCTGCAGTCTTCTTTAGAGATGGAAAAGCCTACGACGTTTTTAGGGCTGGACGCCACGTTTTGACAACGGCGAACCTTCCGCTTCTCACAAAGGTTTTGTCTAAAATTGCCGGTTTTGAAAAGGTTCCCTTCAGATGCACCGTGGTTTTTGTATCCCTTAAACAGTTTCAGGGAAGGTTCGGGGCTCAAAGCCAGACGAAGGAGCTTGCCCCAGTAAAATTCTTTGGGAGTTTCTGGTTTAGGGTTGAGGAGCCAAACCTCTTCGTTAACGAGGTGGTTGGCGGACAAGGAGTCTTCACAACTGACAGGCTTCAAGACTTTTTGAGGGGATACTTCAACGAGAGGCTTATCGACACTTTAAGTCAGTACTCCCTTGCAGAGGTTTACGGCAAGCTTGACGAAACAAGCCTTGTGGCTAAAAACGCGCTTTTCGACGCCTTTTCAAGGATAGGCATAGAGCTGATAGATGTCAAATTTGAGGGAATTGACACAACGCCAGAATGGAGGGATAGGCTGTTCTACGTGAAAACTGGTGTCGCAGCAACCGAAGTTCTGAGGATGGAGACCGTCCAAAAATCAGCTGAAAGCCTATCCAAAAGCCCAGGAGCAGCCGTAGGAGCTGGCGCAGTGATTCTTCCACAGGTTCTTCAGCCAGCACCGGCACAAGCGCCAGCAGTGCCTATGGTACTATGCCCAAAATGTAACTTCCAAAATCCACAGACAGCAAAGTTCTGCAGCAACTGTGGCGCGCCACTACAACAGCCAGCTGGCGGAGTTAACTGTCCCAAATGTGGAACATCAAACCCTGCTGGAGCCAAGTTCTGCCTAAACTGCGGAAGCCCACTGCAATCAACCGTCAAATGTCCAAAGTGTGGAAGCGAGGTTCAAGCCGGAGCCAAGTTCTGTCCAAACTGCGGAGAAAAACTAGCCTAGAATTTTCTTTTCCCTTTTTCTCCTTAATTTTGAAGAGCTTCTATTATCCATGAAGTTTAAGTCTTAATTAGCGGTAACCGTTAAGGGTTAGATATGAGTGGTAGCCTTAAAGGTTTGTGGCTAATCGTTTTAAGCGGTTATCCAGGTTCTGGCAAAACCATGCTTGCTAAGAAGCTTGTCGCCGACTACTCATACCTAGCTAGAATAGGCGTTGATGAGTTGAGGCAAATGCTCTTTTATGAGGCTTATCCCTGTCGCGACGAGTATTTGGTTTATTCCCTTATTGCCGAGATGCGGGATGCGCTTCTCAGGAAGGGCTACAGTGTCGTAATAGACTCAACAGCCCCGGACAATGTTACCCGCGATTTCCTCTTAACATCAAAGGTTTCGCCAATTAACAGCCTCCTGGTGGTTCTCAATGTTGAGAAAGAAATCTTAATTGAGAGAAGCATTGAGCGTTTTGGCACCACCTGCCCCATAGAAGCCTATGATAAGCGCTGGGAAAACCCGAAGGGCGAAATAGCCATCTTCAAGTTCAAAAGCAACACACCAGAAGAGTTTGAAGCCTATTATGCTAGGCTAAAAGAGCTTCTGGAAAGCGAAACCCACCCCTTCAAACCAGAATTCCAACAGAGAATCCTAACATTGAAGGAGATAAGGAAAGCCCTTGAAAACCTTCTGAAGAAACGCTCCTAGAACTTATTGCATTTCAAAGTTTCAATCTTTTTCTTCTGTAAAATATTATGCTAACCGCGATGCCTATGCTTGTTACTAATACTACTATTATATGTGTGTATTGAGTTGGTGAATTTGGCGTCTCATTCTGTTCCATTCGGCTCGTTATGTGCAACTATAGTAAAATAGACTGGTTCAGAGGCGTCCATGTTACCAGCAGTATCGTTTGCATAAACTGTTAAACTATGTGATCCATCAGACAATCCTGGCACAACATAAATCATGATGTCGTAATAGAAGTTTTGTATGGTCAAGTTTGTTACTGTTATTTTACTTTGCTCTTGAAGAAAAACGCCAGTGGAGTTTCCATTCCCTTTAAAATGTAAGCATTTCTAACCTGCTGAATAGGCGCCCATGAAGGGTAAACGCTTCCGTCACTCCTATTATAAATCGCTGGCTGGGAAGTTGGAAGCGGGAGAAAATTCGCCGAGGCTGGAATAAGGGAATGTAATATTGCCATCGCAGGAAGCAAAAGCAACATAGCAGCAAAAACCGATACCAAACACTAATTTTCTTTTTCATTTGTGTTTCCCTCCTTAATGTATGGACGCTATTTTCACTAGCCTTAGAGGAATTTTTACGCTTAAGGAACCCATATCCTACAACAGTTATAACGGCGGCTGTCACCGCTACTATTGCATATCCCAGCGGTAAAGTTAAGCCCGCATGGTTATCTCTGAAGATTATGACCAGATCTCCTGGGAGTGGTTTATTATATTCGGATGTGATTTTAATGCTTACTACTTCCGCTATTCCATCTTTTGTTATGGTATAATTTACAGAATTCCATTTATTATCGGGTCCTACAGTATATGCACGGAGATCAGTATAGTTTGTTTCTATGCGTATGCTAAAGTAGGCTGTCGATTTGTTACACCAAGGCGATAGGTAGGGACTTAGGTTCAAGTCGTACAGAAGGGTATAACTTCCATTTATGACTTGAATGGGATGTTCATAATGGATCTTCAGCGTGAAGTAGTTCGGAACATTGTCGATTTTGAAGTAAATCATGGGCCAGTTGCCGATGGCCGTGTGATGCAGAGCTTCGGGGTAGGTTTCAGTGTAATTACTCCAGTTTAGCTCTGTTTCGTCAAATTTTACGGAAATGTTGGTTGTGCCTGGTGGAGTTGGGTAGACCAGAGGCAATTCATTGGATAGAACAACGTATTCGATGCCATTCAGCTTGAAAATGTCTCCAGCTCCAAATATTTTATATAAGAGGTAGGTTCCCTCAACTTTTGCCCACAAGCTTCCATTAACTTGTATAATCGTGTAGTTGATGTATTCTTCGGGCATGGCGAGAAGCGGATAACTTAGCGTGGCTTTCATACCTTTTGGCTCTTCTGGCAGATCTAGAATTGTGACGGGCTTTATCAGCGGGTAACTATCTATATTGTAGGCGTTTATTACATACGGTGTATCTCCTATCCCATCATTATTGTTGTCTACGCCATTGTAATTGCTCCAGTAGTTTCCTTCAACACCATTATCCATGAAGTTGGAATAAAGCTGAGGAAAGCCTACATGATCAATTTGCACGTTCTGGTTGTTGTCAATAAAGTTGTTATGGTAAATTGTGTTGTTTGCTGCTTCGCAGAGTAATATGCCAATATTGTTGTTTGAAACGTAATTTTCAACGATCGTGTTGTTTGATGAACGCCAAATACCCAACCCATGGGTATTGTTTGTTATGCGGTTTTTGGCTATGCTCGTATTTTTAGACATCCAGAGGTTTATTCCAAAACTGTATGCAGCGCTTACGACGTTTTTAGTGATGTTGTTATATAAACCGTATTTAAGGATGACCGCATATGAGTTGTCTACTATTGAGTTTTCAACGATATTATTATAGGAAGAATTTTCAATAACAATGCCGTAATGAAATCTGTGGATTTCCATGTTTTTTATCGTCACGTTTCTTACGCCTATCAGAACTATGCCCTCATCTCCCCATCCTAAGTTCAGTAAGCTGTAGCCTGCCCCATCAATCACTATGTTGTCAATTTGAATTATGATGGAATAATTGAAAATGTTACTTGTGAAAGTGTAAACATTTCCGATCCGTTGGATAGGCGCGGTTGAGGGGTCAATGCTTCCATCGCTCCTAATATAAATATGCGGTAAGTCTTTGGAGGGTAGAATCATATTCGCTGCCACTAACCTGACGAGCAGCGCTCTAGCGACAAGCGCAAACAAGAGCAACGCTAAAACTGCTATTGGAATAGAAGTTCCATGAAACCTCTTTTGCAATAGCTTCCTCTGCTCCGTCAACTGATAAGGCGAGTGGTGTGACATAAAAGTTTTGTTCTCGCCAAAAAGTCCTGCTTTACTAAGTTTTTATTTACTTCGCTGTTTAAATTAGGTAGTGATGGTGAGGTGGTGGTTGTTTGGAAGCCTATATTCTGGTAAATGCTGAGGCTGGCATGATTTGGGAAGTGGCAGAAGCAGCCCTAAAAATTGAAGGAGTTAAGATGGCTCATGCTGTGACTGGACAGTTTGACGCTGTTGTCTATGTGGAGTTTGCCAAGGTTGAGGAGCTTGGTAAAATAATTGAGAAAGTACAGCAGATTAAGGGTGTCCGCCGAACACAAACCTTGATTGCCGTTCCACCACCAATAAGAAAGTAATCAATTTGCCTAGTGCCTAGATTATCCCAATCCAGCTGCCTATGGCTTCTCCAAAATAAGCGAGGACGGCGAAAACTATTAGCCTAGGTGTAAAACTCAAAACAAGAAATGTTTTGATGCTTACCTTCAAAAGTCCGCAGATGAGTGCTAAAAACTCTACTGGTAGGAATGGGATTAAACCGAAAATGACGTAGAGAATCCAGCCCCAATAGTTCCATAAAAGTGTGGCTTCTTCAAGTTTTTCAGCTCCAAATTTTCTCGCAACATAAGGGCGTCCCAAGCGATAAGCCATGTAATAATTTATTGTCATGCCTATGGTGAACCCAGTTGTTGCAGCAACCACAAGCGGTATTGGATGAATTCCCAAAGATGCTGCTGCCACCACGAGTGCTGGGCTCCCCAATGGGACGACTGTCCCAGCAAGGATTGTGGCGAGGAAAACGCCTAAAATGCCGTAATCCCTCGCAAAAGCCTTCAAATCCGAAATTATTTGGAAACTGCCAATATTCACAGCTTTAAATATGAATATTGTAGCCAACCCTAAGGCGAGAAAAATCAGTCCAACAATTATGGTTAACTTAACCCATGAAGTCTTTATAAGGTCTGAAAAACTTCGCCTAGCCTCTCTTCTCGCATTCGTTGTCCTCTTCAAAAGTCTATTCCTTCCCTCGCTTGGCAACCCCTCTTATAAGGGTGCTTAACTTCCTGCATTTCTGTGACAAGGTCTGCAACATCAATTATCTCTTTTGGTGCATAACGTCCAGTTAAAACAAGTTCCACGTGTTTCGGCTTGCTTTTTATAAGCTCCAACGCTTTTTCTAGGCTTATGAGTTTGAGGTTTAAAGCCACATTAATCTCGTCAAGTATGACTAAGTCGTATTCCCCGCTTTTGATAACTTTCTCCGCCAGTTGGAAGGCTTCTTCTGCAAGCTTAACATCTGTCTCTGATGGTGGTTGTTCCGTCACAAATCTTCCCCTTCCAAAGGCTTTCAGCGTTAAATTTGGGAGCCTATCCACAACATAGAGTTCTCCATAGTCAAAGCCGCCTTTAATGAACTGTATAATGTAGACTTTTAACCCTCTGCCTACAGCCCTTAACGCTAGTCCAAAGGCTGCTGATGTTTTGCCCTTCCCGTCTCCCGTGTAGACTTGCACAAGGCCCTTCTCAAGTTTTGGCATGTTTGGCGTTTACTCCAAAATTTGATTTAGGAGCTTTTCAGCAGCTGACGCTGGGTCTATTTCCCTCTCAACAATTCGCCTTAAAATCTCTTCGAAGCGTTTCTCCAGCTTCAGCTTCTCAATTATTGAGCTTGTCACCTTCTCTTTTATGGCTTCAACAAGTTCAGCTTCAGCCTTCTCCAAGCTTCTTTTATGAAGTGCCCCCTTCTGGAGGTACCGCCAATGCTCTTCTATCTTCTCTATAAGTTGTGGGACGCCCTCGCCTGTTAAAGCCACCGTCTTTATTATCGGCGGTGTCCAAGCCTTCTTCTCGTTGTCCAGCTGAAGCATAGCTTGAATATCCATTACGGTTTTGTCGGCATTTTCACGGTCAGCCTTGTTGACAACAAATATGTCGGCTATCTCCATCATCCCAGCTTTTATAGCTTGAATTTCATCGCCAAGTCCGGGAGCATGAATAACGATTATTGTCTGCGCCACTTTGATTATCTCTACTTCCGATTGTCCAGCGCCAACAGTTTCAACAATTATCACGTCTTTCCCAGAGGCGTCCAATATTTTCACAGCGTCCTTTGTGGCTTTGGCTATTCCTCCAGGATTATTCCTCGTCGCCATACTGCGAATGAAAACGCCGTTATCTGTTGTCAGCTCTTGCATGCGGATTCTGTCGCCAAGGAAGGCTCCGCCGGTGAAGGGGCTTGTTGGGTCAACGGCTATCACGCCGACAGTCCTGCCTCTACGTCTATATTCGCGGACCATTTTCTCTATTAGGGTGCTTTTTCCAGCACCTCCTGGACCAGTTAAGCCTATTATGTGGGCTTTTCCAGTGTGGGGGTAAATCGTCGCGATTAGGCTTTGGGCTTCTTCTGGGCTGTTCTCGGCTATGGTTATGGCTTTAGCTATGCTTCTCTTATCCCCAGCGAGCACGCCTTTTGCTATTTCACTAATTTCTGGCAATGGGCTTTACCGGCTGTTCTACTTTCTTTTCGGGGCGTTCTCCAACACATACTTAATAATGGTTTCCGTCGAGGTTCCAGGTCCAAAAACCTCTTTTATCCCCATCTTTTTAAGCTCTGGAATGTCCTCCTCTGGGATTATGCCTCCGGCAAACACTAGAACATCCGTTAATCCCTTCTCCTTTAGGAGTTCCATTATCCTTGGGAAAAGGGCCATGTGCGCCCCTGACAAGATGCTTAAGCCTATGACGTCGACATCCTCTTGCAGGGCTGTTTCTACAATTTGTTCCGGCGTTTGCCTAAGCCCAGTGTAGATTACTTCCATTCCCGCGTCTCTTAGGGCTCTTGCAACAACTTTAGCTCCTCTGTCGTGGCTGTCCAGTCCCGGCTTGGCTATCAGAACCCTTATTTTTCTTCCACTTTGCATTTTTCTCGCCCCTCTCACACATAATTGATTTTAAATTATTATTAGCTCTTTATATTCTCCGTAAACTTTTCGCAGTACATCCATTATTTCGCCCAGTGTGGCATAAGCTTTAACAGCCTCAATTATTGTCGGCATGAGATTCTCGTCTTTTTCCGCTGCGTAGTGGAGTTTTTCCAGAACTTCCTTAACTTTTCTGTTGTCACGTTCCCTCCGCAGTTTCTGCAGCCTCTCTATCTGCTTTTTCTCAACGCTTGGGTCAACCCTTAAAAGCTTAACTGGAATTTCCTCGCCCTCTATTGCATATTCGTTTACACCCACCAATATGCGCTTTTTCTCATCTATTTCCCGCTGGTAACGGTAGGCACTGTCGGCTATTTCTTTCTGGAAGAAGCCCTTCTCTATGGCTGGGATTACCCCTCCCATGTCGTCGATTTTTTGGATGTATTCCATGGCTTTCTCCTCCATCTCATTGGTTAAAGCCTCCACGTAATATGAGCCGGCAAGCGGGTCCACAGTGTTTGCCACTCCGCTTTCGTAGGCTATTATCTGCTGGGTTCGGAGAGCCACCCTAACGGATTCTTCTGTTGGTAGGCATAAAGCCTCATCGAAGGAGTTTGTGTGCAGCGACTGGGTTCCGCCCAGCACCGCGGCCAAAGCCTGAATCGTTGTGCGAACAATGTTGTTTAAGGGCTGCTGTGCCGTTAAGGTGCATCCAGAAGTTTGAACGTGCATTCTCATCCACATGGAACGCGGGTTTTTCGCGTGGAAACGCTCCTTCATTATCCTAGCCCATAGGCGTCTGGCGGCGCGGAACTTGGCAATTTCCTCGAAGAAGTCGTTGTGGGATGCAAAAAAGAAGGACAAGCGAGGTGCAAAATCATCCACCTTCAAGCCCCGCTTAAGGGTTTCCTCAACATAGGCTATTCCGTCGTACAGCGTGAAAGCCAACTCTTGGACGGCTGTGGCACCCGCCTCCCGTATGTGGTATCCGCTGATGCTTATGGGATTCCATTTTGGCAAGTATCTGGCACAGTATTCTATTATGTCAACTGAAAGCTTCAGCGAGGGCTGTGGCGGGAAAATGCAGAGCTTCTGGGCGAAAAACTCCTTCAAATTGTCGTTCTGCGTTGTGCCGCCCAACTTTTCCCTTGGGACCCCTTGCTTGTCGCCAACGGCAATGTACATGGCAAGCAAAACAGATGCTGGACCATTAATAGTCATAGACGTTGTAACCTTGTCCAACGGTATGCCGTCAAACAAAACTTCCATATCCTGAAGCGAGGATATGGCTACTCCGCATACGCCGACTTCGCCCCTAGCCATGGGATGGTCGGAGTCATAACCCATAATTGTCGGATAGTCAAAGGCCGTGCTTAATCCTGTTTCACCCTCGCTCAACAAGTATTTGAAGCGTTTGTTGGTGTCCTCTGCTGTGCCGTAGCCAGCGAACATCCGCATTGTCCATAGGCGTCCACGGTACATGGTTGCATGCAAACCTCTTGTAAAGGGGTATTCGCCTGGGAAACCCAAATCCCGCATGTAATCCATATCTTTAATGTCTTCAGGTGTGTACAGCCCTTTTATCGTCATGCCAGAATGGTTCTTGAACTCTTTTTGGCGTTCTGGGCACTGTTTAATCCAGTTTGGCAGCGTTGTCTTTTCCCATCGTTCTCTTTCTTTGGCTATTTCCTCAATTTTCTGCTTATCAAACATGATGCGCCAAACTCCTGCACAAGCGGTTTTGTCTAAAATATTGGCGTCAAGCCTAAAAAGTTATTTCTCAAGCAAGCCATGAAACAATGTTAAGCGGGTGAAAGTGGATGCCTTCAAAACGGGCTGGTTTTTCAACAAAGGCTGTTCATGGCGGAGAAAAACCCGACACTGTGGGGGCTGTTGCCACACCAATTTATGAAACCTCAGTTTTCGCCTTCACAAGCACCAAGGAGCTTATTGACGTTATAAGTGGAGAGGCTGAGGGCTACCTATACACGAGATTTGACAACCCAACAGTGCGGTTTATGGAAAGTTTAAGGCTTTGTCTTTTTTGGCGGCAAGTCTAGGCGGAACAGAAACCCTCGTAACCCAGCCAGCCACCTCTTCGCATTACTTCATAACCCCAGAGCAGCGCCAAAAACTAGGCATAACAGACCAGCTTGTACGCCTAGCTCTAGGAATAGAAGACGCAGAAGACATAATCGCAGACCTAAAACAAGCCCTAGACAAAATTTAGCATTTCCATTTTCCATCTTATTCGGATGTGGATTTAGAAAATTTAATTAGACAGTAAGCCCACTAGCTTGCGAGGAAAAATCTTTGAATAAAAATAAAATGGTTTCTGGAACGGTTTTGGCAGTGCTTCTACTTCTCGGCTTTTCCTTGGCTGTTAATATTAAGCCAGTTAAGTGCACTTGGACTGGAACAGTCTATATTAGGTCTGATGGAACCATTGACCCTTCAGATGCTCCAATAACCACAAGCGATTATATCACATACACTCTAACCGATAACATCACAAGCCCTGACGAATACAGTGATGGAATTATTGTTGAAAGGGACAATATCATAATTGACGGTAATGGTTTCACTGTCAACGGATGGAGATACTTTCCTCGGAAGGGAATTTATCTATACAATAGGGTTAACGTTAGTATTCAAAACATAAGGATTGAAGGCTTTTGTTACGGAATCTATCTTAACCATTCTTCAAGCATCAACATATTTGGAAGTCAAATAACAGCAGCCCTATACACTGGCATTGTTTTATGGGGCTGTTCAGACCATAATAGCATAATTGGAAATGACATAATTGCAAACGATTATGATGGTGTTTACATCGCCAATTCTTCCAGCAACCACATTTTGAGAAACAACATTGAAGATAACTCGTATGGCATC
>Ga0207433_10010729_pt1 | contig 14192 bp, 9 predicted proteins | sample YelNatPaOPGAMG01_FD_187559 | JGI IMG/M metagenome (GOLD analysis project Ga0207433, IMG submission 187559) | Hot spring thermophilic microbial communities from Obsidian Pool, Yellowstone National Park, USA - OP-RAMG-01 (SPAdes) (version 3) | ecosystem: Environmental > Aquatic > Thermal springs >... | reverse complement strand
GCTTAAAATTCATCATGATTTAAAGAAAATGAAAGAATTAAGTGAAATTCATGATAATTAATTTTTATGAAATTATAATATCTTTACTTTTAATTTTAATGTATTCATATACTTTATATAATATTCCAATAATATTAATTGGTTTAAATAATAGAATTAAAAGGAAAAAAACTTTAAATCCAGAAAATTTTAATTTACCAAAAATTTCAATAATTGTTCCAACAAAAGATGAAGAAAAAGTAATTTCTAGAGCAATTGAATCTTTATTAAATTTAAAATATCCAAAAGATAAAAAAGAAATAATAATTGTAGAAGATGGGTCAAAAGATAGAACTAAAGAAATATGTGAAGAATATGAAAAGAAATATCCAAATCAAATAAAATTAATTAATAGAAATAATTCAAATGGAAAACCTGCAGCTTTGAATGAAGGTTTAAAATATGCTAAAGGTGATATTATAGCTTTTTTTGATGCAGATAATGTTCCAGAATCTGATATATTACTTAAAATTGCAAAAATTTTTTCAAATAATTCTATTATAGCAATTCAAGGGAGAACATGTTCAATAAATTCTGATCAAAATATGTTAACAAAAATTATATCTTTAGAAGAAAATGTATGGTTTGAATCATTCTTAGAAGGAAGACAATCTCTCAATTTATTTATTCCATTTACTGGAAGCTGTCAATTTATTAAACGTGATATTCTTAATGAAATTGGTGGATTTAATGAAAATTCTATAGTTGAAGATATAGAATTATCATTAAGATTATTAAAGAAAGGTCATAAAGTTTATTACATTCCTGAAGTAATATCATGGCAAGAAACACCATCAAAAATTTCTTCTCTTAAAAAACAACGTTTAAGATGGTATAAAGGATACATGGAATTATTCTTAAAAAATTTATCCTTTTTTAAGTTTTTAAAAGGAGATATGATAGATGCTGAAATGCTTCTTTCAGGGCCATATATGTTTTCATTAAGTTTTTTCATATATATTATTGGAATGATTGTATTTTTATTTAAAATACCTTTAAGTAGCAATCTTTTACTTTTATTAAATATTTCTTTATCCCTCTTATTATTAGTACTTTTTATATTAGGTATGTCACTTACTATTTTTGTAAAACCGAGGAAAATTGAAAATATGAAATGGTTACCATTTATATATGCTTATTGGGTTTTGCAATCAATTTTAGCTATATTTGCTTTAATTAAACTTATTTTAAGAAGAAAAGAAGGATGGATTAAAACAGATAAAACTGGAGTAATTACAAATAAAATTGTTAATTATAAAAGGGAAAATAATGATTAAAAAGTTTAAAATAAAGATATAATAAAAAGCAAAATGATTAAGCTGTTACAGTAATGTGTTTTCATAGGTTTTTTGCTTGAGAGTTTGCTTTGTTTCATCTTATCCACCTAATCGTGCTAGATTGAGTGAGTATGCTAAAAACTTGGTAAAAGAATTGGCAAATAGACCAAAAATTAATAAAATTTATGTTTTAGCTGATGTAGCTGAAAAATCTAAAAGCCATATAAAAGAAAATCGTAAAATTGAAGTTTTAAGGTGCTGGAAACCAGATAATCCATTCTCTATTTTTAGCATTATTTTTCATATCTTAAAATTGAAACCTGATATTGTACATTTTAATATTCACTTCCAAAGTTATGGAAGGAGTAGAATTGCTAATTTCATTGGCCTTTCATTACCTTTCTTTTCTCGCATTTTTGCAATACCATCTATAGTAACAATACATAATCTCGGTGAAATGGTAAACTTAAAAGTGCTAGGTATAAAACAATCATTTCTTAATAGAATTGGGATTAAACTAGCTACAAAACTTATAACATTAGCAAAAGTGATCACTGTAACAACTCAATCCTATATCAATTTTCTTAAAAATGTATATAAGTGTAAGAATGTTGTATTTGTCCCTCACGGAACAAGTGTGTTTAATATTCAAAATTCAGCTTCAACTAATTTTTACAAAAATATTCTTATGTTTGGTCATATGAGTCCATATAAAGGTCTTCCGCTCATGCTTAAGATTTTTGATAAACTCATTAAGCAAAATAATGATTTTAAACTTATTATTGCAGGTGATAGCCATCCAAATTTTCCAAACTATTTAGACGAATTTAAAAGAAATCTGAATCCAAATATAGAATTCATTGGCTATGTGCCTGAAGATGCTTTACCTAAACTTTTTCAAAACATTTTTGTCGTAGTTCTTCCTTATCTAACTGGAACTGGAACTAGTGGTGTATTTCATTTAGCTTGTGGATTTGGCAAACCTATCATTGCTTCAGATTTACCAGAAATACGTGAGCTTGTAAAAGAAGGGGCTTCTGCTTTATTAATTCCTCCAAATGATATTGATGGCTTTTGTAAAGCAATTCTTCACCTCTCTAATAATCCAAAACTTGTAGAGGAGATGGGGAAAAAGAATATCTTATTTGCTTCAAAAGAGAGCTGGAATATTGTAGCAGAATCTTTTGAATGTATTTACATTAAACTAAAGATGAATTAAAATGATTTCTCAATTACAGAAAACAATCTCATTTCAGAAATTTCATATTTCTGTTATTATTCCAACTTATGAATCAGCTAAAACCATTAAAAAATGCTTAAAAAGTCTTAAGGAGCAAAGCTATCCTATTGATGAAATAATTATTATTGATAATTTTAGTAAGGATGATACTCAAAAAATAGCTTCTGAATTTGGAGCTAAAATAATTCTTTCATCTGGAACTCAAGCTTCTGCTAGAAATATAGGATTAGCTAATTCAAAAGGGGATTATATTCTATTCTTAGATTCAGATCAACAAGCTGATACTAATTTGATTAAGGATTGTGTTTTTAATTATTTCATATATGGAATTGAAGCAATTAAAATTCCTGAATATTTCATTGGTCTTAATTTTTGGGGTAAATGCTCTGCATTTTGGAAGAATAGAATGGTAAAAGCTTGGGGAGAAGAAGGAGGCATTCCAAGATTTTATAAAAGAAGTGTAATATCTAAATCTATAGCTTTTAATGATAAATTAAGATTTTGGGAAGATTTTGATTTCTATCAGCAACTTAAATCTATTGGACTTAAAGAAGCTTGGTGTAAAAGTTATATTATTCATTATGAAGTTAGTTCGCTTAAAAATATAATTCGGAAATACATTTTTTATGGGGGGTCTATGAGAATATTTAAAGATAACTCTATTAATACTCCTTATTTTTCAACATTTAAACTTACATTATCCACTATAATACAAATATTAAATAATCCAGGTAAATCGCTTAGTATATTCTTAGGATGCATATTTTTAGTTATCTTAAAAGCTATTAGTATAGCATTGGGTTTTTTATTAAAAATGAGGTAGTAAATAATTGAAGATTTTATTAATTCATCCTCATATATTTGTAGGAGGAGCTGAAAAAGCTATTGTTTATTTAGCTTATCATTTAAATCAACTTGGTCATAAAGTAGCAATATGCTCTCTTTCTATTGATTTAGATAAGCTTCCATCAATTGCTAAAAAAGTACATTACATATTTCCAGATAAAAGAATAACTCCCCCAAAACCAAATAGTACAATAGCAGCAATTCATTCTGTTATTATTGAAACAAGAGAATTATTTAAGCTTATTCATGATTACCAAGATGATTTTGATATATTAAATCCATGTAATTTTCCTGCTTATTGGAGCACATATGCTTATAGAAATTGTAAACCTATAGTATGGATTAGTAGTGAAGTTTTTGGCGCTTATGATATTGCAAAAGATGCATATGATAGAAGCATATTTTTCCGTATGGCAACTAAAGTTACATCATCTATTGATAAATATATAGTTAGAAAATCTATTGATAAAATTATTACTTGTTCAGAATTAAATCAACGATTGATAAAAAAAAGGTATGGACTTGATGCTATTGTCATACCTACTGCAGTAGATTATAATTTCTTCAATATAAATAATATGAGCAATCCAAATATAAAAGAGATCGATATTAATAATAGTTATATTTTACTTCATGTAGGTACTTTTGTAAAAAGAAAGAATCAAATATTAAGCATTAGGGCTCTTCATTTATTAAAGAAAGAAATTCCAAATGTAAAATTGATTCTTATTGGAAAAGGACCATGGGAAGCAATACTTAGAAGTGAAGTCAAAAGATTGGAATTGGATAAAGATGTCATTTTTGCTGGTCATGTATCTGAAGAGGAGCTAAGAACTTTATACCATATTTCTAATGTAAACATCTTTCCAGTTGAAGAACAAACATATGGTCTTGTACCACTTGAAGCTCTTGCTTGTGGGAAAATTTCTCTTGTTTCTAAAAATAGTGGTGTAGGTATATTAATGAAAAAACTAGGCATAGGATATTTAATAAATCCAAGCGTAGAAGATATAGTAAAAGGTGTTTTAGAAATATGGAAGCATCCAGAGAAGTTTGAAGAAAATATTGCTAAGGGACGTGCTTATATTAGAGAGAATATTAATTGGGAAAAATATGCTATGAAAATAATGAAAGTTTATGAAGAAGTCTATAACACATTTAAAAAATAAAATATTTAAAAAATCTATTAAATATTTTATTATAATAGCTTTAATTATAGCATTTTTAATTCTTATCTCTATTTTATATTTATCATTTTTAATCAAACCTAGTTTCTATATTATAGATGATTGGTTAGATTGGGCTAAAATTGCATGGAAATATTTTGAACCTGGAGTTGGAGTTGATGCAAAAACAGGTTTGCATTATGCTAGAATAGATTGGCATAGATTCACAGATTGGGATTTAGGAGTATATATTTCAGCTATTATCGATGCTGAAAAATTGGGATTAATTATGAGAGATGGCCCATGGGGATCAAACTATAGATTTGAAAAAGTTTTAAGTTTTCTTGAAACTAGACCTATTACAAGTAATAAATTACCATATGCACAATACGATTCTACTACAGGAGGAGTCCCAAAAGATATTGGAAATAAGACTGCTCATCCCTCAGATTCAGCAAAGCTTCTTTTAGCATTAGATGATTTAAGGCATTTTAGACCAGACCTTGCTCCTAGAATAAATTCAATTATTGCTAGATATAATTTTGAATTATTTGCTTATAGCGATTATTTTGCTAGTGATGATATTTATCCATTTTATGCAGCTCAGGGCTATTGGGCATTTGGTTTTACAACTCCAAAACTTAAGAATCTTGAAGATCTTGGTGATGGGATTAATATAGACATATATGGTGAGAAAATACCAAAAGCTTGGATAACATCTGAACCATTAATACTTGCTTTTCTTGAAAATAGAACAAATAATCTATATAGAATTTATATGGATAAAGTATTTTTAGTTCAACAAAAACGTTATGAGTTAACAGGGAAACTTACAGCATTTAGTGAAGGTTCATATCCAGCTCCATACCATTATGTATATGAATGGATTGTAACTGGAAATGGAGAAAGATGGGTTGTTTGGTCTGGAAAAAATATTAATGAGCCTGAAGTAGTTTATACAAAGATAGCTTTTGCATTTCATGCAATATATTCTAATAGATATACTCGTATATTAATTGAACGAGTTTTACCATTGGCAACTGAGAAAGGTTTCTTAGAAGGCATTATGGAAGATGGAAGAATAGTTGAAGTTCTTAATGATAAAACAAATGGTATGATTCTGCAAGCTGCTAGATATTCCATTTTTACTTATCTTAATTTTAAAAAATGAATGATTTGAAGCATATTACTATTATTCATCCAGGTATGAATTTCTTAGGAGGAGCTGAAAGACTTACTGTAGAGTTAGCTCTTGGTTTAGCAAATATGGGAACAAATGTTACAATCATCACAGATATTTGTAATAATATTTGGAAAATGGAACTTTTAAAAAATGTAAAAAGGATTTTTATAAAGGAAATAGGCGAAATGTTATCTGGTAATATAAAATTTTGGCTTAATATAAAAAGATATGTAAATAAAATGGCAAAGTTGATAGATGCTGAAACAAATATAGTTATTGCTACAAAATTTCCAGCTAGCTTTATAGCTCACTATGCGAAGAATAAACTTGGTGTAAAAATTGTACATTATTTTCATGATGCTCCAATGGTACTTCATGATAAAGAAGCTTTTAACTTTCTTCCTTTAAAACTAAGATTTTTTTATACATTTATTTCCAAATTGTATGCTAAAGAAGATATAGCATGTGTTAGAGATAGTGATGCCTTTTTTGCAAATAGTATTTTTTGTAAAAAAGTGAATAGTAAAATTTATGGATTGGATGAATCTTCTATCACTTTAATATATCCAGGAATCAATTTAAAGCGATTTTATCCTATTAACCATATTCCACAAATAATAAAATATAATATAAAACAAAATACTCCAATTATATTTATTCCTAAGGGAACTAGCCCATGGAGAATGCCTAAAACTATTCTTAAAGCGCTTTCAAGCATATCAAATTATCATTTTCTTGCTATATTTTCAGGGGGAAATATAAATGAAAAAAATACAGTATTGGCTATGGCTAAGAAACTTGGTTTAAAAAATAGAATTCATTTCATTCCTGAAGTTTTTGGCAATGATCTTAATGCTTTATATACATGCTCACGCTTTATTGTATCGATTCCAAAGCGTGAATCATTTGGTTTAATTCCTTTAGAAGCTTTAGCATGTGGAACACCTAGTATAATATCAAGTTCAAGTGGAATTTCAGAAATATTAAGGAATGGTGAAGGGATAATTTCTATCGATTCTAATAATTTCCAACAACTTTCATTTGCAATGAAGCTATTATTATTCAATGATCAAGAACGTCAAAAAATTGTCTCAAGAGGGTATGAAAAGCTAAAAGAATTTGATATAAAGCGATTTATTTATGAAATGTATTATCAGCTTCAAAAGATATCGAATTAATTTTCTTTTTAATAAAAAAGAATAGTTTTTCTTATAATAAATTTTAGAAAATAAATTTAAGCTATAAACTAAAAGATTTTAACTATTCGATCTGGATGTTATTTATCTTAATGGAAAAAACTTTATGAAAAGAAATATAATAAAGACCTTCAGAATTTTCATACAATATTGGCACAATTTAACTATTCTTATAGCTTATACCATTTTTACTCTCATTTTTCTTGCTCCATTCTCAATACTCAAAATGGATAAATGGCTGATTGGTCATGGAGGTGATGGTTGGCAGAATTTATGGAACCTTTGGTGGATGAAGGAAAGTCTTTTAGTACTTCATACTAATCCATTAGAAACAAAATATATTTTTTATCCAATTGGAGCTAACCTCTTATTCCATACACTCAGCCCAATAGCTGGAATTCTTACTATACCTATGCAACTAACAGCTGGGCTTGTCTTCGGTTACAATTTTTTAGTTATTTTCTCATTCATTTTTAGTGGATATGGCGCATATCTCTTAGCTATGTATCTAACTAAGGATAATATATCTTCCTTCTTTTCTGGTTTGGTTTTCGCTTTCAGCCCTTATCATCTTGCACATACATTAGGTCATTTAAACCTTATTTCAATAGAATGGATCCCTTTTTATATTTTATTTCTTTTTAAAATACGTTTTCAAAATAGTTTGAAAAACTCTGTTTATGCTGCAGTAACTCTATTTTTAGCAACTTTTATGGGCGACTTTCAATATGGCTTGTTTTTAGGGATTTTTACATTATTTTATTTTATGTACGAGATTTTTTTTCATAAAGATTTCTTATTAGGATTTCTTAAGCGTTTATTAATAATGGTAATGGTTTTTTTATTTATCTCATCTCCTATCATAATTCCCTTAGTAATAGCTTACTTCTCAGGAAATTATGGTTATGCTTCATCTTCATTAAACGATTGGATAGTTTTCTCTGCAGATTTAGCAAGTTTTTTTATACCTCCTCACCTTAATTTCTTTTTTGGAAAATATACAAAGGATCTTGTTAAAAATCTTGGATATTATGAACCAGAAGGAATGGTTTATATTGGATATACGATACTTATCCTCATATCTTATGCAATATATCGATCAAGAGAAGAGAGTCGTTTCTGGTTAATATGTAGTACAACTTTTGCAATTCTATCGCTTGGCCCAATCCTTCATGTGCTCGGTAATACTTGCTTTTTTGATATGAAACTTAAAGTGCCCCTACCTGCTTTTATTCTATATTATATTGTTCCAGTTTTCAGAGTACCTGCTAGATTTGATGTTATTGTTACCATTTGCTTAGCAATTCTTTCTGCTATAGGCTTAAAGGCACTTAAGAATAAATTTGAATACTTAAGAAATTACAAACTTTTTGCAACTCTGCTGATCATCATTTTTCTCGGATTGGTTATTGAGTATAATATGTGGCCTTATCCTATAGTGACTGATACATCAATACCATTTTTCTATTATGAACTTAGGGAAATGAATGGTACTTTTGCAATTTTAGATATTCCTTTACAAGGCTTTGGTGCAATAAACAAGTATATGTATTATAGTACGGCTAGTGAAAAGCCTTTGATTGTAGGTGCAATTTCACGTCCTAGTTATGAAAATGTTTTGCTTTTAAGAGCTTTTCCTATATTTATTCAAGCAAAACTTGCACTAGAAGGGAAAAATATACTAACTCCTACAAGTGGGCTTTATCAAGAGCCAAATATGACAAATTTGAATGCATTCCACTTTTTTGGAGTAAAATATGTTATTGTTCATAAACCTTATCTAACATCTGAAGCATTAGAAATACTTACTTGCTATCTTAACTCACTTCTTGGCTATCCAATTTATTCTGATCAATATTTAATTGCTTATGAAGTAAAGGAGCAAGGGTTAAAAGGTTTATTTTCATACTTATGGAGTGGATGGTTTTTCTCTTCTTATTGGGATGATACTCCAACAGAGTTTATGGGAAATATTGGAATAATCAAAGTGATTGCAACTTCAGAACAGCAAGTTTGCTTATCTTTTCGAGCTATGAGCCTTTGCAATAATGTTAGAATGGGAGTTTACTTGAATGGACAAAAGCTTTATGTATTCTCACTCTCACCTTCTTCATTTAATAATGAAAAACTCTCAAACTTAACTTTAAAAAAAGGTGAGAATGAGATAGTTTTTAAATTAGAAGGAGAATTAACTTCAGAGTATTCTTCGGATACAATTTTACGTGTAGCTTTTCAGAATATTTTAATATCAAGCTCAAGGTTATAATAATGGTAAAAAATGTAAGGGAAATATGGGATATTGCAGCAGAAAAGAATTTACTTCACTATCTTGGTTATTCGAATATATTGAATGAAAAACTTTTAAAAAGTATTGCAAAACAAAACTTTAAAAAGATTACAAAGAATACTATTAATAATCTTGTAGATTGTGGATGTGGTATTTGTACTTATGATGTTTATTGGAGCAAAAATATAAATAGAATAATAGGGATTGATGTATCCCCTAAGATAATTCAAGAAGCAAAACGAAGAATTAAAGCTTTTGATGCATGGAATATAGACTTAATTGTTGCAGATATATGCCATTTACCTTTAAGAAAATGGATAGCTGATGCAGCAGTCAGTTTAGGAGTATTAAAGCATATTCCTAAGAATCCATATTCAACTATGAAAGCTCTTATAGAGATTTGCAGAATAGTTAAGAAAGGGGGGAAAGTTTATGTGAATGATCTTCCACATATTTTTCATCCTGATGCTTGGATTTATAAAATTGGAATATTTCTTTATTCTAAATTATTAAAATTGTTTACAACAAGCTCTTATTTTTATCCTCCATCTTATTTAAGAAAATTAATTCTTAATTTAAATGTGAAAGAAGCTGAATTTTCAAGCTATGGATGGAGATTTCCTTTAAGTTCAATAATCTCTTTTATTCCTTTAATCTCATTACGAATATTATTATGGAGATATTTTTTTCTATCGCAATATGATAATTCTAGAAAAATTAAATCTAAACTCATAAATTGGAAATTGCTTCAATTTCATTCAATCGAAATCGTACTTACATTATAAATGTAAGATATGGAAAAACAATTTATCTTTATTTATACTTAAGATAAATTAAAATGATTAATTATTAAAAGAATAACTAATAGAATAGAGCTTTTATTATTTTTTTATAGATTTTTTTGAAAAAATATAAATATTTATTTATAAATAAAATTATTGATGAAAAATGGTGCGCTTGAAATATAATATATTTCGTCCATTAATCATAATTTTGATATTAGCTATTATATTTTCAACCATTAACATAAATATAATTAAGTCTCCATTTATTAAAGTCAAAGCAGAAGGAAATGAATATGCTAAATCTATATGGATAAAATGGGCTTCAAAAGCTTGGAAATATTTTGAGAATACAATAGATGCATCAACTGGTCTTCCTAGAGCAGGTTTAGGTTGGCCATATTTTACTGATTGGGATCTTGGCAATTATTTATTAGCAATTATGGCTGCACAAAAGATTGGTATTATATCTAAGAATGATGCTGATAATAGGATAAATAAAGTTTTACTATGGCTTAAGACAAGAGAACTAACACCTTCAGGCATTTCCTACAATTGGTATAGTCAAATTACAGGAAAACATGCATTAAATAATGATTCAACAAATGTGTCTGATTTAGGTCATCTTTTAATAGCATTATATCGTATTAAGGATTTTAAACCTGAAAATTCAAGCGATATAGATTATATTGTGAAAATAAGAGAAAATACTGTAAGTCTAGCATCTGATCCTGCAAAATGGACTGGAACTAGTGGAGTATATGAATATTATGTAGCTCATGGATTTGCATATTTTGGATATGATATTTATAAACCAGTTGCTGATGCTTTAATGAATTTAAAATTAGGTTTTGAAGGACCTAAAGTTTCAGTATATGGAATAAATCTTCCAAAAATGGACCTTACAAGTGAACCAATTCTATATGGAATATTCAATCTTGATCCTGATCCTCTTTTAGCTGAATTAGCAAGATATGTTTATCTTGCTCAAGAAGCTCGTTATGATGCTACTGGTAATTATACTGCTTTTACAGAAGGTAATACTGGATTAGATTGGCCTTCTTATATTTATGAATGGGTAATGACAGGCTCTGGTAATGCTTGGGTAATAACTCCAACTCAAATTACTCCAATAATTTTCTTTAAGGTTGCAGTAGGCTTTCATGCAATTTATAATTCAAGTTATACAAAAAACATGATCGATTATATAAATAGTAGTTTTCCTGATTGGACAAATGGATATCGTAATGGTATAGATGAAAATGGTAGATTGATTGATATAATCATAGATTCAACAAATGCTATGGTAATATTTGCTGCAAAATATGCAATTGATAAGCTTTCAACTCCATCATTAAGTACTTTTCCAGCACCTTTTATAAATGGAACAGGATACTTGGATGCTATCTTTACTATTGGAGATACTAATCATCATGGAATTTATGGATGGCAAGCCTATACATGGGATGTCTTGGGTGCTATTGGAATTGCAAGTAAGCTTGGTCGTTTATCATCTTCTGGTGAAACAAAAGCAATTCTTGATTCTTGGGCTACTGTTTGTAATGCATCTCAAGGAAAAGTTAGGATAAATTGGACTAATGTTGGTGGATCACGAGTTATTATTGTTGGTGGACCATGCGTAAATATGATCTCATATGCTTATCAGCGTTATGGTGGAATTCCATTTTACTTAATTTGGATTGATGGACGACCATATCTACACTCAGAGCTTACAAATAATAATTATACATTCACTGATAATTTTAATAAAGATTACTTTACAATTGTTAGTATCTATAATAATCAAAAGAATATTTTGCTAGTCTGGGGACTTACTGCTTATGGTACATTAGCAGCATCACAAGTTTTACAGTATCATGATAGTGTTTATGCAGGTAAATTACATGGTCAAGCAATGATACTCCAATGGACTGATAATGGTGATGGAGAAGTAGGTTTAGAAGATGAGATAAACATTATTGAGACATGGCCATAGTATCGAATATTTAAAAAATATAAATTTTATATACTCAGTATACATAGAACCACTATATTAATATGAGACTTAAATATATCTTAATATTTTTTATTATTTTATTATCTATTTCTGCATTAATTTTAAGAGGTAGTATATCAGAGAAAACATATGCATATTTAGAAATTCCTGCTTCAAATGCTCAAATTACAATAATTTCCTATGCGCTAAACAATCAAAGTGTTAAGGTTTATAATATTTCAGAAGATGCTGTATTTATTTCTAATGATAAACCATTTCAAGCAGTGATTATAAATTTACCTTATCAATATAAGTCTATTGGATCGCATATAAACTGGGTTTCTATAACTTATATTTTAACATCAAATTCAGAATTTGAATATACAATGCTTCTATTTTTAAAAAATGGCAAACTTTCCTTAAATGCTAAAGGTCCAATATTTCTTTCTCATAAAGAAACTTTTGTTGATATTTATAGGCTTGATGCTACAAATGAAGCAATTCCTAACTTAAAAGAAATATCTCTTTTATATCCATTTATAAATAACTTCTCCATTGTTATTATTAAAAAAGGATTTGATTCTAATGGTTTTTTAAAGTTTAAACTCATTTCGATAGAAATAATGTATACAAATGAAAGTATCAGATCTAATATAATTCTTGATTATGGACAAATCACTTTCATAATTCTTTTTATGATAGCAATTGCCATAATTTTTCCAATAATATTATGGGCATTATTTACTTTCTGGCTTAAGCCTAATTCTATGATTTCAAAAAATTTTTTCCTAACATTTCTCTTCATTTATGGAATTATAAGCAGAATTATTTTAGCGCCTTTCACAGGTCATCCATATGATATGGAAGTATGGATACAGATTGCTAGATTATTCTATGAGTCAGGTATAATTAATATTAAGCTTTCTCCTATGCCATTAACATATTATCTCTTATTATTAGCTTATTCACCATTTGCTATTCTTAAAAATTTAGGGCTTAAAGATACATTTTTTTTATTTCATAAATTTGGAATGATAGAAGCTATTTTTATTAAAGCACCTTTCATATTATCCGATATAATTATTCTTTATTTTTTATTAAAGATCTTTAATAAGGTTAATAATAGATTTGATCAATATGAGAAGTTTACATATGCTTTTATATATTTTCTAAATCCATTAGCAATTATACTTTCAAGCATATGGGGAATGTGTGATAGTATTGCAATTGCATTATTTTTAGCAGGTATTTACTATACATTATTTGAGAAAAGAATATTCTATGGTGCATTTTTCTATACATTATCAGGATTAATTAAAGGATTTGGTTTTATTGGAATCATATCTATAGCAATTGTTTTAATAAAAGAAAAGAAAGTATTAAAACTCTTTACTATTTTAAGCATAGTTTCAATAATTATCATTCTTTTCTATTCGCAACTTATCATTATTACTGGAATTCAAGCAATTCCTGAGCTTTTTATACAATTTTTTAGAGGAAGAGCTGGTATTGGGTCTAAACTCCCTTATATTGCAGCAGCATCATACATAAGTTATTTATCCATTTTAGGTTTTAATATTGAGCCATCATATTTAACATACCTTTTTATAATATTTTTTACTATTATATCGATTTATTATTTTTCAAAAATAGGAAAATTTATGAATAAAGCTTATATTAAATTGACATTACAATATTTCGCTATTGTTTTCTTAATTTTTTATCTAACTTTTTTCCGTGTTTATGAACAATATTATTTATGGATTATACCAATTCTTATTATTTATTCTTACCTTATAGAAGCTCCAAAATATAGATCTATAGCATTATGTATTTCATTAGCATCTTCTCCAATACTTTTATTTGGTACTTTTCTTACTGGAATTGAATATTATTGGATTCCACTTAATTTACCTATTGATGCATCAATAGTAGCAACTTTGCCATCTATATTAGTAGCACTTTGCCTCATTAATATAGCAGATTTGAAGGGGCCATTAGAAATCTTAAAAACTAATAGATGCATGTTATTTTTAATTTGTCTTACATTATGGCTTTCATATAGTTTTGCATATTATATATATTATAAAGTGTTTTTATTAGGAGTGCTTTTCTTCCTCACTTTACTTATAATATTTTTAATAATACTATTTTTCCTATATAAAAAACTTAAGACTAAT
>Ga0207433_10010727_pt1 | contig 14193 bp, 12 predicted proteins | sample YelNatPaOPGAMG01_FD_187559 | JGI IMG/M metagenome (GOLD analysis project Ga0207433, IMG submission 187559) | Hot spring thermophilic microbial communities from Obsidian Pool, Yellowstone National Park, USA - OP-RAMG-01 (SPAdes) (version 3) | ecosystem: Environmental > Aquatic > Thermal springs... | reverse complement strand
TTAAACCGATATCCCGTAGTGCCATCATTGGTGCTGTAGAACGGCAAGACAATACTCGCATCCTCTGCTCCCCATTCAGTTGGGCCTTTGTAGTTGACTGATTCTGGAACAGACATTAGTTTCAACCTGTAGGAAACGCCGGGCGATAACTGTGGAGGAGAGAGCAGCCTCAACTCAAGGTCAGTAGGCTGCACAGAGGTGCCTGCCCACAGATAGATTTCACGTATTACCGCCGTTTCACCACCTTTGAGCGTTGGGCGCTCTTCCCGAACAAGAAAGCTCGCATCGCTGTCCCAGCCTTCCTGCCCGTTCTCCTTATAAATCCCGAGATTGATGCTCTTGTCTACGTCAGCGATAATGGATGAATCCCACAAGACATCTCCGCCATCAAGGCCAATCTTGGCACTTTCAGAGGTCTCAAAGATCGTTTTGATACCTCCGTTACTCTCGTAGCTAAAGCTATACTGGTATTGTCCAAACGCCATCTGAGACGAGGCTGCAACCAGCACTGAGATCAAAACAAACACTTTGCGTATCATCAGCTTTTCCTCCTTTCCCTACTGCGGAAGTGAAATATCTACATGGGTGCAGCCAGTTGTAACGGCAGCATCAAGAGTGGTCTGGTGCTGACCATTTGCATCTGACGCTGTTATGCGATAAGTTGCGTTCGGCGGCAACTGGTTAATGCAATACGCACCTTCATCAACTTCATTGTTAGCTGTTAAGTCACCGACAGAACGCACAGGATCTATCCTCGTTGCAGATGACTGACCCTGCACCGGCACATTCTGTCCTCCAAGCGTCTTTATGCTTATCTTTGCCAATGGGAGCGCAGCCCCGTTCAGAGTCACAGTGCCCATGATTGACGCGCACACAGGATTGGCTGGTGCCGTATTACATCCAGTTCGGGCATTGTCCCGATGGAATGTCGGCCACGGCCATCTAGCACTATTTGGCACAAAGCTCTCACCTTGCTGAAGTGAGTAAAGGTCGACCTTGTAGATACCATCGGTACTACCAACTATCATGCACACCTGCGTTCCATCCAAAGAACAGACCGTTGGTGTCGAGTCCACCTCTACACCTGCGGATTGCGCACACACCCATACTTTAGCGACCGGGCCACCAGCGTGATTGTTCCCGTCTGGCCACAGAGCATACACATTTCCATCCGTGCAAGCTACCACAATCTGCGGACTACCGGTGTTCATCACGTCCGCGATCACCGGAGACGCGATAATCTTGAAACCTGATCTCCAGGATGGGCATATCCCGTCAGAAGGCCATCCCGTAATCGGAGTCCAATCAGACTTTACTGCATAAACTCTGCCATTGTTGCATCCAACGACGACACATTTCTGACCGCCCAGTTCTGCGATCACAGGAGAAGACTTAATCTTCTTGTCGGAATCCGAGGTTGAGGCCAACTGATGACTACTCCACGCACTAGTAGAACTCAGCCACAGATATAGCTTGCCATCATCGTCGCAAATGGCAACGTCGTTCTTCTGGTCGCCATCAATAAACCCTATGGCTGGCGAAGACTCTGTAACGTTAGTTGTACTACCATTCGACCAACCAGTAGGATACTCGTTAGGAGTAGTACCCCAGTGGTTTCCGCAGAACGCGAATACGGGGGTTCCTGAATAGTGGGATCCAACCACTGCATCTGGAATACCGCTTGGGTTCGTAGTGGAATCCACATCGCCCAACGCAACGCTGGAACCTATAACACTCGTTCCGGTGCTACCAGTTACCTGCTCCCACAGATAAGAAACATCCACTGATGGCGTCCAATTGACAAGTGGATTCCAGTTTCCGGTTGGATTCCACGAATACGTATAGCAGCAATAATCGGCAGCAACTGTCTTGAGAGTGCCGTCCAGATTCGCATCTCCAATAGCGGCCGAGATTTGCTTGAACTCATATCCATAGGTCAATGCAGGCCATCCAGCTAACGATCTGAATGTTTGAGAGTTAGAATCGTATCCGAATGCAAACATCTGCCCTCTGTTCTTTCCACCGACAGAAACCGTGAAGAGAGACGGTGCTATGAGCTCAAGATGGGCGTTACCCGCTCCTGCTTTATTATCAATGTCAGCCGCGCTGAGTGTATTATCGCCATTGGTGTCGATCTGCAGGTCCGTGGTACCATCCAGCTTCTTTGACGTCCAAGCCAGAGTACCATCTGCCCGCCAAATATAGATTTTACCGTCCGAATACCAAGAGCCACCACTCAGCCGTTGGTAAACAATCACGGCGATTTCCTTGGCACCATTGTCTCCGGGAATCAAATCGGCAACCAATGGGCAAGAGCAATGAACATTGACGAAATTGCCACTAGCGTCACGTAGCCAGCGCGTTGGATGCTCCACAGGAGGCCCCGGAGTTGGGTCCGTACCGTTCCACTCATCCGCACCGATATCGACAGTTGAACCATATACGCGGCTGCCACTTCAGCTTTCCGAGTCTATGTCTCTCTCCATCGGCAAAGCTAATGTTGTGCCTTGCGGGTCTCGACAGGGAGAAGTTCCTGCTATGTGCCAGTCGCCCCAGGTGATGTTCGTGATCACAGGGTCGCTGGTATCTGGGTTAAGATCAGAACCAATCTCAGAATCGTTCTGAGTCCAGGTTTTCCAACTGTAAGCGGCACTAGTCCAGGACGCAGGCTTGCTGTTGCCGTAGACGTCGTTCTTGGCAAACGTCGGTGTACCGTTGTACTTGTAGATCCCGCCGTTGGTATTGAACCCTATGATGTTATTCGATAGGGCAGGAGAGCTGTAGGTCAGGTAGATACCGCCTGCGCTGCTGCTTGCATTGTTCAGGAGCAGGCTGTTACTCGTAACTTGTCCACCCGTATATGTGTAGTAGATTCCGGCTCCATAGGTTGCCTTGTTGTCCAGGAAGACATTGCCTGCCACAGTCAAGGTCGAACCCGATCCGTAAAGACCTCCACCATAATAACCGCTGCCATTGTTTCCACGAACGATGTTGTTCATCACAATGGCGATTGCGCTGGAGCAGTTGACACCGCTTCCGTTGTTTGCACCTCCGTTTCTGATGATGAATCCATCTACCACACATCCAACGGCACTGCCTATTGTTACTACAGAGCCACTTCCGCCGCCATCCAAGATAGTCTGGTTGGTGTTCCAATTCCGAGCAGACCTAGAACTATCATTTACCGCAAAGCCGCCATAGACTTTCACGAACGACTTCAGGCTTGCTTTGGCATAGCTGCCAGCGGCAACCCACACTTCGTAACGACCCTTGCTATACGCTAGATCGATACCCTTCTGTACAGTCGCGACGGCATAGTCCCATGACTCGCCACTGTTGTTGTCGTTTCCGCCCGGCTTCACATAGATGACTGTCGGAGTCACGGGAGTTGGGTCGGTGCCGTTCCACTCGTCGGCACCTATATCTACTGTGGAACCGTTTATACGGCTGCCACTCCAGCTATCCAAGTCTATGTCTTTGTCCAGCGAAACCGCCAGGGTTGTGCCCGCAGGATCATGGCAGGGAGAACTCGATGTTATGTGCCAATCTCCACAGGCTATGTTCGGTATACCAAGATCAGTTCCGCTGGAGAGAATCAGGTCGGTGACCGGAGCAGTCAATCCACTGTAGTCGTACTTGCTGTTCTGATAGACCACGTTCTTTGTGAACGTCGGAGAGCCGCCGTATTTGTTGAATCCGCCTCCTCCATTCGAAGCGATGATGTTATTGGATAGGATAGGAGAACCTGAGTAGAGGTAAATACCTCCACCGTCACTGCTTGCGGCATTACAGATGATCGTGTTGTTGGCAATTTGCCCGTTTGTGCTCGTGTAATAGATGCCGCCGCCGGTACTCGCCTTGTTATCAACGAACACATTGCCCGCTACGGTCAGAGTCGAATTCGAGCTATTGAGACCGCCGCCCGAGTAGCTACCGGCATTGTTTCCTCGGATGACGTTATTCATTATGGTAGCCGTGGCGTTAGAGCAGTTGATACCACTTCCGGCGACAGTCCCACCTTTCGTGATGATGAATCCATCGACCACACATCCAAGAGCGTTGTTAATCGTTACGACAGAGACGCTGTTTCCGCCGTCCAAGATAGTCTGGTTGGTCTTCCAATTCCGATCAGACTTGGAACTGTCGTTTACCGCGAAGCCGCCATAGAGCCTCACAAACGACTTCATACTCGCTACGTTAGTATCACTCGTTCTCTTCGTATATGTTCCGGCAGCTACCCATACCTCGCAATAACCCTTGTCATACGCAAGATTGATACCTTGCTGCACAGTCGCGACCGCATTGCCCCAACTCTCGCCGTTACTGCTGTCGCTCCCGCCTGGCTTCACGTAGATGACAGTCGGAGTTACCGGAGTCGGGTCAGTGCCATTCCACTCATCGGCACCGATGTCGATGGTAGTACCGTTCACACGAGTCTCGTGATCTACATCCAGATCCATCGAGACTGCTGGAGATGTGCCCACAGGATCGTGGCAGGGAGAACTAGAGGCTATATGCCAGTCACCCCAATCGATATTTGGAATCGATGGGTTAGACGAGATATCAGCGCTGTGGTTTGAGACTCCGCTGTAGTCATAGCTGGAGTTTCCAAAGACATCGTTCTTCGTGAATGCAGGTGTGCCGCCCGACTGGTAGATTCCGCCGCCATAGTTCTGGTAGACGATATTGTTGGACAGAGTAGGAGAACTGGAAGTCAGGTAGACACCACCAGCACCGCTGCTTCCGATATTATCGAAGATGGTATTGTTCGCAATCTGACCACTCGTGCTTGTGTAGTAGACGCCGCCGCCATAGTAGCTCGCCTTGTTATCCAGAAAGACATTGCCCGCCACAATGAGAGTGGAGTTCAATGCTCCAAGTCCGCCGCCGTAGCCACTGCTACTGACGTTGTTCGCGCGGACTATGTTGTTCTCTATCGTAGCAATCGCGTTGGAGCAGTAGATACCGCCACCGTAGTAATAATAGCCGGCGTAAGTGCCGACGCCATTTCGGATCGTGAAGCCGTCGACCACGCACCCTAGGGCATTGGTTATCGTTATGACAGATCCACTTGCGTTAGCATCCAGAATAGTGGGATTGTTCTTCCAGTTCCGGTCGGATTTAGAGGTATCGCCAATGGTAAATCCGCCGTAGAGCTTCACGAACGACTTGAGTGTAGCTTTTCCATTGGTACCTTTGTAAGTTCCGCTCGCTACCCACACTTCACCTCCACCCGCAAGGGATGCCGCGGTAATGGCTGTCTGTACACTGTCGGCGGCGTTTTGCCAATTGTCGCCGGTTTTGTTCCCGCTGCCTCCAGGACTTACATAGTAGACTTTCGGGGTGACAGAACCTGGATCAGTACCATTCCATTCGTCTGCTCCGATATCAAGTATCGAATTGTATATGCGGCTCTCACCATCAATGTCCCTGTCCATCGGCACGACTACGGTCATGTCTTGAGGGTCGCGGCAGGGAGAGTCGCTCGCTATATGCCAATCGCCCAGGTCGGTGTTCGTGATAGACGGAGGGCTTTGGATATCAGTCGATGGGATGGGCGAGAAGCCATAATAGTTGTACTTTCCGTTCTGGTCGTTTCCACAGACATCATTCTTCGCAAAACTCGGCGAACTGCCGGATGGCTTGTACACTCCACCACCGAGATTGTAGGCAATGATATTGTTCGATACAGACAGATCGGCAGAACTAGAGTAAAGATAGATGCCGCCGCCGTCATTGCTCGCGGCATTGCCGATAATTGTATTGTTGGCTATCTTGACTACCTGTCCGCTTGAATTCGAGTAATAGATAGCGCCGCCATAATAGCTTGATGTGTTGCCTACGAATACATTGCCAGCTATGGTGAGTGTCGATCCATAGGCATAGAGACCACCACCGTAGCTGCTGGCGTTGTTTGCTCGAATGATGTTGTTTGCTATCGTGGCAGAAGCGCCGCTGTAGCCGGAGTATATGCCTGCGCCGTATGTGGCGGAGCCGTTTCGGATTATGAAACCGTCGATGGCGGTCGCGGAGGTTGCTCCGCTCGGAACCGTAACTACGCTACCACCCTGACTGCCGTCGAGGATAGTCTTATTGGTGGCCCAGTTCCGCTGTTCTCTGTAGGTCTCAGTGGCTGTAAATCCGCCGTATAAAGCAACTCCAGACTTCAACGTAATGCGTTCTTGGTATGCTCCTTGAGCGACCCATATTTCCGTCCCACTGGTGGCGGAAGCTAGGGCATCGCCTACTTTGTCCTCGGCATTATCCCAACTGGAGCCATTCTTTGTGCCGGTGCCACCTGGTCTTACATACTTGACGGTGACGGTCGAGACAGTGACATCTCTGCTTATTGTCGCCACATGCCCAGTGAAGTCAGTGGCACGTGCCCATATCGTGCAGGACTGTGGATTCTGCCAGCTATATGACCAGGCGTGGTTCCCTGCATTATAGGTAGCTGGCTGCCACTGGCCGGAGTCAATCTTCACCTCAACCGAAACGACTCCGGTATCGGCATCCGTGGCAGTCCCCGCAAGTTGCACGGTATTCTGGCCGGATGCTTTGCTGATCTGTCCATCAATCGGGTTCGTGATCGCAATTACAGGATCTGAAGAATCCTCCGGGTTGAATACGAAGATATCATTCTGGTCTCTGGGTCTGAGGACGCGGTAGAACGTAGCGCCGCTGTCGGCCGTGTCGCTGCCGCTTAAGCCGGTGACGGAGACATACCAGTCGACAGCCGGAGGCAGGATCGAGGGCTTGCCGGTAGGAGACCAGGCCCAGCTTACACGAACACCTTTGACGGGCTCGTTATTGCCATCGAGCGTGGTGCCGTCCACAAATCCCGTCCCATCGTCAATGTAGAAGAACTTGTTCGTGACATCTACGGCGGTTACCTTGCCCCATATCTTGACGAGTAGGCCCTTGTTGTACAGGCCCACTGCGCTGCCGTCTGGGTTGTTCGTCCCCGGACAGTAGATGTTAAAATCACCCCCGCCGAGATGCTTGTTCGGCATTCCGAGAGGACCAGGTGTCGTCCCTGCTTCGGTATAACTAACCGTAGCTGGATTGATTTCACGCTCACCATCGGCAGCAAGAGCCACAGTCCCACTGATACTTACTATATCGCCGCGTGAGAATGTACCGCCCGAACAGCGCACCCTGATACCGCCGAAGTAACCGGAACCGGATGGCTCCTGCACATACAGCGCGCCGGGGAAATCGGTCTGGTTTGCAGTCACGACTTTCCCGGTCAGACTGGCAGATGCTCCATTCGCCTGAGTCCTCACGAACGCCACCGTGTTCGGGCTTACAAGACTCAGTTTGCCTTCCATTAGCTGCGGGTTATAGTCGGGGCCGTCATCGACACAAATAACTTCCGTCGTGCCGACGTATTGGATCTGGCCGGCGATCTTGTTGATTCTCATGTCAGTGGTGGGACTGCCGGCGTTGTAGTAGCATCGTATCCAGTCGGTAGAAGGCAAATCCTCAGCCATATCCAGATAGTTATAAACTATGCCGTTTATCGTCTCCGTGCCAACGTCGATGATCCTCTTGCATTCAAGCTCCACCAGGGAGCCAGGATCGAGACCTACCAGATCAGGGATTCCATCGTAGAATGATTGCGTGCGGACACTTTGGGTCTGGGTCTGAGGACTGCTCGGCCCACTTGATTCAGCAGTGTTCCCGATCTTCGGATAGTAGCTGGGACCCTCGGCAGGATCTGAATTGGGTTCATCGGAGGAAAAGGATTCTCTCGAAGCCATGCTCGACATCGAGTCGCGAACAGTGAGGTCGACCTTCCACTGCCAGGGAGTTGTCTCGGTAAGACACTTTATGATCGGAGGGTGTATTAGCAGCTCGCCGGACTCGGACTCATAGCCCCAGATCGTCACGTTCTGCAGGGCTCGAACTCCCGGTCTAAGCGTGACCAGATCGCCTTCCACATCGACCGACTGGCCCAGACGGAGTTCCGGGCTTGGGTTAGTCAGGCAGATCAGTCTGTCCTTACGGCTGAAAGGCTCGGCTATAACGATGTACGCCGGGCTGTTTTTGATCTTCACGATCTCCTCCAGCCGTAAATACACGTGATTCCCATCAGGCTGCGACATCGCCGTTGATATCTCCGACGCCGTTAACCAGTCAGAAAGTGCTGCAACAGAGACAGATGCAGCCGCGAGAACTAATGCAAAAACGACTAGACCAACCCCAGCTACTCTTCGCATAAAGCCACCCTTCCCATCACTAGATGTAAAACGGCCGATAGGATCGGCCTGATTGTCAACTTACAACATCACCACAACAACCACTTCACAGATTTGAACTATAGCAAACTATCTCTTAGTTCCGCCCGCTGTACGACATCTGATGAGCCGTTTTTGTTCCATCGAATCACCTCAACGGCACCTACCCCGCAGGCAAACTGCCGTACAGTTATTATGCGCTACTTATGCGTAGCATGTCAAGAGGTAATTCTAAAGATCATCTGCACCGTAGTTCCAGCCATTTCTAAGTCGGCAAACGTAAGTCCGATAAGACGGTATTCCAGGAAGCGTGATGGCTCTTTTAGCCGTTATCTCTTGCCGAATGCTTGACTTGGTAAAGGTGTGAGTTTATATTGAATGGTTCAAGCGGAGTTCAGAATAGCTGTTTCTCCAAGGTTGCCCGGAAGATCGCTGGTGCCAGGCGGCAAATTTGATAAAGCTCGGCTGGTAATGCTATACTGCTTTCCAGAAATACCGTCTTCCAGGAACCAGCAAGGCATATTTTTTCATCTATTTCCTGCCTCAGCCCGAAGCGCGAGCCTCATCAACGCCTTTATCACCTCGGGACGGAAACGAGTCCCTGCCTGTTGTCGGATATCCTCTATCGCTTTCTCCAGACTCATCGGCTCGTCTAGAGCACAGGTGACATCGTCGAAATAATCGGCGATTGTCAGTATCTCAGCCTCGACCGGCAGATAGTCAGGAAGACCGCCTATCTCCTTGACTTCGTGCAGCAGTCCCATCGCACGGACGAGCGGCACACGCTATATAGGTACTCTCAACTCCACCGCCAGCCTCTCGGAGATAGCAGCCACGCGCCTGGAGTGTTCGGCGATACCAGAAGGCTGCATCGCAACTATGAGAGCAGCCACCGCCTCGATCTGGAAGGCATATTCCCCGTTGTGTCGTTTAAGCATCGCGCGAAAAACAGCCGTCTGAACGTATCCGCAGATCATTATCAGCAGTACCGCAAAGACCCACAAGCCTAAGCTCATGGCCTGCACTTTCTGCACGGTCTGTAGCCTGCGTCAATCGCTTCCGTCCTTGAGTTGAAAAATGTTCTGTTCTTCTCAGCCGGCAGGTAGCTGCAAGTTTGGCGATGAAACACACAGCTTCTCATGTTCCCGATATAAGCCGGTGCCGGTTTCACTGCGGTATGGCCGCTCATCGAAAGACCGGCCATCGCTACAAGCAAGCCGACCATCAGAACAATAGGTATCAGCCGAACAGCATGCTTCATGAATAGCAACCTCCCACGGATGAGCCTCCCGTAAACAGGACAACTCTGGTAACACGCTATTCGTGGAAGTCAGAAATAGCTCTTCCGGGTCTTTGCCGGGAAATACTTGACTTGTGCCGCGTTCGGCTCTATTCTTCAGGGTCACGGTAACTCCTTTTATCGCGCCATCGGGCCGAAAACTGCCGATACGCGAAGAAACATTTGCAAATGATAAAACATCATGCTACACTGCTTTCCAGAAATAGCGTGTTCCAGGAAGCCACTCAAGGTGCGCCTCCTGAGCTTCTCGATATCCTGGAAAACGCTCGAAACTTCCTCACTACCACCGTCGCCGACTCCACCAAAGAAGTATATGCCCGCGACTGGAACGGCTTTGTCCGGTGGTGCGACAACCTCGGACTTCCTCACCTGCCATCGTCTCCGGATGTAGTAGCCTGTTATTTCACCTCGCTCGCCATGAAAGATTTTCGTGTGCCGACCATCCGCAGGCACTGCGCGGCGATAGCCGCCGCTCATCGAGAAGCGGGTTATCCCACGCCCACAAGCCATCCCGCCATAAAGGAACTGCTGCATGGAATGACTCGAAAGATCGGGTGCCCGGCGAAGCCGGTCGATGCGCTGCTGTCGGAGGACATCAGGAGCGTGGTGAAGGCGATGCCGGACACGCTCATCAATGCCCGCGACAAAGCGATAATCCTCATCGGCTTTGCCGGAGCGTTCCGGCGCTCGGAAATCGTGGGGCTGAACGTGGATGACATCAGCTACAGAGACGAAGGGATAGTAATCCTTCTCAGGAAGTCGAAGACCGATCAGCAGGGTGAGGGCCGCTGGGTAGGAGTGCCCCACGGCAGGAATCCCGACACTTGCCCCGTAAATGCACTACGGCGTTGGTTGGAAGTATCTGAAATAACCGAGGGAGCGATCTTTCGTGGTCTCGACCGGCACGGTAACTTCGTCTCCAAGAGACTCTCGATAAGGTCCGTGGGAAACATCATCAAACGCGCGGTCAAAGCTGCAGGACTCGATCCGGAGAAATACAGCGGGCACAGCCTGAGAAGCGGGCACTGCACACAGGCAAGCAGAGCAGGCGTCGCTGAGCACGTAATCGCTCAGCAGACGGGGCATAAGTCCATGAGTTCGCTCAAACGCTACATTCGTCTAGGGAGGCTATTCGAGGAGAACAGCGCAAGCGCGCTGGACTTGTAAGTCATTGATCGTCGCTGTTCGATGATACCGGTGACTTCACTTTCTCCAGACTCACAAAATGGGTGGCGTAGCCGCGCTCAATGTTATCATTGCCGCTTTTCGAGAAACGGAGCCGGACAGAGCCACCCTTTCCCCACTTACAATAGTCGGTCCACGACTCCTCAGATTGTGCTCCCTTGCGTATGCGCGCATCTCGCGCATGATGGTGGAGAGCTTGCTCAAGTTTATTTGGCAGACCTTTTCCAGATATGGAACGCGTCCAGACCGCCAGTTCTCATAGTCTTCCTTTGATAGCGCGCCCAGTTCCATAAGAACGTCCGCAGGCGCGGCATAGCCTTTCTTGTATATCAGGCTGGACATTGCCGCCTTGACTCTATTGTGAATATCCGCGTTGTTCACCAGGGCATTCCCTTGCTGCTCATGCTATGAATCGTGCATCATCAAGTCCGCCTCGGCCGCGGCTATCATCGTGGAAAGCGGCATCTTGAGTCCATCTGCAATAACCAGCAGGTTCTTCAGCGTGACGTTGCGCTCGCCGCGTTCGACCGATCCGACGTAGGTCCTGTGAACGCCTATCGCGTCGGCGAACGACTCCTGGCTGTAGCCGAGCCTGCTTCTCCTCGCCTGAATGACCCGCCCTATACTCCGCTGCATCTGTTTACTGTCCATACCAGGCAATATACCTGAGTGAGCACTATACGTCTACCCCTTATAAGTAGCATTTAGCTATCGGGCGTTCAAGGCCAGCATGTCTTTCCTGTCGGCACCGCACGCTGGATTGTGCATTCATCTCCCACATAACACCACGCGGCAGCAGTACGCATATCATTATCGAGCACGACCGGCACCAGCACTCGACGGTACAGGCAGGACAGCCCGGGACGGAAACCCTCCAATCGATCAATCGGAGGCAGCGACAGCCGCGGATCAGGAAAGGTCATCAACTCTCCTTGTATCACCCGCCAGCATGTCTCATCACAGGGTGTATCAGCGGCCGGATTCTCGTTGAAGCGTTCCTGTGCTTTGACATCCGCCAGAGGGTCCGACGTTCCGACAGCGATGATGCCGCTATCCGGCACCTGCAGGACTGGAATTCGTGATGGAAGCTCATAAAGCCTACCCCACACGGCGGCATCTTCTATATAGAGTGCGCCACGGCAGAACCTGTCGTAGTTAATCCGGCCTGCCCTGAGCGTACCATAGACGAATATGCGCAGCGCGCCCGTGGCAGCAGGGATCTTGCTGGTGTTCATTTGGCTCATATCTTTTTCCTCCACTTTTCTACCAATCTCCGTGCCAACCGAGTCTGCCATGATCGTCGAGCTTTCGGCCAAATGGCGGGCGTGTTGCCTTGTAGAGTTCTTCGTGTCCTCGAAGCATGCTCTTCACCAATACAGCGGCGACTTGCTGCATTATCTTGTCGGTCGTGGCAAGCATCTCACTGTCCATAACAGCGATGACCACCCCTGCAAGCTCACACTTCATCAGCGCATATTCGAGGTCGCGGCAAGCCTGCTCCTGCTTCTCATTCAGTCCCGGCCACGGGGCAAGTCCTCGAAGAATGCTGCCGCTCTGCTCTTCTTCCACGAGCATGTGTGTAGGCACCTTAGTAGATGCCTGCACTATTGCGGCCGGATCGATCTTGGGCGGCATCTGCTGCTCGTTGTGCCAGTCCACTATTCGCTGTGCGTCCTCGTCCGTGAGGCATATCTTTGTACGCCTGATACTCGGTTTAGTATAGACTTCAAATGGATAGCCCTGTTTTCTGTTGCCTTCGGCCACAGACTTATCGACGTAGAATACCTTGCTCATACTTACCTCCAGTTCTCACTCATTGGTCCTGTTCATCTGGCTGGATCTGCCAACCGGTGAAGCGTTGAAAGCCTGCACGTCCCCTACCGCCAGCCAGCCTGAACGGCTGGGACGCGAAATCGGGAAGATCATCGCAATCGAAGGTCATCAGGCTCATTGCCCGCGTGGGTATCTCCGCCCAGCCGGTCTCCGGTGGAAGCGCGACATCAAGATATGCGGGATCGGACGCATAGGCAATCGCACGATGCTCTGGGTGGTATCGAAGCTCCAGGGGCTTGTTGCCCTTTATGACGATCACTCTCTTGGGATCGAGCTTCGATGCAAGCACGGCGCTCATCATTCCCCGGCACAGCGCAAGATGCTTCTTGAATGCCGCAAGATCGATGCGCCCGTCGCTGAGGGCGGCATCGGCCATCCTGAAGATGACCTCGCTATCAACTTCCGCAAATCTCGGTAGGTCGAGCCGCTCGAACAGCTCGTCGGCGTTTGTCAGGTGTCCGTTGTGAGTTCCTATCAGCCGCCCTCCGACCAGGATCGGCTGGTTGTTGTGGTTGTCCAGATGACTGCCCTGAGTCGGCCACCGCGTGTGCCCGGCAAGCCATGTCGTACCACCAGTTGCTTTGACCAGGGTGCGAATGAACGCTTTGTCTTTCACATACTCCGAAGCAGGCAGCGGACGCTTGAAAATGCCGTGTTCGCCGTCCTGCTTAAGATAGGCGATTCCCGTTGCATGCGGCCCACGCCTCTCGCTCAAGAGCAGGAGGTACGCGAACACCCACTTCAAGTACTTGCGCTCCTCCTGGGATCGGTCTTTGGTACCGAATATTACTCCGACCTGTCCGCACATCAGCAATCACCTCCCTCGCTATCGAGGAACCTTTCGGCCATTTCTCGGAGCACGTTCTCATCAAGCCTGTCGGTGGCTTCGAAGCCTCGGAAGAAACCGACTACATACAGAGCCTGATGTTCGCGCACCCACAAAGCCGTCTCGGGATATCCAATGTCGAGAGCCAGCTTCGTTACCATCGGCACGTCGAGCATATTGGTCTTGCCGGAGAGCCGGACTGCCTCCAGACCCTCCAGCACGTCGGCGGGAATAGGAACCTTAGTCTGCTCCACAGCACACCTCCGTCTCGATAGATGGTTTCGGACCTTTCGGCTTCGGCCGCCCGTGCTTCCATGCGGCATCTCCAGTCATCAGATGCAAGAGATGCGCGCGAGCACTCTTAAAGGCTGGGCCATTCATTTTGAGCGCCGATATGAGGAAAACTCTCATATCGTATTTGGCCGAGGCTGGATCATACTCCCGCTTCCTCGCCGATGCACCCCGGCAATTCATCGCCCTTGCAAGGAGCGCCATGCTGAAGAGGATCACGGCTTTGACTCGGCCTGCGTGGAGGCTGCCGGCGTAAGCCCTCAGCTCAATGGCAGATCTCAAAAAGTAGCCGTTCAGGTTCAAAATCGAGTAACGAGTCGAGTCATAACGCTGAGGATGCTCTACATATCGTCCGTACCACTGTGTGTTGAGCTGCCTGAAATCTTTGGGCGGGTTCTTGGTGATCCGCTCGATAAATGCAGAGTCTATGGGCTTGCAGTATTTCTCCATCCGGTGCTGGTTCACCCCGAGCGCGGCGTAGATGATGTCCTGCTGTTTATAGATCAGCTTGGCTAGGT
>Ga0207433_10010725_pt1 | contig 14194 bp, 17 predicted proteins | sample YelNatPaOPGAMG01_FD_187559 | JGI IMG/M metagenome (GOLD analysis project Ga0207433, IMG submission 187559) | Hot spring thermophilic microbial communities from Obsidian Pool, Yellowstone National Park, USA - OP-RAMG-01 (SPAdes) (version 3) | ecosystem: Environmental > Aquatic > Thermal springs... | reverse complement strand
CAGCCGAGGCGGAGGGCGAGCAGGAGGGGCAGAAAGCGGAGCACTGACGCGGCGCAGGCTAATTGGCTGCGGCGGTCTTCAGCGGCGCAGCCGGGCGGCGCAGGTTCCAGTGTTTCAGCCAGGCATTCTTGACCCGCAGCGGGTAGTCCGCCTGCCCGAGGCTGCCGTTGTAGCGGCCCAGCGCGCGGAACAGGTCGCCGTGCTCGATGCTGAGGTAGTAGCGCAGGATGGTGCAGCCGTAGCGCAGGTTGGTGCGCAGGTGGAACAGATCCTGCCCGCGCGTGCCGATGTCGTGCACCCAGAACGGCATCACCTGCATGTAGCCGCGTGCGCCCGCCTTGGAAATGGCGTATTTGCGGAAGCCGCTTTCCACCTCGATCAGCCCCAGCACCAACTGCGGATCGAGGCCGGCGCGCGCGGCCTCATAATGCACCGTGCGCAGGAAGTCGGTGCGGGAATCCGGGTCCGGCATGTATTTGCCGAGCCGCGGCGACATGTCGTGCAGCCAGGCTGCTTCTTCCTTGTCGGAGGCAAAGGCGGAATTGGTGGCGGCCTGGTCGGCGATGTTGTGCTGCAGCATGGCGCGCACGCTGGCCGACAGCGGGGTTTCGATCTGGGCCCCGCCATGGGCCTGCGTGGACAGCAGCAACCCCGTCGCCAGCAGTAGCGGCTTCAGGAGACATCTGTTTGCGGTCAGGCGCATAGTTCCAATTGTACGAGCTTGACCGCCTCTTGCAAATCGAGCTGTTGCGCTTCCGCATCGGTGCGCCCCTTGTATTCCACCTTGCCGTCCTTCAGGCCGCGCTCGCCGATTACGATGCGGTGCGGCACGCCGATCAGTTCCAGGTCGGCGAACATCACGCCGGGGCGCTCGTCGCGGTCGTCCAGCAGCACCTCGATGCCGGCTGCGGTGAGTTCTGTGTACATTTGTTCCGCGGCGTTGCGCACCGCTTCGTTTTTCTTGTAGCCGATGGGGGCGATGGCGACCGTGAACGGTGCCATCTGTGCTGGTACGGTGATGCCGCGCTCGTCGTGGTTCTGCTCGATGGCGGCGGCCACGATGCGCGACACGCCGATGCCGTAGCAGCCCATCTCCATCACCTGCGCCTGGCCGTGCTCGTTGAGGAAGGTGGCGTTGAGCGCCTCCGAATATTTGGTGCGCAACTGGAAGATGTGCCCGACTTCGATGCCGCGGCACAGTTCCAGGCTGCCCTTGCCGTCCGGGCTGGGGTCGCCCGCGACGACGTTGCGGATGTCGTGTACGTTTTCTGATTTTATAAACACATCACGGTCTAAATTAGCTCCGGTGTAGTGAAACCCGTCTTCGTTTGCTCCACAAACGAAATTGCTCATTCCCATAACAGCACGATCAGCATAAACAGTTACAGGGTAAGGTGCCGTGCTCCCGAAAATCTCAGGTATATATTTCTCAATCTGAACAGTGCCGATATAACCTGGGCGGCACTTCATGTATGTTTGAATTTCATCAGGATTGGCGAAGCGGAAGTTTCCCAACACCTTCGATGCTTTAATTTCGTTGAGTTGGTGATCTCCACGCATGAGTAATAAAGCAAAATTTCCCTTTTCATCCACTACTGCTATGGTTTTCAACACTTGGCTTTGCGGTACCTTGAGAAAAGTAGCAACCTCTTCTATCGTTTTTTGTCCCGGGGTGGCGACCTTTTCCAATGGCTGAAGGTTGTCAGTATCTCGTGGCATTGAAGGTGCAACTGCTTCCGCCAGTTCCACATTGGCAGCGTAGTCGGAGTTGGGGCAGAACGCGAGCGCATCCTCGCCGGAATCGGCCAGCACGTGGAATTCGTGCGAACCGGAGCCGCCGATGGCGCCGGTGTCGGCGGCGACCGCGCGGAATTTGAGTCCGAGGCGGGTGAAGATGCGCGTGTAGGTGGAGTGCATCACCTGGTAGGTCTGTTCCAGGCTGGCGAAATCGGCGTGGAACGAATAGGCGTCCTTCATCACGAATTCGCGCGCGCGCATTACGCCGAAACGCGGGCGCACTTCATCGCGGAACTTGGTCTGGATCTGGTAGAAGTTCAGCGGCAGCTGGCGGTAGCTCTTCACTTCGCGGCGCGCGATGTCGGTGATCACTTCCTCGTGCGTGGGGCCGAAGCAGAACTGGTTGTCGTGGCGGTCCTTGATCTTCAGCATCTGCGGGCCGAATACATCCCAGCGGCCGGTTTCCTGCCACAGTTCGGCGGGCTGCACCGCGGGCATCAAGAGCTCGATGGCGCCGCTGCGGTTCATTTCCTCGCGCACTACGGCCTCCACCTTGCGCAGCACGCGCAAGCCGAGCGGCATCCAGGTATACAGGCCACTGGCCAGTTTGCGGATGTAGCCCGCACGCAGCATCAGCTTGTGGCTGGGCAGTTCGGCCTCGGCGGGGGCTTCTTTCTGGGTGGAGATGAAAAATTGGGAAACGCGCATGGTGCTTTATCCGGGCTGTCGAAATCGGGGCGCTGATTTTACAGGGAAAGCGCCAAATATGCAGGGGGATATGCGCGCCCGGCGGCTTTCCATCGGACGCGAAATGTGGAAAAATCCATCCCATCAAAATTAACTGAACAGGTGGCGAAGATGGTTGACCGGGATGGCTATCGCCCGAATGTCGGCATCATTCTCACTAATGCCAGGAACCAGGTGTTCTGGGGCAAGCGCATTCGCCAGGATTCCTGGCAATTCCCGCAGGGCGGCATCCAGCATGGAGAGACGCCAGAGCAGGCGATGTACCGCGAGTTGCATGAAGAAGTGGGATTGCAGCCGCAGCATGTGAAGATACTGGGGCGTACGCGCGACTGGATGCGTTACGACGTGCCGCAGCATTGGGTGCGGCGCGACTGCCGCAGCAACTACAAGGGGCAGAAGCAGATCTGGTTCCTGCTGCGGCTGGTGGGCCGCGATTGCGATGTGAGTTTGCGTGCCACCGGGCATCCCGAGTTCGATGCCTGGCGCTGGAATGATTACTGGATCGAAATGGACGGCGTGATCGAGTTCAAGCGCGATGTCTACCGCATGGCGCTGAACGAACTGGTGCGCTATCTGCCGCAACTGAAAAATTCGCCCTCTTTTGATCTGACCAAGAAACTGGCCAACGGTTAAGTGGTCGAACGCTGCAGGAGGTCCCAAGATGAATAAACAATATGCAGCGCTGGCGGTGCATCCGTTCAAGCCCGGCACCGGCTTTGCCCGCCCTTCGCAGGTCATGCCGGAACGGGTCAGGCTGGATGATCCCGCGGTCAGCGTGATGACCGATCTCAAGAGCGTGTCGGTGATCAATGTACGTGCCAGGTCGACGGTGGACAAGGCGAATGCCAAGATGATCCGCTATGGCGTGCGCTCCCTGCTGGTGCTCGACGAGGACGACAAGGTGGTCGGCATCTTGACGGCGGTCGATGTGCTGGGTGAAAAACCGGTCAATTTCCTGCGCAACATGGGCGGTGCCCATGCCGATATCCTGGTGCGCGACATCATGACGCCGCAACGCGAGCTGGAGGTGTTGCGGCTGGAGGACGTGCATCATGCTAGGGTCGGCAACATCGTCGCCACCCTGGAAAAAGCCGGGCGCCAGCATGCGCTGGTAGTGGAGGACAACGCGGACGGCAGCCAGACCATCCGCGGGCTGTTCTCCTCGACCCAGATCGCCCGGCAGCTGGCCGCCTGACGCATCTCCCCCCGTTTTGGGCCATGGGCCGAATCTGTCGCCTCCCCGGCTTTGCCGGGGGAGGGGGCTTTGTTATACTGCTGCGTCTTGCGCATTGTGGGTGAATATAAATGAAACGATTCTTGCAATACATGTTCCTGGTGTTGGCGACGGTGTCCGTTGCGGCTTGTTCTGACGTGCATATGCCGTCGTTGGGCGGAATGTTCGGAGGCGGTACCAGCGACAGCGACAGCGGAGGCAACGGCGACGGCATCAATATCCTGGAAAGCCGCAAAGCCAATCCCAATGCGCCCACGCTGAAATATGCGGCTTCCATCCATCTGGTTCCCTACGTGGACGAACGCAAGACCGACAACCCGCGCAAGATCGGCACCGGTGCCGAGAACGTCGCCGGCATGAAAGGGAAGTTTATCGTTCTGGATCAGAATGTCGCGAACGTGGTGACCAGTTCGATCAAGCAGCATTTTGACGATGCCGGCTTCCAGATCAGTGAGGCCGACGACGGCAAGGCGCAGTTCGAACTGAGCGGCGCGGTGAAGGACCTCACCTACAACGTCAAATATCGCGACGAAGTGTCGATCCAGGTGGAAAGCACGCTCAAGGAAAAGAGCACCGGCAAGGTGTTGTGGTCCGGCCTGGTGGTGGAGAAGGCCAGCCGTTTTGCGGGTGTCTCGGGCAACGATACGAGCGATGTCGCCGCCTATCTGAAGAAGGAACTGGGCATCGTTTCCACCAAGACGACCGAGGCGATCAGCTCGGTGCTGATGGCCGTGCACCCCGAATTGTTCAACCTGACGCCCGGTACCCGGCCGATTCCCGGCGTGACGGTGCTGGTGGCGCCGTCTGTGGTGCCGTCGGCCGCCGCGCCTGCGGCGGCCGGACAGCAGCCTGCCGCCGGCGGGGAAGTGCCGCTGCCGGCAGTAGAGGCGCACGCCACCGCGACTTCCGGCCTGCTGCTGGTCAACACCAATCCGCAGCGCGCCAAGGTGTTTGTGGATGACGTGTATTACGGGCTGTCGCCGCTGCGCGTGAGCATGGATCCGGGGGTGCACACGCTCAGCGTCAAGCTGGAAGGCTACCGCATGGTGTCGGAGAAGGTTTCGGTGCGCAAGGGCGACAATACCGAGGTGCAACTGGATCTGGAACGCTGAGCGAGTCGCGGCGACTCGAACAGGGCCCGCCGCGTGCGGGCCCAGGTCTTTTCAGTGCTTGCCGGTGCTGCCGAAGCCGTTGCTGCCGCGCTGGCTGAGCGGAAACTCGTCGACGATGTTGAGCTGCATCTGCATCACCGGCACGATCACCAGCTGTGCCATGCGTTCCATCGGCATCAGCGTGAACGGGTGGTGGCCGCGGTTCCACAGCGACACGAAAATCTGTCCCTGGTAATCCGAGTCGATCAGGCCCACCAGGTTGCCCAGCACGATGCCGTGCTTGTGGCCGAGGCCGGAGCGCGGCAGAATCATTGCGGCGTAATGCGGATCATTCAGGTGGATCGCAATGCCGCTCGGGATCAGTTCGCATTGCCCCGGCTGGATGATCAGGTTGTGCTCGATGCAGGCGCGCAGGTCGATGCCGGCCGAACCCGGCGTGGCATAGGCCGGCGGATGTTCGTGCAGGCGCGCATCGAGAATTTTTACGTCCACGGTCTTCTTCATTGCTTGGCTCCCTGTCGGTAGAGTTTCAGCACATGCAGCATCAGCTGCCGCGCCAGCGTGAGTTTGTCGGCGCGCGGCAGGATATGCTCGCCCGCGTCATCAAACAGCACCAGTTCGTTGTCCTCGCTGCCGATGGCCGCCTGCGCCAGGTTGGCGGCGAGCAGCGGGATGTTCTTGGCCTGCCGTTTCGCGGCGGCATGCTCGTGCAGTTTCTCGCTCTCCGCGGCAAAGCCGACGCAGAACGGCGGCTGGGGCAGGCTGGCGATGTAGGCCAGGATGTCCGGGTTGGCGACCAGTTCCAGGCGCAGCGCGTTCTGGTCTTTTTTGATCTTGTGGGGACTGGCTGCTGCCACGCGATAGTCGGCCACCGCAGCCACGCCGATGAAAATATCCGCCTCGGCCACATGTAGTTTGACCGCTTCGAACATCTGCGCCGCGCTGGTGACATCCACTACCTGTGCGCCGCGCGGCCTGGGCAGTGCCGTCGGGCCGGAGACCAGGGTGACCTGCGCCCCAAGCTCGAGTGCGGCCCGCGCCATGGCGTAACCCATCTTGCCGCTGCTGCGGTTGGTGATGCCGCGTACTGCATCGATCGCCTCGTAGGTCGGGCCTGCTGTCAGCAGCACTTTCAGGCCGGCCAGCAGCTTCGGCTGGAGAAAGGCCAGAATGTCCTGCGCCAGTTGTTCCGCCTCCAGCATGCGCCCCATGCCTTCCTCGCCGCAGGCCTGTATGCCGCTGGCCGGGCCAAGCAAGGTCGCGCCATCCTGCACGAGGCGTGCCACGTTGCGCTGCGTCGCCGCATTGCCCCACATCTGCTTGTTCATCGCCGGCGCCACCAGCAGCGGGCAGTCGCGCGCCAGGCATAGCGTGGACAGCAGGTCATCGGCCAGACCGTTGGCCAGCTTGGCGATGAAGTCTGCCGTGGCCGGCGCGATCACGATGGCATCGGCCGTGCGTTCGATATGCGCCATGCCGTTGTTGGTGGCGTGCCACTGGTCGACCAGCACCGGCCGTCCGCTGAGTGCCTGCAGGGTGGCGGGCGTGATGAAGTGACAGGCGGCTTCGGTCATCACTGCCTGTACTTCGATGCCCTGTTTCACCAGCAGGCGTGCGAGTTCCGCGGCCTTGTAGGCTGCGATACCGCCCGTGATGCCGAGCACGATGCGTTTGGTCGTGGAGGTTTCCATCATGGCGCGCATCTTAGCAAGAAAGTCATGGTCTTGGCGAAGGCCACAGGGATGACGGCAGCGCACGCGCTGACTGCGCCATGCCTGGATAGGTAATTCTGCCTATATGCAGCGCCGGTAACTATTGGTAGCGTGCACAGGGTTGATGAAACTGAAGCGGGATTCTTGCCGGGAACGACGCATCCGGATTGGAGCGGGATACGTCGCATGACAGATGCATTCGGGCGGAAGGCTGGTGCCATGAAAAACACCTTGTATGCCGTGCTGGGAATAGATGGCCAAACATCACTTGAAGAAATGGCGGCTGCATACCAGAGGCATGAAAACAGGTTGAAACATGCCGGAGACAACGATGCGCAAAATGAACTGAAGCTGATCCGGCAGGCTTACGCGGTTCTGTCCGACCCGGAGCGCCGCGCGCAATACGACCTCAGCCTCAAGCTGGAGGAGACCCAGCGCAACAAGGTTATTTATTATTCGAACGAAACCAGGCAGGGCGGCAGCGGCATGCGCAAGCTGGCTGTCTTGTGCGGGTTGGTATTGGCGGCTTACCTGGCGTATCACTATTACCAGTCTCCGCAGCCATGAGTGCTGACATACAACAAGCAGCAGGCGGGTGCCCCGGCGTTGTTGAAGCCGCTCAGCGCGTGCCGCAATCGGAAACTGCCTAGGAGGGACTGGACGTGAGTATCAGTGACTGGCCGATGAGCGAGCGTCCGCGCGAGAAGTTCCTCCAGCGCGGGGCGGTCGCACTGTCCGATGCCGAATTGCTGGCGATCTTCCTGCGTACCGGTGTCAGGGGCAAGAGCGCGGTGGATCTGGCGCGCGAATTGCTGCGCCATTTTGGCTCGCTGACCAACCTGTTCGTCGCCGCCGAGAAGGATTTTTGCGCCATCCCCGGTATGGGCTATGCCAAATACGTGCAGTTGCAGGCGGTGCTCGAGATGGCGCGCCGTGCACTGCGCGAACAGATGGCAGTGGGCGATGCGTTGAATTCGCCGGCTGCGGTGCGCGACTACCTGCAGTTATTGCTGCGCGGCCGGGCGCAGGAGGTGTTCATGGCGGTCTTTCTCGACGCGCAGCACCGGGTGATCGCGGCCGAGGAACTGTTCCGTGGCACCTTGACCCAGACCAGCGTATATCCGCGCGAGGTGGTGAAGCGCGGGTTGCACCACAATGCCGCGGCGGTGATCCTGGCCCACAATCATCCCTCCGGCGTGGCCGAGCCCAGCCAGTCCGACCAGGCGCTGACCGAGGCCCTCAAGCAGGCCCTGGCGCTGGTCGACATGCGTGTGCTCGACCATTTCATCGTGGCGGGAGCCGGCTGCCTGTCGTTTGCGGAGCGCGGCCTGCTATAGCGACGGATGCGCGATGCGGTAGATCAGGTAGCTGACATCGCAGGCGCCGAAAATGGCCAGCGCGATGCCCAGCAAGATCAGGCGCTGCTTGATTCTATTGGAGGGTTTTCGCTTGTCGTCGGGCGGGGTGGGTGTGTTCGCGGTCATTTCAGGCCCCAGGGTGCGTGTGGACGGCCTAAATCATAGCAGGCTACATAGCGGGTTGAACATTTCCCTGGTTTTAGGGTAGAATCGCGCCTCTTTTGAAAACTGGTTGGAGTAAGTGCCATGGCACGCGTCTGTCAAGTAACGGGTAAACGCCCGATGGTGGGTAACAATGTGTCCCACGCCAACAACAAAACCAAGCGTCGTTTCCTGCCGAATCTGCAGCGCCGCCGCTTCTGGGTGGAAAGCGAAAACCGCTGGGTTTCGCTGCGCCTGACCAATGCCGCATTGCGCACCATCGACAAGAACGGCATCGAAGCCGTGCTGTTTGAAATGCGCGCACGCGGCGAGAAAGTTTAAGGAGAGCAACCATGGCTGCTAAAGGCGCACGCGAAAAAATCAAGCTGGAATCCTCTGCGGGTACCGGCCATTTCTACACCACCAGCAAGAACAAGCGCACCACCCCGGAAAAGCTCGAATTCATGAAATTCGACCCGGTCGCGCGCAAGCACGTGGCATACAAGGAAACCAAGCTGAAATAATCCGGCTGCAGTGTTTTCAAAAAGCCCGCATCCAGCGGGCTTTTTTATTGTGCACGTTCCAGCACGGCGGCAAAGAAGCCGTCGGTGCCATGCAGTTGCGGCAGCAATTGCAGGCAGTCGCCGGTATCGAGCGCGATCAGCTGTTGCGCCAGGATTTCGCTGGCCGGGCGCAGCGTGAAAGCGGGATGTGCGGCGAGGAAGGCGTCGACGATGGCGCGGTCTTCCTGTGGCAGCGGACTGCAGGTGGCATATACCAGTCGTCCGCCCGGCTTCAGCAATTTGCTTGCGGCGGCGAGGATGGCGGCCTGTTTCTGCGTGAGCTCATCCAGGCTCTGCGGCGTCTGGCGGAACTTGAGGTCGGGATTGCGGCGCAGCGTGCCGAGGCCGCTGCACGGCGCATCGACCAGCACGCGGTCGATTTTTCCGGCCAGGCGTTTCACCTTCTGGTCGTTTTCATGTGCGATGAGCTGCGGGTGCAAATTGGACAACCCCGAGCGCTTGAGGCGCGGCTTGAGGTTGTTGAGCCGTTTCTCGGAGATGTCGAACGCATACAGCCGGCCCTGCGAGCCCATCATCGCGCCCAGCATCAGCGCCTTGCCGCCGGCTCCGGCGCAGAAATCCACCACCATGTCGTGGCGCCTGGGGGCGAGCAGGAAGCCCAGCAACTGGCTGCCCTCGTCCTGCACTTCCACCTTGCCGCTGAGGAACAACTGGTGCTTGTTGAGCGCGGGTTTGCCGCGCAGGCGTACGCCGATCGGCGACCATGGCGTGGCCGCGGCCTCAATGCCGTCGGCGGCGAACTGGCGCAGCACTTCCTCGCGCGCAGTGAGCAGGGTGTTGACGCGCAGGTCGAGCGGGGCGGGCTGCTGCATGGCGCGGCCCAGCGCAAGGATGTCGGTGTCGGACATGCCGCCCTCATGCAGCCTGGCTATGACCCATTCCGGCAGTTCGGCCTGCTGCGACAGCGGCAGCGCTGACACATCGATGCCCTTCACTTCCGCCAGCCATTTCTTCTCGTCGGCGCGCAGCAGCGGCTCCAGTTCGCGCAGGTTGTAGCCGCCGAATTTGATCCAGTAGGCCAGCGCCAGCCGGCGCGGCGTCGGGCGCTTGTTGGCGGATTCCGGGTCGGTGCAGGCATGTTCGAGGAACAGCTTGTGGCGCAGCACGCCGAACACGGTCTCCGCCGTCAGTGCGCGCTCGTTGGAGCCGACATGCTCGGCCAGGAAGAAATGACGCAGCGCGGCATCGGCCGGGTGCTTGAGCGGCAGCACGGCGCGCAGCGCCTGGATGGTGAGGTCGAGTCGGTATTCGGTGAGCAGCATGGTATGAGTTCAGTTTTCCGTTATTCGTCCGACAGGCGGATTTCCTTGATGGCGAGTTCGCCGGCGATATTGCCGCTGCGGTCGATCTGCTGGAATTTCACCGGCAGCATGCGGTATTCCAGTCCCAGCCAGATTTCCAGCCCTTCTTCGCCCGCCGCGTGCACCTTGCGCAGGTGCAGTGCGCGCAATTTTCCCAGCGGCGTGATGATGTCCTCCTCGGCGCCGACCTCGAGCTGGTAGTCCTCCAGTTTCTTGCCGTTGCTGATGGAGAGCGGGATCAGTTCGCGGTTGAATGGCTCCTGCGACAGCTGGTACAGGAAGCTGAGTATATCCTGTGCGCTGGCAGGCAGCGGAGCTTTTGTGCCATTGCTGAAATCCAGTTGCCGCGCATTCCAGTCGAACATGGAGCCGTTGTCCTGCGTACCCTGGTCGTCGACTCTTTGTTCGCTGAATTGCTGCGGCTGCAGGTCGCCGTTCCGGGTCAATACACCGCGGCTGGTCTGGGTCAGGTGGTATTGCTTGAACAGGCGGGCCAGGCCCACGGTTTGCAGTTCGGCCTGCAGCGTATAGTGGCCGTCCTCGAAGATCTCCAGGTTGTGGCGCATTTCGCCGATGTACAGGCCATTGCTGCCCGGCCCCTTGTAGGCGGCAAACAACAGCTGCGCATGGCGCGGCAAGGGATGGATATTGGTCTTGTCCTTGCTGATCGTGTCCTTGGCCGCGGCAGCGAGCGGTAGGCCAGGTGCTGCATTTGCTGCGGCCGCTGGCGTGGCGGGGGCTGGCGGTGTTTCCGCACCGGCCGGCGGGGGCGCGGTTTTGCTGGGAGGTGTCTGGTGGGGCACCGCCTTGTGCTGGCGCGGAACCGGCTGCTGCGGGCGCATCGGCAGCGGTTCCAGTTTTGCGGTGAGCAGCGGCAGTTGCGAATCGAAGCGCGGCAACCTGATGTTGGGCAGCCATAAGGTCAGTGCATGCAGCAACACGGATAGCGCAACGGCGAGTGCGATGCGGCGGGCTGGTGTGCGGAGCAGGGCGTTCACGGTACCACGGTGTAGTGGGTCAGGGTTTGCGTGAGCTTGTCGCCGTTGCCTTCGGTGATGACCATTTTGCATGGCAGGTTGCCCAGCTTGCCGGCCAGCCAGATTTCGGTGCGCCCGCCGTTCGCGCGCGGCGGGCTGGCCAGATACGTCGTCTGGAACGCCCCGAACGGCACCTGCACGAACTGGCCGGGCACTACCAGATAGGAATAGTCATCCAACTTGCTGCCGTTGGTCATGCTGAATTTGAGCTCCTGCGCGGCATGCAGCGGCAGGAACATGAACTGGTACATGGCGCTGAGCCGGTCCTGGGTACCTGCCGGCAACGCCAGCTGGCGTTTCCCCGCATGGTCGGTCAGTACCAGCTGTGCGCTAGCCCAGTCGAAATCGGCATGCGTATTCCGCTCGCTATCGAGTTTGCGTTGGTAGTCGAAGGTCTGTGGCTGCAGTCCATGCGCGGTGATCATGCCCGCGCTGACGGCATGGATGGCTTCCGGCTTGAACAGTGCGAACAGTCCATAGGCCTTGGTCGTGCTCTCGATGCGGTAGTGGTCGCCGTTGTGGGTGTAGGTCTCGTCCATCACCGCCACCTTTATCCCGCTCTTGTAGACGTCATACTGCACATGCAGTTGTGCCGGGGTTGCCGCCTGCAGCGGCAAGGCAACCCAGGCCAGCAACCAGCAAGCGGTACGCAGCAGGCGGCGCTTCATGCGGCTAGTCCAGGCTGGGTGAAATCAGGGCCGGGCCGGGCTGCTCCAGACGCTTGAAACACACCGTGCCGTCATCGGCCAGCACGACGTGCCCCCGGCTGATCCAGCGGATCGCCTGCGGATAGATGCGGTGTTCCTCGCGCAGCACGCGCGCCGCCAGCGAATCCGCGGTATCGCTGGCCAGCACCGGGACTGCGGCCTGGGCGATGATCGGGCCGTGGTCGAGGTCGCCAGTGACATAGTGCACGGTGCAACCGTGGATTTTCACGCCGTCGGCGAGCGCGCGCGCATGGGTATCCAGTCCGGTATAGGCGGGCAGCAGCGAGGGGTGGATGTTGATCAGGCGGCCGCGGTAGCGTTCCACGAACTGCGAGGTCAGGATGCGCATGAAGCCGGCCAGCACCACCAGGTCCGGCTGATAGCCATCGATGGTCTGCGCCAGCGCGGCGTCGAACGCAGCGCGATCCGGGTAATCCTTGTGCGATACCACGGCGGTGGGGATGCCGTGATCGCGCGCGAGTTGCAGGCCTCCCGCGTCGGCGCGGTTGCTGATCACCGCCGCCACCTTGCAGGTCAGGCCTGCTTTCAGGATGGAATGCAGGTTGCTGCCGCGCCCGGAGATCAGCACGACGATGGAACTCACCAGCGCTTCAGCCGACTTGGGTTTGTGCCTCATCGCCCTGTCGTGTCCTGATGGTGCCGATGGTATGGACCGTCTCTCCTGCCGCTGCGAGCTGCCGGATCGCAGCCGGTGCGTCGCCGGCCGCGACAATCACCGCCATGCCGATGCCGCAGTTGAAGGTGCGGTACATTTCCTGCTGCGCGACGTTGCCCATGGTGCGCAGCCACTCGAACAGCTTGGGCATCTGCCACGACCGGCTGTCGAGCTGGGCGACCATATTCGGTGGCAGCACGCGCGGGATGTTTTCCAGCAGGCCGCCGCCGGTGATGTGCGCCATGCCTTTCACTGTCACCTGCTGCATCAGCCCGAGCAGCGGCTTCACATAGATGCGCGTCGGCGCCATGATGCAATCGGCCAGCGTGCGTTCGCCGTCGAAAGGCGCGTGCAGGTCGGAGGCATTGAGCGCGAGGATCTTGCGCACCAGCGAATAGCCGTTGGAATGGGCACCGTTGGAGGCCAGCCCGAGCACCACGTCGCCGGGAGCGATGTCGTTGCCGGTGATGATGTTGGCTTTTTCCACCACGCCGACCGCAAACCCCGCGAGGTCGTATTCGCCGGCCGGGTACATGCCGGGCATTTCCGCGGTCTCGCCGCCGATCAGCGCGCAGCCGGCCTGCTCGCAGCCGCTGGCGATGCCCTTGATCACCTCGGTGGCGGCATCCACGTCGAGCTTGCCGCAGGCGAAGTAGTCAAGGAAGAACAGCGGTTCCGCACCCTGCACCAGGATGTCGTTCACGCTCATGCCGACCAGGTCGATGCCCACGGTGTCATGGCGGTTGAGCTCGAACGCCAGCTTCAGCTTGGTGCCGACGCCGTCGGTGCCGGAGACCAGCACCGGTTCCCGGTACTTCCTGGAGATTTCCACCAGCGCGCCGAAGCCGCCGATGCCGCCCAGCACTTCCGGGCGCATGGTGCGCCTGGCAAACGGCTTGATGTTCTCGACCAGGCGGTCGCCTGCGTCGATGTCGACGCCGGCATCGCGGTAGGAAAGGCTGTGGGTAGGCTGGCTCAAGTTGAGTTCTCGCTTTCTTCGGGATAAAGTGCCGCAAAATTGATCCGGGATTTTACCCCAAAATGACCCTTGAACGCTTCGCCGCGCTGCAATGGTTTGCCATCGCGGCGCTGCTTGCCTGGCTGACCTACCTGCTTGCGCCCATCCTTACGCCATTCGTGGCGGCCGCCGTGCTGGCCTATATCTGTGCACCGCTGGTGAACCGGCTGGCACGGTGGAACTGGCCGCGCACGCTGGCCGTGCTCGTGGTGATGCTGTTGCTGCTCTGCCTGCTGCTGCTGTTGTTGCTGTTGCTGCTGCCGCTGCTGCAGAAGGAAATCCAGATGTTCATGGCGCGCCTGCCGCAGCTGATCGATGCGTTGCAGACCCGACTGGTGCCGTATGTGCAGCAGCATTTCGGCATTGTGCTGCAAGGGGACAGCGAAGCGCTGCAGGATCTGCTGCTCAGCCATTGGCAGAGCGCAGGCAGCATGGCGGGCAGGGTGCTGCCGTGGGTGGGCGGCAGCGGCGCCGCCCTGCTCGGCCTGCTGATCAACCTGCTGCTGCTGCCGGTGGTGCTGTTCTATTTGCTGCGCGACTGGCCGCAATTCATGCGGCGGCTGGAGGAAATCCTGCCGCGCCAGTGGCACGGCAAGGTGATGCAGATCGCGGGCGAGATCGACAGCGTGCTGGCCGAATTCCTGCGCGGGCAGATCTCGGTGATGCTGTTGATGAGCGCGTTCTACGTGTGCGGCCTGTGGCTGGTCGGGCTCGAATTCGCCTTGCCGATCGGGGTGGTGGCCGGCATGCTGGTGTTCGTGCCCTATGTCGGCATGCTCAGCGGCCTGCTGCTGGCGACGCTGGCGGCGTTCAGCCAGTTCCCGGGCCTA
>Ga0207433_10010724_pt1 | contig 14196 bp, 13 predicted proteins | sample YelNatPaOPGAMG01_FD_187559 | JGI IMG/M metagenome (GOLD analysis project Ga0207433, IMG submission 187559) | Hot spring thermophilic microbial communities from Obsidian Pool, Yellowstone National Park, USA - OP-RAMG-01 (SPAdes) (version 3) | ecosystem: Environmental > Aquatic > Thermal springs... | reverse complement strand
TGCGGGGAAACCCGGCGACACTCCGAACGCGGTCTCCACTTGGGCCGGATAAGCTGTGGTCACAATCCCTGTTTTTAGGCCTTCCCAAACCCACTTCCACATATCCGTTGCTCCTATCTGTCACACTCGGCGTTGGAGAGGCCGAAAGTGGCCATAATGATGGGAAAATCCTGATAAGCAAACTCCTCGGCAGCCAGATGGAAGCCATGCCAGTTGACGAACGAGGGGGTAGTTAAATGATACCGGGCCACCCGTCCCTGCTCATCGATTCTCACCCAGTGCCAGGTAGCGCCGCGGGGCGCCTCCGTCCAGCCCAAGGCCGCGCCGGGCTTTATTATAACCTCGCCAGAGGTTACCTTACCTTTGGGTAGCGAAGGCAAAAGGGCTCTCAAGATTCTCATGGATTGCTCGGCTTCCTGAAAAAGCACTCGCAGGCGTGCGTAACCATCTCCTTCATCCTCCCTGGGAACCTCAAAGGATACCTCGTCATAGGCAGCGTAGGGCGACACCTGCCGCAAGTCTCGGACGATGCCGGAGGCTCTAGCAATAGGGCCTACCAAGCCATAACTGCGCGCCTTTTCTTTCGTTATGATCCCCACTTCCTCCACCCGGTCCAAAAAGCTGCTGGAATAGCGGAGGAGATTAAAAAGCTTCTCCAGTTTCTGGAAAAGGTCTTGCACTGCCTGAGAGAGAAAATCACACTGCCTCCCGCTCAGGTCGAGGGATACGCCACCCGGGAGATTTAAACCGAAGAGATACCGATGCCCGGTGATTGCGCAACTGAGGCGCAGGGCCTCCTCTTCCAGAATGCCAGCTTGGCTGGTGGCCACAGCCAGGGCGGTGGAGTTGCATATACCGGCGATGGCGGCGAGATGGTGGCGGAACCGCTCCAGTTCAGCATAAACGACTCGTAAGGCCCTAGCCCGCGGCGGAACCTCAATCTCACAAATCGTTTCCACTGCTTGACAGAAAGCCAGAGAGTGGGCAAAGGCGGAGGTTCCGGAAAAGCGTTCCGCCAACAGAAGCACCTGCTCGACGGATTGGCCTTCGGCAACCTTTTCCACGCCGCGGAATTTATAAAAAAACCTGGGATTCGTGCGAATCACATCTTCCCCCACGCTCTCCAGCAAGAAAAAGGCGGATTCCGCCACATCCGAATAAATCGGGCCGACGGGCATCATAAAGGCTCCGGGTGCTTGAACAAAACTATGAGGCTGCCAAGAAGGATCAACCCGGCGATGGGGGTAAGGTTGGCCAGCGTCAAAGTCTTTCCGTAAGGGATGGACCCCTTCGGGCCATTCCTCATGAAGCACAAGATTTACCAGGCGGGGATGACCTTCGAAAACGAGGCCGAAAAGATCCCTTGCTTCGCGTTCGTGCCAATCCGCCGCATGGATGATCCTGCTAATGCTTGGAACGGTATTTTCGGACTTATTTAAGGAGAGACAGAGGTGAACCTGCTCACTGCCCGGTTCTCCATAGAAAATGTAGCGAAGCAGCCAGTTCTTGCCCGTTTCTTCGACGATCAAACTGGCAAAATTGTATTTCATTTCGTGTATGAGCCACTGGCAGAGTTCAAGCAGATTGTGCCGGTCGCATTCTACAAAACACTGGGAAACTTCGGCATTGCAACTGACATTGAGCTGCCAATGCCAGCGTTTGGCAATGGTTTCCGAAAGGTCAAGCAACCTCGCAGGATTGCGCCTCATTTACTACCTCCCAATAAAGCCGCAGCTTGATGCAAAAGTTGATAAAATGGCTCTGGAAGATAAATGCCGAATAAAATTGCCGGGATCAGGGTTATTACCAAAGCAAGGATGCAAGTCAGCGGTGGAGTATTCCGTTGGGACAGTATGGCTCTGCCAAACAACTGCGTCCGATTGTCCATCAAGATGATATCTGCGCTGCCAAAAACCATCCGGTTGATTTGCTGCATGATGCCGAAAAAGGCCACCCCGATAAAAAAGGCCAGAAGCCCGATAACCAGATACTGGCCGTTAATTATTCCAGCTTTCAATATGGAGAATTCGCTCAGAAAAACGGCAGATGGCGGGGCCCCGGCAATACTTAGCCCTCCCACCAGTAAGAATATTGCGGCCACAGGCGAAATGCGAATAAGCCCGCGAATGGCGCCAATGCTTCGAGTGCCAGTGGCCATCAGGGTGGTGCCGGCGGCGAAGAAGCAAAGAGATTTGGTCACCGTATGGCTGACAATCTGCATCATGGCCCCCAGGTGGGCGGCAAAGCCCCCCAGTCCTGCCGCCACCAAGATGATGCCCATATGTTCCACGGTGGAGAAGGCAAACAGCCGTTTGTAATCCTTTGTCTGAATCAGAAGAAAAGCCGCCACCCCTGCGGAAATGAGACCGAAAATGACGAACCATTTGCCGGCCTCAGAAGCTGCTCCCCCTGGAAACAGCGGCAAGAGTCTGATAATGCAATAGAGAACCGCGGTGGTCTCTATCCCTGACAAGATCGCGCAGATGGGGGAGGGGGCCTGACTATGGGCATCCGGAAGCCAGGTATGCATGGGTACTAGGCCTGCTTTGGTGCCAAAACCGATCAAAATGAACAGGAAGGCAGTGTACAGGAGGGCTGGCGACATCCGGGGCGAGGCCGAAAGCAGTCCGGCCCAGGTAAAGGGTGCCTGGGGGGTGGCGCTCAATCCCCAGCAGAGAAGGAGTATGCCGATTAAAGCCAAAGAAGCGCCCATGCAGGTTAGCACCGCATATTTCCAGGCCGCTTCCAAGGCTTGGGGGGTGGATTCAAAACCAACCAGAAAGACCGAAAGCAAGGTGGTCAACTCCACGGCAATCCAGACCAAGGCGAGTTGGGAAAATATCGGCACCGCCAGCATGGAAAGCAGAAAGAGATTGAACCGGCTGTAATATCTCCGAATCTTCCTGTCATCAGTTGCCCCTACCGTAGTGGCAATGTAGCCGCAAGAAAAGAAGGCGGCGGCCAATCCCACAAAAGCGACGAGGAGAAGGATCAAGCCGCTGAAACTATCGCACGAGAGGTAATCCCTGACGGCGATCACCTCGCCTCCCCCCGCGGTAGCCAGAGCCGTCCGCAAGGATAGAAGAAAAATCGCCAGGTTTCCGAGAATCGTCACTCCGGGGGCAAATCTTCGCCCCAACGGGATGAGGGACAGCACAGCAGCGGAAATTGAGACCAGCAGGATATAGATGAGCTCCATTAAATTTCACTCCTCCCTTAAGGCCATCAGTTCACCTACCGCAGTCTTGGCAATCATTTTGTGAATCCTCATAGCCAGAAGCCCGATCACCAGGACGGTGATCAGCACATAAAAAGCGGCTGCCAACTCGGCGATGAGAGGCAAATTGGGGGCAATGGATATACCCGCGAAGAAGGCCCCGTTCTCCATGGCCAGAATCCCCAGAAGCTGAGGCACCGCTTCACCCCGCACCGTGACGGTATAGGCCCCGATGAGGAGGCTGGCCATGCCGATGGGCAAGTTGACCTTCTCCAAAACCCCTGCCCCGGCAGTCAGGAGAGGACTGGCGATATAATATGAAAATATTGCAATGACTACGGCTATAAGTAATGAGGTAGGGATATTGATTGCCTGGGAAATCTCACGTTTGGCATAACTTTCGTAGCCCACGGCCTGACGCAGAACCCAAGGAATAATGAATACTTTTGTGACAATGGTTAGGGCGGCTACCACAAAAAGATGAATCGAAGCATGATAATAACCGAGAATCACCGCAGAAATCGCCAGAAGCAGGGATTGGAACACATAAATTCGCAGGCAGGTGAGCATCTGGCGGATCCCCACCAGGCCAAAGGCACAAAGTAAAAAAACCCCGCCTGTCAGGGCGTTCAACTTGGTCAGGAACGATACCAGCAAATCCGGGCTCATATTTCTCTCCTACATGAGGAAAAGTTCAGTAATCATGGCGGCCACCGAAGTGGCAAAGGCAGCCCCAAGAAATTCCGTGATCCGAAACAGCCTCAATTTGGCCAAGGAGGACTCGATGGCCACCAGGACAAAAACAAAGACGATGATCTTGATCAAGATCAACGGGATAGCCAATAAAACTTCCCAAAACTGCGTCCCCTGGGCTAAACCCCAGGGAGCGACCAGGACATTTAGGAAGATGCAGCATAGCACAAAGAACTTCATGGCCCCGCCCCATTTCATCAAGGCCGCGCCTCTGCCGGAATATTCCAGGCCTTTTGATTCGTCTATCATGGCCAACTCAAAGTGCCCGGTGGGATTATCCACCGGGATTCGCCCACTCTCCGCAATGATAAGCATTAGAAAGGCCAACAACATCAAGACATGCGAAGGTTGGAAAAAGTTGGCCAGCTGGCTGACCCAGTGCTTCTGGACGATATATGGAATGGTGGACCCGGCGATAAAGGAAACGGTGAAGAAAACGATCATAAACACCGGTTCCGCCAGAAAGCCTACCATCCGGGTGCGGCTGGCTCCCATCGGCCCATAAGGGTTGCCGGTATCTATTGCTGCCAATGTGGCGAAAAACCCGCCCAGGGCCAGAATAAATCCCCCTCCCAACATATCCCCCATAAAGGCGAAGAAGAGAGGATAGCTCGTCAGCACCGGGATGAGGAGGGCCACAAAAATAGGGGTGATGAAGACCACATAGGGAGTAAAGCGAAATATCCAGGAACTGTACTCCGAGATGACTTCGTCCTTGTGGAAAAGCTTCCAGATATCCCGGTAAGGCTGGAAGATGCTTGGACCTCTTTTAGACTGAACATTTTCTTTTAAACGGGTGCTGATCCCTTTGATGAGAGGTGCAAAAGCCATGACCACGAGGACTTGAATTACATTGAAAATTATTTTTTCGACCATAATGACCCCCTCAACTACAGACAAGAAAAGCTATTTTTCTTTGACATCCAAGATAAAAATTTTCTTTTGAAAACGGGCGGGTATAGGTACTGCCTCAAGCAGGCAAGCACGATATTCCGCCCTTGCCCAAAGGTGTCCTCCTTGGTGGAGAAAATGGGCAGGTGAAAAATAAAAAAGCCCCTGATCACCCTTAAGTGATCAGGAGCCATTAGCTTTCGCAGTTTGGAGGAATTCTCCTCCCGGCGGACTCCATCGCCGGTTTTTTTATGCCATGGTAATGGCACAAAAGCAAGGGATTTTTTTTCGGAAGGTTAATGACTCTCCCCGGGGAAATTTTAGAAAAAAGGGAGTAGGAAAAGCGAGGAATGGAAAGGGTCCGCTTTACGTCACCTTTGATGTCGAGGAGCCCTGGTGCTTCACCGAGCTGCACCTGGCCGTGGCCGACAGTCTAGATAAAATTCCGCAGAAGAGCGGCAACCGCATCCCGGGCAAGTTCCCTTACAAATACAAACCCGCGGTGCCCGGGGCCTGTGAACACACTCACACCTTTGAGGTTCCGTTTAGCTTAGGTTGTAATGACGGGAATCCGGTCATCGCCGCCCATGCCAAGGTGAAGGATACCACCGGGTACCCGTGCCTTGACCCGGTTACGAAGGAACCAACCGGGGAGACTTGCTACCGCACGGAGACCGCCTGGGGCAAGGGGGACGACTTCTCGGGCGCCAACTGGGCCATGTACTTCTCCGCCTCGAATTGTTGTCCCCAAAAAAATGGTGAGTAAACTTCCCTTATAACTTGAACCTGACCGGGGGTGCTGACTCCCAGGGCCGCGGCCAGGCCGCGGCCCTTTTATTGTCCGGGCTCCGCCGGAAAACAAGCCGTCCCGGCAAGCCCGGGGCCGTCCGCCGGGGCGCCCGCGCAATGGCAGGGCTGAAGCCGGCCAGGGAAGGTTCCGGCTCCGGGGCTATTCATCGGAAAGCCCGGCGGGAAGAGCAAACACGGACCTCACAGCTCCGGGAAGCATTTCCCCGGGAGGTGCCTGTCCCTTGGGGCCGTCAGGAGATTGGGGCGCAATGTCTTACTTGCACTCCACCGCTGCGTCGGAAAAGGTAACCACCATCTCCCCGTTGGCGTTGATAGTCAAATGCTCCCGGATGGTGAAGACCATGTCGGAAACCCCGCCGTGGGCAATGAGGGGCGAGGTGTTGACCCGCGTCCATTCGTAGGGGAAAGAGAATTCCGGCAGGTTCCCCTCCTCGGTGAAGCTGCTGATGACTTGGTAGACGGTTCCTGTGCTCTCCCCGATGCCCCGAAGGTTATGGGTGCCGTGCCAGACATAGTGCAATCCCCCTTGGGCATCGGTCACCAGTTTGTAGACGTAGCGGGCGGTGCCGTCGGCCAGCAGCGACTCGCCGTTGCACTGGTTTAAAACCGGGAAGTCGGTCAACTCCACCGTGTAAGTGTATTGGTCCACCTTGGCTTTGGAAAAGACCGCGGCAGGCCAGGCCCACGCCACGAGGCAGGCCATCGCCAGAACGGCAATGATTTTCTGCATGGCTTTCTCCTTGTCTCTGCCCAGACCTTTTGGAAAAAAATATTTTCCAAAAATTAAGTCCCAAAAGCCTAAAATCAATTTGAAAGAAATTATTTACAAGAGAGTCAGTTGAAACACGCCGACTTGCCCAAAGAAACGGGGGGTTGGAGAAGGCTTCTTTCCTGGCGCAAAGGCTGGGTTGGGGAGTCGGTGACAAAAAATCCGACCCCCTTCCCCATTCCCCGGTCAGAGAGCTTAATGGCCGGCGATCCAGTACTTGGCCGCAACCAGAGACTCCTGGTAGGACTCCCTGAAATCCTCCGAAGGCAGTATCCCCTTAGCCGCCAGATCCTTCAGGAAGGCCAGGCTCAGAGAGGCGTCCTTTTTGAGCTTGATGTAGTCATACTCCGCGGTGATGGCGGTCTTGAGGCTTTGCAGGGCCTGGGTCGCCACCCAGGGCCACACCAGGGGCACCCGCCGCACCTTGTGGTAATAATGCAGGGAAGCCCGGAAAAGAAGGTTGGCGTCAAAGTTGACATTGACCTGGTCCCAGGACGTAAGGTCAAACGGCGGCGGGAAGCCCGCATAATCATAAAAGATCACCGTGTCTACCGCCACCTCCACCAACTGGTGCAAGGGCTGGGCCTCAGGAATGTAGCCCTCGGGGTTCGTCTCGGAGCGATGTGCCACCGCGTCGGCCGCCACGTGGGCCCCCCAGGCATAGGCCATGGCCCGCTCGGCGTCATTCTGGGCTACTGCCAGGAGGGACTCGGCAAATTCCAAGGTGTGGACATAGGTGCGGCCAGTGGTTAGAAAGAGGGCCGTACTGGCGATGTCCGGAGCGGCGGCAGCCTGCACGAACACTTGGGGGTGGGCGGCAATGGCTTCGGGCAGACTGCCAGCCTCATTGACCAGCTCTGCTGAGAGGCTGAAGTGAGTCGGGGCATCACCCCAGGCCAGGGCCGGGATCGGGGCCGCCAAGGTAAGAGCCAAAACCGTCGCTGAGATCAGTCTCTTCATGTTCCTGTGCCTCCTTTTGGGAAAAGTTGGCCCGAGGCCAGGGCTTCCGAACCGAAAGAGCTTTGGGGAGGGTAGCTGCGGGAGTTGGTAACGGCAAAAGATCATTACCGCCGCGTGAACCAGCTCATAGCTCATGGCGCCCCTGCTCCCCGGCCCAGGCCGCGGCCTGAGCAGGCCCAGTATTTTCGCAATCCTTTCAAGTTCAGGTTTCCTGCCAACCCGATAGCCACCCCTCCTAACCTGTAACTTGGACTGGAACCGATATCGCCTGGAGATGGTAACATGGCAGCCATTCCGGTGGGAAGCCAAATTATGCCGCATCTTCTCATAATGATGAAAATCCTTGCCGGATGATTTCCGCCATCAACCTCCGCCTTTGCCGCAGAAATTCATCGTAAGGAAGGTGTTCCCAGCCTTCGGGCAAGACATGGAGGCGACACATCCGCTCCCACTCATCGCTGGTAAAGCGGGCCCGTATTTCGGGCAGGTAGTCATGCGGCGGTCGCTTGCCGATCTGGATATTCTCGGGCCATTCCAACAAAGCAAAATTAGCTACCTGATTAATCTGCTTCAGATCTGTTATCCCCTGCTCTTCCAGCCAACCTCGGGGAAAGAGATGGTGTTTATCAAGGGGTTTCTTCTTTGGGGCAAGAATGGGGTCCAGAAGATCGGCAATGCTCTTTTTGGAAAACAGGACGGGAGCCTTAAGAAGATTTTGGGAGGCATAGTAGGCATAAAGAGCTGGACTTCGAGGCGATGAACTTTCTAACAGGTTAGGTAACGTTATGGTCCAAAAGTCAGGGGTCAAAATGTCCTGGATGACTCGATTAATGGTGGTCACAAAGGCCTCAGCGTCAGGCAACTCTTTAATAAGACTCAGGTCGCTCTCCATGGTGGACTCCGGCATAGCCGTATAACGGCCCGAAAGAGTCACGGCAAAAAACCAGCGGCCAATAAGTCGGTCCAGGTCATGGGAAGGCAACTTAAAACGGGTTTTGCCTATCAGGTAAAAGGCATATGAATAAAGAAGCGCATTCTGGGAAGAGACCATCTGGGAGCCACGAAATCCAGCTCCTACCAATGCTGTGAAGAAATGATGCCAATGGCTAAGATTAAGGACCTTACTTTGGGCTTCCCGGAGGGTGTTAAATAGTTCAGTCTGTTGCTCGGGCAGAAACTTACCAGTAATCGGATCCTTACTACGCAGGATTTGATATACACTATGCAGACGGGCCCGATAAAACCCCACTGCCACCGCGACCCGTAGAAGCTGATCCGGCTGCACCTTGATAAAATGGTTGAAAGGGGAGGGACCGTCCCCAGGCTGGGGAACTTTGTGTGAGGCTCGGTTGAATTTCTCCAGGTCTACTCGCAAATCCTCAGCAAATACGGAATGCAATATGAGAATGAAGTCACCTTGATTAAGGTTCACTCCCTGACTATTAATACGCACAAAAATGTCTGCTACCTGCTCTTCGCTCACCGTGGGGGCAATCTCCAAGGTCGTAAAGGGGTATTTTTCCAGGTCAAACAGGCGATCCAGATTATGAGCGATTTTGTTTCGGTCTTCTTCTGTCAAAGGGGTTTTGGCCTCCAACTTCTTTAAAAAGTCATTTACCAGACCCCAATGCGCTTTGCCCGAAGTCCAGAGGACAGAGATGTCAGGGATAAACTCCGGGTCTTTTTCAATGGCCGCGTCACTGACCTCAAATCTGCCATCCCTGGGGCGAAAGGCGATCTTCAACCGTCGTGGCTGGTAGTTCTCGTCCAGAACGGGCTTGCCTCGGAATACGGAGTACAAAGAGGTTAATCGCTGCTGGCCATCAACAATCAGAAGAGAGGGAAAACTGTGTCCTTTCTCCTCCAAACCGATATGCCGTGCTTTGTTTATCTGGCCATTGGACCAAAAGACCAGATATCCCACTGGAAACCCTCGGTACATAGAATCAAATAAGTCTCTGACCTTGGTTGTCGGCCAAACAAACGGGCGCTGGATGTCCGGAAGACCGATATCGCCGAGATCAATATAGTGCAAAAGTCCCGCCAAGTTATAATCGGGATATCTGGAGGAAGTGGCGGAGACCGAGGCCCCACCGGAAGAACCAGACCCGGACGAGGCGGTTGAGGCCATCCGAGTCGAATGCGAAAAACAGGGTTTGTCCCTGCCGGCCCAGATCGCCTATGTCCTCGCCACGGTGGAGCGGGAAACGGGCGGGACTTTTCAGCCCATCACGGAGCGGGGCTCCAGGCAATACTTTGAGCGCTATGAGGGCAGGCGGGACTTAGGCAACCACCGAGCCGGGCGATGGCTACCGTTTCCGGGGCCGGGGCTATGTCCAGATCACCGGGCGGGCCAATTATGAGAAATATGCCAAGATAACCGGCCAACCCGGACCTGACCATGGAGCCAGAGGTGGCAAGGTTTATCTTAGTCCATGGTTTCAAATATGGGGTATTCACGGGGCGCAAGCTCACGGACTATATCAACGAGTCAGCAACTGACTTCATCAATGCTCGGCGCTGCATCAACGCTTTGGACCGAGCGGAGGAGATTGCGGCGCGGGCGGAGAAGTGGCTGGAGAAATTGCAGACATGAGCACCAATGAAATGGAAGTTTTAAGGCCCATGTTTGAGCGCATCATCCGGGAAGAGGTGCGGGAGGCGCTCAGAAAGGAAGAAAGGCACCGGTTCACCGAAATCTTCATCGACCCAGCCTCGGGCCAGCTTTCCTGCTCCCGGGTGGGGATGTTCCTGGTGACGGCGGTGCTGTTCCCGGCTAGCCTTATCCTCCAGGCCCTGGGTTTCAACCTGAGCCAGGCATGGACCAGTTTCGTTGCCTTGGCGGGGACCTTGGCGGGGATTTACGGCCTCAACTCGGCGGCCAGGGTGTGGCGGAACGGCCAAAAGTGAGATCATGGCAATAGTGAGTGAGAAATTCCATACCGAATCACTGCCCCTGCAACTGTTCCTGTTCCCCTGGAGGCTGTCGTCTAACCTATGCAAAACCCTTACCGGACAGTAGTGACCCGTTTAGAAAAATTCAAAGTAACACCCCTTAATTTTGGTTTTAATCGAGATGATAAATTAAATCGAGATTAATTGGCAGCCCTGGCCCATCGCAGTTTAAAAATGGTTTTGGGGACCTCTTTGCCCAGGAAAATCCCCGAACCAATAAGCTCTTTGAGATATTTGCTTTATTTTTTATTCACCCATGCCGATTTTATTATTGTTTTTAGTTAGGAAATCATTTAAACATCAGGCTCATGATCAGGTTGCAGTTCAAATACCACAAACCGATTATCCTCACCTAAATATACAGGCTTCAGCCAGCCGGGATATTTCCGTTGGACCTGGTCAACGAACTCATCCATAGGTTTTTCCTCGCTAAATAGCGGCATGGGGGTGTGAACAAGGTAGCGGGCTTTATAAATCTTGATGAACCTTATCATCTCCTCCACTGAGCCAAGGGGGGGTCCTTTATCCCCATAGAACAGGGAGGCCGGACGACCCACAAAAGGTCGAAAGGTACAGCGGTTAGTATAAAGATATATCATGGTATCAAGCCCGGAGGCGATGACATCTTGCGGCCGGGTGTGCGCGGTTATCCACTTAAATATTCCTTCGTAGGAAGACCAGGATAACGGTTCCTTCATACGTTCGACGTAAGGGTAGTGCATGCTCTGGGATACGGCAACCGCTCGATGAACCAAGGTTATATTGAATCCTAATAGAATAACGAGTCCGATGATCCCCAATATCATAGGCCGGGCGATAAAGGCGAGCCTTGGCGCCTGATTCCAGAACCAATTGAGAAGGTAGGCCAGCAAAAACGGCAGAATTGGTATTAAAAAGCGGGCTGGGGGCCAGGGCCAGATTAGGAAGAGAAGCGAATATCCGGTCAAAAAACAGGGCAATACCCTGCCTTGGCAAAGTTGCTTAATTATACCCAGGTATGCGATGGCTCCAGCTACTACGACTAGGAGCCAAGCAGAGGTGGGAAAGAACAGCTGACTATTAAAAATCCCCAGGCCAATGGAGGCGCTGCCATATAAGGCATAGATAACATTCGTCAAGACTACGCGGAGTAATGAGGGAATCCCAAAGATAGACCACCAGCTCAAATAATTCGTGTAGTAGGATGTTACTTGGAGGTCGTTCCACCTTGGTCCGACGAGCATCCAGAAAATCCATGGGAGCATAAGGGAGGCAGCCCCTAAAAAGACCCAGCGGACAGACCGGCCGGAGAGATATAAGATGGCCAGGCCAATGGGGGCAAAGACTACCCCGATGGATCGGGTGAGAAATGGCAGGGCCAGGAAGAATCCCAGGGAGAATTCTGACCATCGGCTCCCATAGGGCTCGGCGATATGTCGGTCCAGAGCCCATGCAGCCAGGACGACTATGAAAGCAAAAGGAATTTCAGAAAGCGTGAGGCTGCAGAAGTAAAGAAAAGATGGAGAGGTTATACTGAGCAAAGCCGCGGCGGCCGCCACGCCTCGCGAAAAGTAATTGCAGCGCACCATATAGAGATAAGCGAGCCCAACCGTTGCGGCCCCTAAAAGGAGATTCAGCCACTGCATGGCCAGCAAATTGTCCGGAAAAGACGGCCAAAATCTCCAGATAAGTGCCAGGGACGCCGGGTAAAGGATGGGATATTTAGTTTGCAGGGGTGAGTGGGGCAGGTTGATCAGGCGGTATCCCTGACCCTGGGACAAGGCCTTGGCTGTGATGACATAGACAGCGTCATCATGATAAACGCCGCAAACCCCCGAAACCATCTGAAAAGAGCCTAATAATACCAGGAGACCAGCGAGCCCAAGGGCCACAAGCCGATCCCCCTCCAACCGAGTGCCTTTCAAAATTGATTCTCCAAAAAACCTGGGTACTCATAAGGATTAAGACAATTATCGTCCCAATCCCCGGTGCGTCGGAATCCTATCTAAAAGTTGAAAGTTTGTAGGCGCTGCGGCAATGGTTTCTCCCAGCTGGATGATACGGTTCTCCCAAAGCGGCCCCAAGCGCCCTTGGTCACGGTAAAGATAGCGCATGAAGAATGACCTTTTAGCTGTCTGCATTTTTATGTTTTGCTCCGGAGCGGTTGAAATCCATCCGGACCACTAATGTCCTGGAGCGGGCTTTCCAGGAGTTGCGCTAGCCTACCAGGCCTATGAACAACTGTCTAAGCAACGAGGCCAGTTCCGACCTTAACTTGTAAGTATCATCCATATGCTCAATAAAAACTGGAGGGGTCAACCCTGAAACAAAATTTTCACAATTTAATTGGATATCACCTCTGTCGAGATCTTCTCATCTGTCATATATCTCGCATCCTGGGAAATTTGTAAAGGGATTTTACCAAAACAGTATTTCCCGGAATGGGTGCGCTCGTCTCCCTGAACCTCACCTGTCACAGTCTTAAGCCATGACTTTTCCTTAACGCCTCACCACCCTGAGTCTTAACCAGCGCAGCTTAAGGTGGTTTGGAGCTTGCAAACCGGCTCCGGAGGGCCCGCCCCCATCTCTCGCGCAGTTGCGCACGCCTTCCCTATGACACCAAGCGCGCCCGTGGCGCACTACTGCCCTTTATCAGCACCTCAACTAAAAAAATTATCCGAGATTATGCGGCAGGCTTGGCCGCCGCAGCTGAAAAATGGTTTTACAATTATTGCCTTTGCTCTGAGTAATGGTGATTTAGTCGAGATAAGCTCGAAACTGGGGTCCTGGATCGCAAAATTGGGCCAGGCTGAAATAGAGGTTATTTAATGACCCGAAGCACCTTTTTCAGCCGCTGCCGGTGAGAATTGCAGTCAGGATGGAACCATAGCATGTTTCTCGACTTGGCCTCTTCCAGGTCGCGGCACTCGTACCAGCCGCGACGGTGCAGATGGGCCCCCACAAATCCCATTTCTTGCAGCATCCCCCCTATCGCCGCCTTATCATTCATTTCGATGAGCAACAGAGGCGGGTGGTCAGCGGAAAGGATATTCTTGGCTCCGGCCAAAACCTGGGGCTCCGCGCCTTCCACGTCAATTTTCATAAAAGTTGGGGCCGCCAACCCCATTTCCCCTTGAAAACGGTCCAGGTTGACGGCCTGCACCTGGTAGGGCTGGAGACACTGGTCGCCAGAGGGCAGGATACTGGCGCCGCCATCGGCGATGTCCGGCCGGGAATACAGGGTTACCCAGCCATAGGCGTCAGTTACGGCCAACTTGAAAGGCCGAATATTGCCTTTGTGATTGAGTTTAATATTGGTGACCAAGGCATCCCAGGACCTGGGCCCAGGTTCAAATGCCACCACCAAACCCGCGCTGCCTACCAAAGTAGAGGCAGCCAGGGTATAAAAGCCGATGTTGGCGCCAATATCCCAAAAAATATCACCCCTCCGCAGTAATCTGTTAATTAAAGAGATTTCATGCCGTTCATCATAATTGCCGAAAAAATATATCATTCTCTGGGAAGGTTCTTTTAAGTCTAAAAGTAATTTGAAACCCAGTTTGATTTTGACTTCGACTTCCTCGCAGGCCGGGGCCAGTCGGCGATTAAATAAATGGTAAAGAAGAATTTTGCCGTCCCTGAGGGGAAATTCTCTTAGGTACCACCGTAACAACTCCCTGAAAAAGACTTCAAGCATACTTTAGCCGAGATTATGCGGCAGCCTTGGCCGCCGCGGCCAAAAAAGGGTTTTGGGGGTCGGTTTGCCAGGGGAAAATTCCCGAAGAACGTCATTTGAGGACCCGAATCCCCATATGACCACCTGATAGCATAACTCACCCTGAAAATCAAAAAAATTTCCCCG
>Ga0207433_10010723_pt1 | contig 14197 bp, 12 predicted proteins | sample YelNatPaOPGAMG01_FD_187559 | JGI IMG/M metagenome (GOLD analysis project Ga0207433, IMG submission 187559) | Hot spring thermophilic microbial communities from Obsidian Pool, Yellowstone National Park, USA - OP-RAMG-01 (SPAdes) (version 3) | ecosystem: Environmental > Aquatic > Thermal springs... | reverse complement strand
TTTTATATCAAAGATTTAAATGAGGTACCTCAATTTGTAAAAAAGATAATTCAACCAAATGATTTAATTATTACTTTAGGTCCGGGCACAATTAATGGTTTAGCTCAAAAGATCTATTCTAGTTTACATTAATTCTATTTTATTTTATAATGGAATTATTATGAGTCGTGATGAATTTGAAAAATTGGTAAATGAAGCCATAAAAACTTTACCCGAACATTTTTTAGAAAAGTTAAAAAATGTTGCTATTGTGGTTGAAGATTTGCCTGATGAATATCAATTAAAAAATTTAGGATATAGTTCTTGTAATAGTTTATTAGGGTTATACGAAGGAGTACCGCAAATTCAAAGAGGTAATTATAATCGCGTGATGCCAGATAAAATTTCTTTGTTTCAGAAAAATATTGAAGCTATTAGTAATAATGAGCCAGAAACAATAAAAAAGGTTATTCGCGATACTTTATGGCACGAAATTGGTCATCATTTTGGAATGACTGAAGATGAGGTCCAGCAATTTATTAAAAGAAAATTTAAAGATTAAATTATAAATATTAATAATTATGGCCAAAGTTTTTGTGATTGATAGCCAAGGGCACCGAGAACCTTTTTCTTGGCGCAAAGTTTATCAAAGCGCTTTAAGAGTTGGCGCTCAAAAAGCTTTAGCGAAAAAAATAGCTACTAAAATTTCAGAGGAGGTCTATAATAATATTCCTACCAGTGAGATTTTTAAAAGAGTAGAGCATTATTTATATGAGGAAGAACCAAAAGCTGGAATGCGCTATTCTTTGAAGGAAGCGATGAGGCGTTTAGGTCCGACTGGTTTTCTATTTGAAAAGTATATAGCTAGTATTTTTAATAAATTAGGTTTTACTACTCAATTAAATCAATATATTCAAGGGGCTTGCGTGACTCATGAAATAGATATTCTCTCTCGAAAAGATAACCAAATCATATTAAACGAATGTAAGTTTCATGCTTTAGCAGGTGGCCGGGTTGATTTAGAAGTTGCGATGTATGCTTATGCCCGCTATTTAGATATTTTAAATGGCGATTTTTTAAAGCAAAGAGGTTGTCGCAATTGTTCTTTAAGAAGTATGATTATTACTAATGCTAAATTTACTACTGAAGCTATCAAATATGCTCAATGTATGAATATTGATTTACTCGGTTGGCGTTATCCAGAAAACAGGGGATTAGAATATATAATTGATTCTAATAAATTTTATCCCATTACTATTTTGCCATCTCTTACTGCTGATTTATTAACTCTTTTAGCAGAAAATAGAATTATTTTAATTCAGGATTTATTAGAAGCAGATTTACCTCGTTTAGCTTCAAAGTTTAAGATGAATTACTCTCGTTTAGAGCAATTAGCTAAAGAAGCGAAGCTTTTATTAAATGGTAATGCCCCTAATAGTTAATTTATTTAGCTTTTTAAAACTCAGGATATAAAAAATGCTGCCATCTGTTGGGGTTAGACGACCGAAGTCGAATAACACCTCTAGATGGCAGCAGTGCTACCACCTATCGATGCTAGTGGCAAGCCAAAAGCATCTTTAGATGATAGCACTTTCATTATAGCATCTAAAAAAGCTGTGTCAAGTTAAAAATGTGGATAACTAGTGACTAATATTTTTCCTTTTTAATGTCATTTTTCTCATTTGAAAATAAAATATTATGATTAATGAAGAATTAGCCAAATTATTTTCTCGTTTAGCTTTTTATTTAGAAATGGATAATATTCCTTTTAAACCGCAAGCTTATGAAAAAGCTGCTTTAATTATCGAAGCTTTAGATAATGACTTAAAAGATATTTATCAGAAAGAAAAACTCGAAGGTTTGAAAAAAATACCTGGTATTGGTGAAAGTATAGCTCAAAAAATTGAAGAGTATATTAAAACTGGCAAGATTAAGGAAATAGAAAAATATCAGAAGAAATATCCTCTTAATTTGGATGAATTAATGGGAATAGAAGGAATTGGGCCCAAGACACTAAAAACTCTTTACGAAAAATTAAAAATTACTAATCTCAAAGAATTAGAAGAAGCAGCTTTAAGTGGCAAAATTAGAAATTTAAAAGGATTTGGTGAAAAAAGTGAGAAAAATATTTTAGAAGCAATTGAATTTTTAAAACGTTCCGAAGGGCGCTTCCGATTAGATGAAGCTTATTATTTAGCTCAAGAAATTATTAGAGAATTAAGACAAATAAAAGAAATTGATAAATTAGTAGTGGCTGGTTCTTTAAGAAGAATGAAAGAAACTATTGGTGATATTGATTTATTAGCTACTTTAAAAACTAAAAATAAAGATGCTATTAAAAAAGTAATGGATGCCTTTGTTAATTTGAAAGGAATAATTAAAGTATGGGATTATGGGCAAACAAAATCATCAGTAAGATTTAAAAATGGTATTGATGTCGATTTAAGAGTAGTTGAAGATTATGAATTCGGTTCAGCTTTGCAATATTTTACAGGTTCGAAAGAACATAATATTGAAACAAGAAAAATAGCTATTGAAAATGGTTTAAAATTAAATGAATACGGTGTGTTTAAGGGTAAAAAACGTATTGCTGGTAAAACTGAAGAAGAAGTTTATCGAGCTATTGGTCTTGTTTATATTGAGCCAGAATTAAGAGAAAATCGAGGAGAAATTGAATTGGCGCTTCAAGAAGCTCAAGGTAAAAAAACTCGGTTATCAGAAATTATTGGTTATCAAGATATTAAAGGAGATTTGCATAATCATTCTGATTGGGACGGTGGCGAAAATTCTATTGAAGAAATAGCTGAAGCGGCGCAACTTTTTAATTATGAATATATTGGCATCTCTGACCACACTAAATTTTTACGCATTGAGCATGGTTTAGATGAACAACAACTTTTAGCTCAGCATCAAGCTATAGAGAAGCTTAATTTAAAATTTAAAATTAAAAATTTAAAATTTAGACTACTCCATGGTTGTGAAGCCAATATCTTAAATGACGGTTCCTTAGATATTGATGATAAAGTTTTAGCAAAATTAGATTATGTGATTGCTGGAATTCATTCTCAAATGAAAATGTCTAAAGAAGAAATGACCGAAAGAATTATTAGAGCAATAAAAAATCCTTATGTGAGAATTATTTCTCATCCTACTGGTAGATTAATAAACCAAAGAGATGAATATCAAGTTGATTTAGATAAAATTTGTAGAGCTGCTAAAGAGTATCAAGTTGCTTTAGAAATTAATGCCCATCCAGTACGTTTAGATTTAAATGATAGAAATATTAGGAAAGCAATCGATTATGGTGTAAAATTAGTAATTAATACCGATAGTCATCATATCTCTCAAATGGAATTAATGAAGTTTGGTATTAGCCAAGCGCGTCGTGGTTGGGCCACTAAAGAAGATATTATTAATACTTGGCCATTAGAAAAACTATTAGAGTTCTTTAAGAAAAAATAATTTCTTTTTTGTCATTGCGAGGAGCAAAGCCCCTCACTTGGAAAGTTTAGGATGCAAAGCATCTTAAGGAATTCTCTCTTTTAATGACAATCTTTCAATAAAAGATAGTTTATTCCCTAAAAATGTAAAAGAAATGATTAAAGAAGATTTAAAGCTTTCCAAGTGAGGGGTGAAGCGACGAAGCAATCTCTTAAAAAAGTCAAAAGTCAAAATTCAAAAGTCAAAATTATAATTCAAAAGTCAAAAGTTAAAATGAATTAATTTAATTGAAAATTTATTGGTTCTTGATTCTTGGGATTTATGATTTTTATTAATTTAGTTTAAAAATTAAAAATTAAAACAATATGAAGTACATTCGTTGGTATAAAGATATTACTATTAAAGATGTTCCTACTGTTGGCGGTAAAAACGCCTCCTTAGGAGAAATGTATCAGTACTTAACTCCATTAGGAATTAATATTCCTAATGGTTTTGCTATTACTGGTGACGCCTATTATTATTTTTTAGATAAAGGGCAAATTAGAAAACCAATTGAAGAATTATTAAAACATTTAAATCCTCAAAATATTAAAGAATTACAAAGAGTAGGTAAAGAAATTAGAAAGTTAATTATAAAAACTCCCTTACCCGAAGATTTAGCTCAAGAAATAGTTTCTGCTTATCATGAATTATCATTGCAATATAAAACTAATAATGTTGATGTGGCTGTTCGTTCTTCAGCTACAGCCGAAGATTTACCAAGTGCTTCTTTTGCTGGTCAGCACGAAACTTATTTAAATGTTAAAGGTGAAAAAGCATTATTGGAATCAGTAAAGAAAAGTTATGAATCTTTATTTTTAGACCGAGCTATTAGCTATCGTATCGAAAAAGGATTTGACCATATGAAAGTAGCGCTTTCTACTGGGGTTCAAAAAATGGTGCGTTCTGATTTAGGTTCTTCAGGAGTAATGTTTACTTTAGATACCGAATCAGGATTTAAAGATATTGTGGTTATTAATGGTATTTATGGATTAGGAGAATTGATAGTAAAAGGAAAAATTATTCCCGATGAATTTTTAGTTTTTAAACCAACTCTTTTAAAAGGTTATCCAGCAATTATTAGAAAAGATTTGGGTCGAAAATTTGTGAAATATATTTACGATAAAAAAGGTGGCATTAAAGAAGTGAAAGTGAAAGAAATAGATCAACAAAAATTCTGTCTTAAAGATGAGGAAATTTTAACTTTGGCTCGTTGGGGTATAATGATTGAAGAACATTATTCTCAAAAAAATAATCGTTGGACTCCTCAAGATATTGAATGGGCTAAAGATGGTAAAACTGGCGAGTTGTTTATTGTTCAGGCTCGTCCAGAAACAGTACATTCAATCAGTGATTATAACATCTATAAAGAATATTTAATTAAAACTAATAAAAAGCCTCTGATAACTGGCATTGCTATTGGTAATAAAGTTGGTTATGGTAAAGTGCGAGTAATAAAATCCATTAAAGAATTATCTCAACTTAAAAAAGGTGAAGTACTGGTAACAAGAATGACTGATCCCGATTGGACAAGTGCCATGCCTTTAGCTTCAGCGATTATTACCGATGAAGGTGGTAAAACTTGTCATGCTGCCATAATTGCTCGTGAATTAGGTATTCCTGCTATTGTGGGTACTAAAAATGCTACGAAATTATTAAAAACAGGACAAGAAATAACAATTGATTGTAGTTCTGGTAGTGAAGGAAAAGTGTTTTTAGGAAAAGTTCCTTACGAAGAAAAAACTTATGAATTAAAAAATATTCCTGATTTACAAACAAAAATTTCGATTAATATCGGTGCTCCTGATATTGCTTTTCAAACATCGTTTATTCCTAATGATGGTGTTGGTTTAGCAAGAGAAGAATTTATTATTGCCGAAAAAATTAAAGTGCATCCTTTGGCACTTTATCATTATCAAAAAATTAAAAATGGTTCTCTTAATTCCATCTTGAATAGTTTTCATAATGTTATGTCAGGTATAAGTGATGGGTCTTTGGGTCTGTCTCAGAAAAAATTAAAGCAAATTATTGAGGAAATTGATGAAATTACTATTGAACATAAAGATAAAAAAGAATATTTTGTTAAAGAATTAGCTGAAGGAATTGCTCAAATTGCAGCTGCTTTTTATCCCAAAGAAGTTATTGTGAGATTTTCTGATTTTAAAACTAATGAATATCGCCAATTAATTGGTGGTGAATTGTTTGAACCTCAAGAAGAAAATCCGATGTTAGGTTGGCGTGGCGCTTCGCGTTATTATGACCCTCGTTACCAACCAGCTTTTGAAATGGAATGTTTAGCGATGAAAAGAGCAATTGAAGTATTTGGATTAAATAATATTAGTGTGATGGTGCCTTTCTGTCGTACCCCAGAAGAAGGTCAAAAGGTAAAAGAGATAATTAGAAAATATTTGCCCCAAACAAAAATTTACGTAATGGCAGAAATTCCTTCAAATGCTTTATTAATTGATAAATTTTTGGATATTTTTGATGGTATGAGTATTGGTTCTAATGATTTAACTCAATTAGTAGTTGGTATTGATCGCGATAACGGTAGTTTAGCTAAAATAGCTAATGAAAATAATGAAGCCGTAAAGAAAATGATTAAAGATATTATTCATGCTTGTCGAGCAAGAAATAAATATGTGGGTATCTGTGGCCAGGCGCCTAGTGATTATCCAGAATTTGCTGATTTTCTTGTTAAAGAAGGTATTACAGCTATTTCTTTAAATCCTGATACCGTAATTAAAACCATTTTATATTTATCTCGTAAATAATAATCAATATGCAAATCGATGATATTCAATTAAAAATTATTAAGGATAGTAGAGGTAATGATACTTTGGAAGCTATTATGAGAGAACAAGGAGTAGAAGTTTCTTCTAGTGTTCCTCAAGGAAAAAGTCGTGGTGGTGATGAAGTTGTGTTTTTAGATGCACAATTAGCTTTAGAGCGATTCAAAGTGATTAAGCCATTTTTAACCCAAAAGAATTTCGATACTTTAGAAGATTTTGATGAAATGCTTATTAAAATGGATGGCACTTCTAATAAATCTTTTTTAGGTGGTAATTTGATTTTAGTTTTATCCCAATGTTTTGCAAAACTTTTATCTCGCTTACAAAAAATTCCTCTCTGGGAATTTTTAAGAAATGAATTGACATATTTAATCCCTGATTCCTCAAAATTTGTTTGTTATGACCCCTATCCTTATTTTTTCTTTAATCTTATTAATGGAGGTAAACATGCTCTTTATGGCTCTAAATTCCAAGAATATTTAGTTGTTCCTCGCGAAGAAAATCCTAATAAATCATTAGAAATAATTAAAACTTTTTTCTTTCATCTAAAAAATTATGTTTCTTCTCGTTATAGTGAAATAAAATACGGCGATGAAGGCGGTTTAATGATTCCGGAAGATAGTTACGAGAGACCATTAGAAATTTTATCAGAGGTAAGAAATAAATTAGGATTTGATAATCTTTTAAGTTTTTCTTTAGATGTAGCTGCTAATTCTTTCTTTGATAGAGATACTAATACTTATCAAATTACTAATAATAAAAAAATTAGTAATTTAGAGTTATTATCAGTATATGAAGATTTAAATAATAAATTTCAATTGCTTTCTATCGAAGATCCTTTTGAGGAAAAAGATTTTGAATCTTTTAAATTATTAAAGGATAAAATTGGTAAAAATACAATCATTGTTGGCGACGATTTAACTACTACGAATATTAGTAACATTAAAAAAGCGCTAGAAAATGATTCTATTTCTGGGTTAATAATTAAAACTTCGCAGATTGGTAGCGTAACTGAAACTCTAAAAGTAATTGCTTTTGCTTATCAAAATAATTTAAAAACAATTATTAGTCACCGGAGTGCTGAAACTAATGATGATTTTATTGCTGATTTAGCAGTTGGTAGTTGTAGTTGGGGTTTAAAATCTGGTGCACCCGAACCAAAAGAAAGAATGGTAAAATATAATAGAGTTATAACTATTTTTAATCAATAAGGCTCGGATATGTTGTTACAAAAACACGCTATCAAATTCCCCTGCGAGGAATTTGCGCTCGAGCTCAGCCTCGTTCTCTCACTCGCTTCGCTCGTTCGAACCATGCCCGCTCGGCCTGCGCTACGGTTTTTGTTAACAGCATATCCTCGCCTTTAATAAGTTATTAGTTTTTTGCTAACGAAGTGAATAATTCTTAAAATAATATACCTATGAACAAAATTATTTTTTTAGAAACAAGCGATTGGGAAAGAGAATATTTAAAAAATTATCCTTCTTTTTTAGCGCAAACCGATTTAAAAGAAGAAGTTTTGGATTTAAATAATGTTAATGAATTTAAAGATTACGAAATCATTTCCAGTTTTATTAATTCTCAATTTTCAAAAGAGGTATTAGAGCAATTGCCTAATTTAAAATTAATTGCTACTCGTTCTACTGGCTTTGACCATATTGATATTGATGAGTGCAAAAAAAGAGGAATTTTAGTAGTTAATGTTCCCGAATATGGTTCTCATACAGTAGCAGAGTATACTTTTGGTTTGATTTTAATGCTTTTAAGAAAACTTTACGATGCTTATCATCAGGTAAGAGAAACTGGTAAATTTGATGTTACTAATTTAAGAGGCAGGGAATTATATAATAAAATATTAGGCGTTGTTGGAACTGGTAAAATTGGAGTTAATGTCATTAAAATAGCTACTGGTTTTGGAATGAAGGTTTTAGCTTATGATAAGTATCCTAATGATGAGTTAGAACAACAATTAGGTTTTAAGTATGTAAGCTATGAAGAACTGTTAAAAAATTCCGATATCATTACTTTTCATGTTCCTTATAATTTAGAAACTCATCATTTATTAAATAAAAATAATATTAAATTAGTAAAACCTGGCGCTTATATTATTAATACTAGTCGCGGTGGTGTAATTGAAACCGAAGCTTTATATGAGGCTTTAAAAACAAAACAAATTAGCGGTGCTGCTTTGGATGTTTTAGAGGAAGAGGGGATTATTAAAGAAGAACAAGAATTATTATTGACGCAAAATACTAATATCATTGATTCTGAAAAAATTAGAACAACTTTAATTAATCATATTTTTATTGATTTAGATAATGTTATTGTTACTCCTCATAATGCTTTTAATACTGAAGAAGGATTAGAGAGGATTGTGAAAACTACTATTGAAAACATAGAAAGCTATCTTCAAGGAAAACCGAAAAATGTGGTAAACTAAAAATATGAATCAAGAATCAAGAATCAAGAATTAAGAATCAAGAATTAAGAATTTTATTGTCATTGCGAGCGAAGCCCCTCACTTGGAAAGCTTAAGATGCGAAGCATCTTAAGGAATTCTTTCTTTTAATGATAATCTTTCAATAAAAGATTGTTTATTCCTTAAAAATGTAAAAGAAATAATTTAAGAAGATTTAAAGCTTTCCAAGTGAGGGGCAAAGCGAAGCAATCTTGTTAGGGTATAGAGTATTGAGTATAAAATTTTAAATTCTAAATTTTAAATTTTAAATCAATTTTAAATTTTAAATGTTTTAAATGTTCAAACTGTCATTCCGAGCGTAAGCGAGGAATCTCTCAACTTGTTTGAGATACCTTAATTTAATAAGGTATCTGAGACAAGCTCAGAGATCCTTCGTCGTTTCACTCCTCAGGATGACAAAATAATTGAAAATTGGATAATTGATAATTGATTGAAAATTGAAAATTGATAATTGAAAATTTATTATTTGTTTGGTTCTTAGGATTTGGTTCTTTTACTTAAGATACTTTATAAAATTTTAACCTTACTTTTATGCTTAAAGATGATTGTATTTTTTGTAAAATTGTTAAAGGGGAAATTCCGGCTAAAAAATATTATGAAGATGAGAATTTTTTAGCCATTTATGATATTAATCCTATTAGCGAGGGACATTTAGTTTTGTTTTCTAAAAATCATACTACTAATGTTTCTGAAATGAACGAAGAAGAATGGCAAAAAATAATGAGTTTAGCTCGTCAATTAGCAGAAAAGGAAATAAAAGAATTAAACGCTGATGGTTATCATCTTTTAATTAATCAAGGAGAGGCAGCTCAATCAGGCGTGCCGCATCGCCCTCATATTCATATTATCCCTCGTCGTTTTGGTGATAATCTTAAAATTGACCCCCGTGGTTAATAATTAATTTATGATTGGTTCTGCTTTAGCTTTACCTTATCTTGTGAGACTTCTTGTCGTCTCAAAAATTCTAAGATTTATTTTATTAATTCCTAGTAGTTATTTTGCCTATTTTATTGGTATTATTTTGCTTTTATTCTTTCTGCGTCTATTCTTTTATTATTTAGTTTCTTTAAAATATTGGTTAAGAAAAGAAAAGATTACTTTTGAACAAATTGAAGAATTAAGTAATAAAACTCATAAAAAAATTCCCCGTTTTACTATTTATATTCCTGCTCGTGAAGAAGCTGATGTTATTGATAAAACTATTTATCGCTTAACAAAAATTAATTACCCTTATAATTATTATGATGTAGTAATTATTACCGATGAAAAAGAAAGAAGAAAGAAAGAGGAAAATAAATTAATTACTCAGGAAGTTGTTTTAAATACCATTGAAAAATTAAAAAAAGAAATTCCTGATTTTAAAGTAATAATGCTTGAAGTTCCTTATGATTTCGATGGAAAAATTAATGGCCAGTGTATTGGTTACGAAGTTCCGTCTACTAAGGGAAGAGCTCTAAATTATGCTCTCTCAAAAATTCCTTTAGAAACAGATTTTTGTGTCTTTTTTGATGCTGAAGCTGGACCTAACCCTGATTCTTTTTTAGCTGTTGCTAAAAATTATTTATTAAAAAATAATTTAGTTTATCAATTACCAGTTTTTCAGGTAAGGAATTTTTGGCATTTAACTCCTTTCTGTAAAATTGCTGCTTTAAGCCAATGTTTTTCTCATCAATATGCTTTGCCATTCATTTTTTGGTTTATGCCCTTTTTAGGTGGCACTAATATGTTTATTCATAAAAGCTTATTAGAAAATCAGGAAGGTTTTGATAATAAAATATTAACTGAAGATGTAGAATTAGGGGTAAGATTGTATGTTCATTTTAATCAATGGGGTGTTTATTTGCCTTATCCTTCAACTGAACAGACTCCAGCCACGCTAAAAGCTTATTTTCGTCAGCGCCATCGCTGGGGTTATGGTTTAATGCAAACAATTTATAAACTTATTCAACAATACAAAGAAATAGATAAAAAAGCCGAACCAGATAAAGCTCGCAAAATTCTGAAAATGATAAATAGTTTAATGATTCATGGTCCAATTGATTGGATTATTTATTATCCTTTAGTTATCTCTGCCACAATTATTTTTGCTACTCGTTTATTTAAAACTATTTTTGCTTCAATTTTAATGTACCGCTATTCATCTTTAGGATTAATTCCTTGGCATCCTGTTAATGATTTTATGAGTTTATTGGTAATGTTAATTCCTATTCCAACTTTAATTTTAATTTTAATTTTCTTAAAGAAATATTGGCATTATATTAACTTTTCTAATATTACTCCAAAAGAGATAAGAAAGCAGTTATTGCAGTTAGCTGCTTATATTTTCTTTGTAGCACCATTTTTAGCTTCTTTTTATGTTTATCCTTATGTTAAAGCTCTTATTGATTTCTTAAAAAACCCTCATTATAAGGCAGTATGGATAAAAACACAACGAACAAAAGAATAATTGAAATTCAACGGCAAAGAGAAAAAATTATTGATTTAATTCGCGAGTTCTTTAAACAGCGCGGTTTTTTAGAAGTACAAACACCAATTTTGACTAAAGGAATGTCAACTGAACCTTATATTGACCCGATAAAAGTAGAATTTTTTGATGATAAAAATAAAAAATACGAAGGTTATCTTATTACTTCGCCCGAATATAACCTGAAAAAATTATTATCGCTTGGTTTTCCTAATCTTTTTGAAATTACAAAAGCTTTTCGTCAGAAAGAAAGTTTTGGTGGTTGGCACAATTTAGAATTCACTATTTTAGAATGGTATCGAGTTAATTCTAATTATCTTGATATGATGAAAGATACCGAAGAATTGGTTTTTTATTTAGTAAATAAATTATATCAGCGTGATTATCTCATTTTTCAAAATCAAAAAATAGATTTATCATTACCATGGCAAAGATTAAGTATTAAAAAAGCTTTTTTAAAATGGGCTCAAATTGATTTAGATAAAAATAAAACTTTAAGAGATTTTAAAAAAACTCTCAAGAAAAAAGATTATGCTCGAAATATTAATCTAAAATCTTTTGATTGGAACGATTGTTTTTATTTAGTATTTTTAAATGAAATAGAAAACAATTTACCAAAAGATAAAGCTATTATTTTATATGATTATCCTTTACCGCAAGCAGCTTTAGCTAAAAGAAAAAATAAGAAAAGCTTTTATGCTGAAAGATTCGAAGCATATATTGGTGGTATTGAATTATGCAATGCTTTTTCTGAATTAACTGATTGGCGAGAACAATTGAAACGATTAAAAGAGGACCAAAAAATTAGAAAAAAACTGCACAAAGATTTTATTCCTATTGACAAAACCTTTATTGATGCGCTAAAATCAAAATTGCCGCCTTTAAGTGGTAATGCTTTAGGAGTAGATCGGTTAGAAATGCTTTTACTTGATATCAAAGATATTAATGATTTACTTCTATTTCCCATCAATAAAATGTTCAAATGCAATAAATCCTAAATCCTAAACACTAAATCCTAAACAAATCACAAATTCAAAATTACAAATTATAAATTGTTTGGGATTTGATGCTTTAGAATTTGTTTAGAGTTTAGGATTTAGAATTTAGAATTTTAATTTTACTATTATGGTTTCTACATCAGAATTTGAAAAAGGCATGGTTTTAAAAATTGATAATGAACCATGGCAAATAGTGGATTATGAATATGTGCACCCTGGTAAAGGCGCAGCTTTTGTTAGAGTAACACTCAAAAATTTAAAAACTAATAAAGTATTAGATCGTTCTTTTAAAACTGGTGAACGCTTTGAAGAAATCGAACTCGAATATAAAAAAGCAACTTATCTTTATAAAGATCGTCGCAACGCAGTTTTTGCTTTAAAAGATACTAATCAGAGAGTAAGTATGCCTTTAGAAGATGTTGAAAACGAAGTTATTTATTTAAAAGAAAATTCTGATATCGATTTGATTTTTGTCGGTGGGGAATTAAATGGTATTAATATGCCTAAAAAGGTAGCTTTAAAGATTATTGAAGCGCCACCAGCAATAAAAGGCGATACTGTTACTGGCGCAATGAAGACAGTAACTTTAGAAACTGGTGCCAAAGTAAATGTTCCCATATTTATTAAAGAAGGAGAAATTATTTTAGTAAATACCGAAACAGGGGAATACGCTGGGAGAGCGAATGAAACTTAATAATTAAAATTGATTTTTCAAATTTAAAGTGTTATAATTTTTTTGATGATTCAATCATTCGTTATTTTTCCCATCATTAAAGATTTATTATTAGCTACGGTATTAGGAGTTTTGATTGGGTTGGAAAGAAAAATTGTTCAAGGAGAAGCAGGAATGAGAACTTTTGGTTTGATTAGTCTTGGTTCAGCTTTGTTTTTAATGATTGGACGAGTGCCAATGATTATTTATTCGGATATTTCTAATGCAGATTCTTTAAGAATTTTAGGACAAATTATAGGTCAGGTAGTTGTAGGAATTGGTTTTCTTGGCGCAGGAGTAATAATTTTTCAAGAAAGAGAAGGAAAAGTCAAGGGATTGACAACCGCAGCCGTGATGTGGGTTACAGCTGCTATTGGCGCTGCCGTAGGTTTACAACTCTATGATATTGCTATTATTGCTACTATTTTTGTTCTTTTAATTAATACCATTTTATTACCAATAGAAAAAATAATTGATAAGAAGGAAAACGAAAAGAAATAAAGGATAAAAATAAATTTTCAATTCTCAATTATCAATTTTCAATCAATTATCAATTATCCAATTTTCAATTATTCTGTCATTCCGAGCGGAGCCCCTCACTTGGAAAGCTTTAGATCTTCTTAAATTATTTCTTTTACATTTTTAAGGAATAAACTATCTTTTATTGAAAGATTATTATTAAAAGAGAAAATTCCTTAAGATGCTTCGCATCTTAAGCTTTCCAAGTGAGGGGCGGAGCGAGGAATCTCTCAACTTGTTTGAGATACCTTAAGGAAAATTCCAAATTCCAAGAACCAAGGACCAATAAAATCCTAAACAAATTATAAGAAAATTAAAATTCAAAAGTCAAAAGTCAAAATTACAAGTCAAAAGTTAAAAGTAGAATTTGGAATCTGAAATTTAGAATCTGAAATTTAGAATTGAAAATACTCTTGTCATTGCGAGGAGCGAAGCGACGAAGCAATCTTATAAGAGTATTGAATATAAAAATTAGACTTATTTTATTGCCCCCGTAGCTCAATTGGGCTTGAAGCAAAAGTATTTGCTTCAAGCGGGAAAATACTTTGATATTAAAATATTATATTAATTTTCCCAGGAAGAGCATTCGCGAAGCGCTTGCGATTAGAAATTTACATTTAAAATTTAAAATTTAAAATTTAGAATTTAGAATTTAGAATTTAGAATTTAGATTTATTGTTTTGCCCCCGTAGCTCAATTGGTAGAGCAATGGCCTTTTAAGCCAGTGGTTGCGCGTTCGAGTCGCGCCGGGGGCACCCCTCACTTGGAAAGAAT
>Ga0207433_10010712_pt1 | contig 14201 bp, 11 predicted proteins | sample YelNatPaOPGAMG01_FD_187559 | JGI IMG/M metagenome (GOLD analysis project Ga0207433, IMG submission 187559) | Hot spring thermophilic microbial communities from Obsidian Pool, Yellowstone National Park, USA - OP-RAMG-01 (SPAdes) (version 3) | ecosystem: Environmental > Aquatic > Thermal springs... | reverse complement strand
CTTGCGGTGGGCTTCGAAACCCGCATCGGACTGCGTGGCCAAGGTCAGCTGCTGAGGCATCGGTTACGCTCGGTGGATGGCGGCTTCGCTTCGACAGCGGGGCAAAATCGGAGTTTCCCTAACTGGTAGTCATACATAGTGGGACCGTCATGGGCGAGGCTAAGCGGAAGAAGATCTCAGGAGAGATGGATTACTGGTATCACGGAACCGATGAGCATTTCTTGGCATGGGCACACCCGCCGAGAACTGCCAAGTACAAGCCCGAGCTGCGTCCGCACGCCTTCATTTCTTTGTCAAAGGACATCGAACTAGCTCGGAGCGCTGGCAAAATCTGCGGTGGTTTGTGCAGGGCCAAGCTTATGGATTCGGCAAATGTGCTCGATTTGCGTCAGAAATCTAGCGCCACCGAAGAGCACTGGAAGTGCCTTCTCAAGGAGGATCTCGCGAAACTTCACACTCTTGTGCAGGACTTTGATAGCTGGGTTGAGGCTTGCTCCACAGGAGAAGTTCTTCGTCTACATACAACAAATGATGAACTGAGGAATCGTCTAGAGCCTATGCAAAGAATCGCGAAGGACCGCTCGGCGCCGCTAAAAATGCGAGCCTATGCGCATCAAGAAGTGCAAAACTTCACGCGCCAGTGGATTGATTGCGTCATGGCGCCTGCGAAAGAGCTTGGTTATCAGGCAGTTATCTGTGCTGAGGTTGATCGTTATCGCCCCGGAGGAAAGAAGGCTTGCCTTAATCTCTACGTATTCGACCCGGAAGCGATTACTCCTCCAGATTGGGTATCTGTTCCGGACGAAACATTGATGTTGCCGTATCAAGAAAAGCTGAAGGAGTTGGGTATCTGTTAATCTGATGCGTGACCTTTTCAGTTAATCAGCCAAACGTCAAAGGCCGCGTCGGCTGCTCACTTTCAGGCACGGTTGGGCTCACTGCAGACGACCTTTTCCCAAGGTAGAGGTTGCCGTGGAGGGGGATAGGGATGTTTATAAGCGATCAGGAAACTGCGACGGACATGTTGCAGTACGAGGCGATTGCCAAGACGGTTGTAAAGCTCATAGAGACAAATCCGGTTTCCCCCATCACCATTGGCGTACATGGTGACTGGGGCGCGGGCAAGTCGAGCGTTCTCAAAATGACGCAGGCGGCGCTTGAAGGAAGGCAGGGCGTCCTTGCCATCTGGTTCAACGGATGGGCATTCGAGGGATTCGAGGATGCTAAGACCGTCGTGTTGGAGACGATCATCGATGAGCTCAGAAAGGCTCGGCCGACGTCTACAAAAGTCCTTGAGGCCGCGAAGAAACTCTTCAAGCGGATTGACTGGCTCAAGGTGGCGAAGAAGACGAGCGGTCTCGCGTTCACCATGGCGACGGGGATACCAACCTTCGGTCAGGTAGGGGACCTCATCGGAGCGGCGAAATCCGCCCTCGGAAAGGCGGCATCGGATCTCACGAAAGACGACATCAAAGGCTTCGCGGAGGAGGCGACCGGGTTCTTCAAGGAAGCGGAGGAGGATAGAGTCCCTGCACACATTCACGCGTTCCGGAAGGAATTTGTTGAGCTTCTGGATGCGGCCGAGATCAAGCGGCTCGTCGTAATGGTTGATGACCTGGACCGATGTTTGCCGTCGACGGCCATCGGCACCCTTGAGGCGATCCGCTTGTTTCTCTTCGTCGATCACACCGCCTTTGTTATCGGGGCGGATGAGATGATGATTGAGTACGCGGTCAAAGACCATTTCCCCGATCTTCCTCCCTCGGCGGGTCCGGTCACCTACGCGCGCAACTATCTGGAAAAACTAATCCAGGTGCCATTTCGGATTCCGGCGCTCGGTGTGGCGGAGACACGGACGTACATCACCCTGCTTCTGGTGGAAGCGGCGCTTGGTCCCGAACACGCGGGCTTCAAGAGGCTACTCGATTCGGCCCGAGACGATATGCGGCGGCCTTGGTTGAGCAAGGGCATCACCACGCCGGTGATGAACGATGCGATGGGAGGCTCAAGTTTGCCGGCCGGCGATCAGGCGATGGTTCTGGCAGCACAGCTGACCGTCATGTTGGCGGATGGGACAAAAGGTAATCCCCGCCAGATCAAACGTTTCTTGAATTCCATGCTACTGCGCAAGGAAATTGGTGAGGCGCGGGGCTTCGGTGACGAGATCTCCATGAAGATCCTGGCAAAGCTCATGCTTGCGGAGCGGTTCAGGCCAGATTTCTTCGAAGAACTAGCGCGTGAGGCCAGTGGAGCTGGCAACGGCAAGTCACCACGGCTGAAGCTGCTCGAGGCCTTTGTAAAAGCGCCCGAGGATTCGCCGCAGCCGAAACCGGCCAAGCCGGGTGCGCTACTCAAATCGAAGCCTGCTGAGCCAATGGCGCCGGAGGCTATCGCGGACTGGACGAAGATCGAGTGGATTCGAACCTGGGCTTCGTTGGAGCCTTCGTTGTTCGATGAGGACCTCAGGCCCTACATCTTTGTCACACGTGACAAGCGGATGCTGCTCGGTGGCTCCAGCGCCACGTCGCTGCTCGGACAGTTGGTCGACGACCTGATGGCGAATGCTCTTAAGGCGAAGACGGCCGCGCAGTCAGCTCAGGGGCTTACCGCCCAGGCTGCCGAAGAGCTGTTCGACGCCGTGCGGCTACGCATTCTAGAGGAGGATGCGTTCTCGTCCAAACCTCCTGGCGTGACCGGTCTTATCGAACTCGTGAAGGTGCGACCCGAGCTGGAAAGAAAGCTGCTTGAGTTCGCGAAGGAGCTTCCTGTACCCAAGCTTGGCGTCTGGCCACCGGCAGCCCTGGGAAATGTTTTTACTGAGGCTGGGGTTCGTCGAGATTTCCATGAGGTACTCCGTGGATGGGCAGAACAAACAGAAAACAACAAGCTCAAAGCGGCGACCGAAGCCATTAGCAAGGTAAGGAGGAACTGAACATATGGGGACATCGAAGGGATACGGTGGATCGCCCGATGGGCTTGTACCAAGTTGGGTAGACAGCACGGCACCTGGCGCCGCAGCCCCCTCTGGCCCCCCCGAAGACGGGAACCGCGATCCGAATTCGCCACCAAGTCTGCCGCCACAAATTCCGGCGAGGGCACCTGACACTTCCTCGGCCGGTGTTCTCTCGGCGGCTAAGGGTAATTTCACCCGGTTCGTTCGTAGTGGTGACTCCAGTGCGTTGCAACGCGCGGTCTCGCAGTACGTCCGCAACGGTGCGGGCTCGGCACGCAAGGCCGCTCGGCGCATGGGGGCCTCCCGTGGTGTCGGCTCCCGGATGTTGCAGGCTATCCGCGACATCAACAATGAGGGCGCGAATGCTGTCCTCCGGAAACTAAGCCTCGATCATCTCGTCGGCCGACCGGCCACCGACGTGTTCGTGTCCCTCATGGAGGCTATCTGCCCGCCCGGCGGGCGAATCGATGAGGCCATCGCGAGACAGGCGCTGCTGGATGCCATCGCCGATCTGGTGGACGCGGATGTTGGCAGTATCGACGAAATGTCGCCGGCCCAACTGTCGGAGTTCTTCCTCGACTTCGTAATTCATACGATCGAAGGTCGTGTTATTGCCGACATCGGCACGCATGCCATCGATCTCCCCGAGTCCGAGGAGGGCGTGGCGAGGATCCAGGAGCAGCTTCACGATTTCGTTGATGGTTGCGTGCGTGGCCATCTCGGTCAGCACCTGGACGGATTGACAGAGAAAACCGACCAACAGGTTAATGACATCGTCGAACGGATCTATGAAGCCGCTTTCGAGCTGGTCTCGGCGACCGCGGGAGATATGGAATGAGTAGGCAGGCGATCGTGTTTCGTGTGGGTGATGATGACACCAAGGCTTTCCGCCCCCGGCTTGCGGGCGCACATACGACGGAGATTCCGCTCCGGGATCTGGCTAGTGTTGATCACCTGCTCGGGGGGATTCTGACCAAGCTCGAGGAGATGGGCCTGCAGCCGACTGAGAAGTCCCTTGATCTGGCATTGCTGGCGGCCGCAGTGACTGCCGCGGATACCCGTGTGGAACGCGGTGTGGAAGGTCAGGACGCGTGGACGAGAGAACTGGAAGTCAGCATTCCCGTCAGCGATCGGAAGCTGTGGTTGGAGATGACCCCTCTCCTGGAGAAGACTCTCAACTTCCTCACCGGCGACATCTGGACTTTGTCTTTCCGCGCGAGATCTCGGTCGGTGAAGAAGCTCCTGGAGCCGATCACTGAGACACACGCCGACAGACCCTCTTCGGTTTGCCTTTTCTCTGGTGGCCTGGATAGTTTTATTGGCGCGATCGATCTTCTTGCCGCTGGCGAGAGCGTTCTTCTCGTCAGCCATTATTGGGATAGCGTCTCCAGCTCGCACCAGGATATCTGCCTCAGCGCGCTCGAGGAGCACTTTGACAAGGTTCCCTTCTATGCCGTGCAGGTTAGGGTCGGTTTCGCGACCGGAACAGTGGAGGGTAGTCGGGCAGAGAACACGCTCAGAGGTCGGTCATTTCTATTCTTTGCGCTCGCCGCACTTTCTGCCGATGCAATAGGTGGCGAGGTCACTATCCATGTGCCTGAGAATGGGCTGATTTCACTCAATGTGCCGCTCGATCCGCTACGACTAGGCTCTCTCAGTACGCGAACGACTCATCCCTACTACATGTCCCGCTTTAACGATCTATTGGCCGGACTGGGGCTCGATTGTCACTTGGACAATGCCTATCGCCATATGACCAAGGGTCAGATGGTCGAGCGATGCAAGGACCGGGAATTCCTGAGGGGGCAGGCGGCTAACACCATTTCCTGTTCGTCGCCAGCCAAGGCCCGATTCTCCAGGGATGAGGACCGCCGTCAGCCCAAGAACTGCGGACACTGCGTTCCCTGTCTTATTCGAAGGGCAGCTCTGATGCGTGGCTTCGGCGAGGACGATACGGACTATCAGCTTGTTGACCTGGAGGAATCTGCTCTGGACAGCCGGTCTGCCGAGGGAGAGCACGTCCGCTCGTTCCAGGTGGCCATCGCACGACTGAGAAACAAGCCTGGGCGCGCCCGATTTGACATCCATAAGCCGGGGCCACTGATAGACTTCCCGGGCGACTGGGACAACTATGAATTGGTGTATCGAGACGGCCTGGAGGAAGTGGCTAGCCTTCTGAAGAATGTGAAGGCATGCCCCCTGAACTGATGAGCACGGTCTCATTCATCCCTAAGTGGGTTGATTTCCACTGTCATCTGGATCTGTATCCAGATCACCAGCGGCTCATCCGCGAAAGCGATATGGAGGGGATTGCCACGCTTGCGGTAACAACGACACCGAAGGCGTTCGCGCGGAACGTGGAGATGGCGACGGGATATCCCTCTGTCCGTATCGGGTTAGGACTCCATCCTCAACTCGTTGCGGAGAGGGCCGGGGAACTACCCCTGTTCGAAAAGCTCCTTTCCCAATCCTCATACGTGGGCGAGGTTGGACTAGATGCCAGCCCACGGTTCTATGCCAACTTCCCGGATCAGCAACGGGTCTTTGAGCGAGTGCTTTGTGCTTGCAATGAGCAGGGCGACAAGATACTGAGCATCCACAGCGTGCGTGCTATCTCCACGGTGCTTCGGGCGCTGGAGGCTCATCTGAGCAATCGAACCTGCGTTCCCGTGCTGCACTGGTTCACGGGAACCAAGTCGGAGGCGACAAGGGCCATCGAGCTGGGTTGCTATTTTTCGATTAACGCCGAGATGATTCAGGAAAAAAAGATGCACCCGTTACTACGTTGGTTGCCCCCAGATCGGTTGCTTACGGAAACCGACGGGCCGTTTGTGAAGTTCGGGTACAGGCCCATCCGTCCAAGTGATATTCCAGCCACGGTTGAACTCCTTGCGAGACTGCGAGCCACCGGCGGCTCCGAGCTGGCACTGGTGGTCTTGGCGAACTTCCAGGCCTTGACGTTGGGGAAGCCGCCATCGCCGCCAGCTAATCAGCTTCATCTCTTCGAAGCAGTTTGACCCAACGGGCGAAGATCCGTGTGCCTACCGCGTCGTGGGGAGTCCGGCGCTATTCTCAAGAAGTCTGCTTGGCGGGAAGGAGATCTCAGATTTATCCGTGCATATAGGCTGCGCTACCAGCTTCCAATCCGTTATATAGGTTTCAAAAGGAGTTAAAGCATGGCAGCTCTCAAGCCTTCAATTGCAGATCTCTATCTTGCGTTCCGCCAAGCGAAGTCGGCGCTTTTTTTTGAAAAGCGTGGCGTTGGAATGAACGAACTCGCTGAGTACGAAAACAAGCTTCCAGATAATCTTAAAAAGCTTCAGAAGAAATTGATCGGCGATTTGTGGTTCGACAAATTGGAGGTTGGGGAAGCATGGATCGTCCCTAAGCGCTTTCATAGCCAAGACAACGGAAGCGATAGATTTATCCGAATTGGGACATCGCGCAGCTCGGAGGCGGGACGCCCGATCGACGTACAGGTCAGGGTATCCCCACAGGCTGACTTCGCGATCACGGAGGTGATCTACTTATGGCAGTTCGGAGCCCTGCTCGAAAGCATCTTATCAAAGGACGTTCTTGGCTATCGCCTCGATCTTCGCGGGAGTTCGCTCTCCAAGCATCGGCGCTGGATTTTTGAATACTGGCCAAAAAGTTATCGTGACTTTCGCTCCGCACCACTGGATGCAGCTAATGAGCTACTGAATGAGGGTGAGGATGCTCTGATAATTAGTGGCGATCTTGCCAGCTTCTATGACACCGTAGACCCTGAGTTCCTCTTAAGCAAATCCTTTCTGGATGAATTGAAGGGGCGTGGTGCAGCGCCAAAGTTGATTAGGCGATACAAGAAAGCAACCAAATCATTGTTGGCTGCATACGGCCGTTTTCGCAAGTTCGCTACATCTAGATTGTCAATACCCGTCCATGTGGGAATTCCAATTGGTGCGCTCACGAGCAGAGTCGTTGCCAATGTGGCGCTCGCATCATTGGATCAACATATACGTGCCAGCAAGGACATCGCATGTTACCGAAGATACGTAGATGATTTAGTGATTGTAGGTCGCGCGAAAGCCAATAAGGGTATTGATCAGGCTATTCGTCGTTACCTGCCTTTGCAACCCGCGGAGTCAGATATTCTCAAGTTGGATGTTGATAGGTTGAGGCGGCATGGCTCGGAATTTCAATTGCAAGAAAGGAAGGTCCGCGTACATCACCTTGGTGGAGAGCCAGGAAAAGATTTTCTTGATGCGGTTGCATCAGATTTTTCTAAAGCACTTAGCGAACGGCGGGCGTTTATAGATTCATCGACGTTGGTTGGGGATGGAGTCACGCATCTGATTCGTGCGAGCAATGCCGAAGGCTCTCCCTTGCGGGTTCTGCGTGAAGCTGATCGTACGCGCTTAGAGCGCTTTGCACTCTCGACCAGTCTTCGTTCGCTGGAGCGTGTGACCAGCATGGTCAATCATAGGGAAGCCAAAGAGCTGGTGAGGAATTGTCTTGAGCGTGTTGGGCGGGTTTTGGATGACGAGGACAACTGGGTAGATGATCTTGATGTTGCGTTGCGCTTGCTTAAGCTGGCAATTGTCACTGGTGACTGGAAGTCAGCTCGCGAGTTGCGAAGGAGGATGGATCTCAAATGGGGTGCCGTAGAAAATTTGCGGGAGACGACAGGAGAGTTGTACTACCGGGGGAAAAGAATAGATCCTGAGCGAAAGACGCCATGGATATGGCTTCGTAACTATCTACATGAGCGGAGGCTCGAGGCGATTTGTGCATGCCTCCCACTCGGCGAAGATGCGGCGCAGATCGCGAGCAAGTTTCCCGATGGTGTGCTAGTTCGCCAAAAGATATTTAAAGCCACGACGCTTCGCCGGCGAGCCGAGCGGCTGGCATTGGCGGATCTCCGCGCTCGGGATCGAGAGGACGATAGCATTCTCGGGGCTAGGGCGAAGAGTGATTCGGTCTGGATGAGGCGAGCACTGTGTGACGACCCAACATTGAAATCTCGCTTAAGGTCGATTGACGATTTCACCGATCGATGTCGCGGGCTAGGGGATCGGCCTTGGGTTATGCCTGCAACGAGGCTCTACCTATGCACGCGTCCACCATCCTACTTTGACATCGCTCGTCGATGGTTAAGTCGAGTTGAGGAAAGCGGGTTTGATGCAGGAATATTTGAAGAGCTGCTAGGTGTTGTTAATGCTGTTCGTGGCACGAATTACAGCGACGCTGTGGGGAAGGTCGTAGATCCAAGTACGATATTCATTGAGGGTGCTCAGGTGCGGGACACGGATGGCGCCAACCCTCTCGTGAGGGATCCCCGTGTCATTCTAGGCAACTTGGTGGTTGAGGACGAGGCTTGGGTTGCGGCGGCGACTCGTGTCAACAAAGGTCATACGGGAAAGCCGCTGCTCACAAAGAGGCGGCTTACAGGGTTGGCGGAGGTTCTCGATAGGGCTGAGCGCGTAGCTCGCAGAAACTCCCCGGATTTATTGGTGCTTCCGGAACTTTCACTACCCCGCCAATGGCTTAGAGTAGTGGCAAACCATATCGTGAGGGCGGGAAAGTTTGGACTTGTTGCGGGGTTGGAATATCACCACTTTTCGGATGGTCCTTTCGTAGCAAATCAAGTCGTTGCTGTGCTTCCGGGGCCATTCATGTCGGTTGCGACCTGGCCATGGACCAAGCGACTGCCAGCCAGAGAGGAGGAACATCAGCTCTCGCGTTTGAAGACTCCCGTTTCATTTATGGATCCATCGATCGCTCCACTTTCGCGGACGGTTATACATTCAGACTGGGGGGCGTTTTCGGTCCTGATCTGTAGTGAATTGATAGAAGCGAAGCGAGTTGCTGATTTGCTCGGTCGCGCTGATCTCATCCTCTGTCCAGCATGGAACACCGACACAGCTTCATACGATCATTTGATACAATCGGTAGGCTTTCAACTGCATGCAATTATCGCGATTGCCAATAATGGCCACTATTCCGATTGTCGCGCTTGGGCGCCTAGAACCGAGCGTTGGGAGCGCGATCTTTGTCGATTGATCGAACGAGACGTAGACGATGTCGTTTATGTCGACGTTCCGGTCGCCAGCCTTTCCTCCGCCCATGCTGGTGATGCGCCCTCCAAAGATCAATATGAAAGACTAAGGACCCTACTTGTCCAGAAAAAATACGTGGAAGCTCGACGTGAGCTTGACCGACTTACAAAGGACTTGCCCGGGCCTTGGCGCCCACTTCCGCCGGATTGGCCGTATTGAGTGTTAATGAATTACATGGATGTATAATATTATTGGAAGGCCAATAGCCTGACGGAGAACTGGCATGGCCTGGTCATTGGCGTGGATGTTCATCATAGCAACTGCACCGGCGAGCGGGATGGTGCCTTTGAGCGGCTCGCCCGGCGGGCGTCAGGCGGGGGAGCAATCCTTGGTGCTAAAGGCTCCAACGCCGAGGCAGGCGCAGCAACGCTGCTTTTGGCGGCGTGTGTAGGTCATGGGGAGTTATGTATTGATGCGGTCTAGCTACTTGCAACTGACGCCAGCCCATTGCTTGCGCTCTTACAAGCGTCACATTTTCGGTGCCGAAAAATTTAGGCGTCAACCGTCATGAGTGGATTGTTGCGGACATTTGACCAACAATTTGGGGCTGCTACAGCTGCACGGATCTCCGCACTGATTAGCCGTATCAACGCGCTTCGCCCACGCGCACCAGGTGGCGCAACAAGCTTCTATCTGTACGAGATGAGTTGCTGCCTGCAAGTTGGCCTTCTTCTGGCGGCGTTACATCTTTGCTCTACAAGCGTGGAGCTATTCGTCAGAGCTAAGGTGGCATTGGCTGCGCGGCACGCAGCCAGCGGTAGATACGTCGTGCCTAGGACGGCAGGTGCATTAACCTATCAAGAACGACTTGAAGAGAACCGAAAGCTCAAATTGACTGAACTGCTTACGCACCTCGAATTGGCCGGGTTATTTCGCAAGGACGATGTTGCACTAACTCTTGATTTTTATAATAGCGTTCGCACGCCGCTAGCGCACGGATTGATCCAGAGGTTCGCTTACGGCAAACCAGAAGCAACTGGTGATGGTATTTCCTCTACAATAAGCGGATTATGGGGGTTCACGAGTCAAAGTGAACTGGAGAACTTCGTCGAGGCTAATGCGATTTCGCAGATTGAGACTGCAATTGGCATATTGGAGCGCAACGCGCAGTTTCGAATGATTGATGACGGCTGAAAATTCAGCCCCTGCTGGGCGGTAGTGGGCGGGATTTTGTTTAAGTTGGATTGGGCGCTTCAGGCGGTAAGGATTCACTGAAATCTTCAGTGGCTGCGGGTGGTTCGACCATCCAGTTATTCGCATCGGGAATGTGCGCGGAAAGGGGGGTGGTTGCTATTGGGTTGCAGACTAAGACACCCTTTGGAAGGTGCTGATTTGCGATGGATTCCGAACCGGGCTTTGCCATGGCGTAGCTAGCTAACTCCAATCCGAGCGCGTAGTCCTCGCGAAGGGTCAGTTGTAATGTTGCGGACACGTGCGAGAAGTGAGGGTCATAAAAATACGTGGTGCTGATGTTCGCACGGTTACTCGGCTTAAGCACATGTGTGCGGAACGTCCGATTAATGTTGTATGCGCCGGGCATCTCTGGTGGCGTGAAGTATGGCGTGCCTTCCCCCAAAAGGGCTTCAACGATCATGGGGCATCCACTCGGACCACAATCCAGAGCATGGGTCATCCCGTAGAACATTGAGTCGGGACAAAGTTGTGCGTCGTTGATGACCACCACACGGGCGTTCGCCGGCTTGATTACTGCTTTGTCCAACCAATACCGATATTGGTTTGCTTTGGCAGTAAACGCGCCTGTTACGCGAAGCAGCGCTTCGCGGCTCCGCGCTCTATTCGATTGCGGATCGGGGTGTAGCCGATCACGCCGGGCATCCATGTCGCCCAGCGTGTCGTGCGGCCCCGTTCCTGGGGTTATAAGTTCGAAATAGACCACCGTTCCATCTCGCTCCGCCACAAAGTCAGGCCCGTCCGGGGCGCTCGTTAGGTCGAAGCCGTTACGGTTCAAGTAATGAAACAACAGCATTTGGCCAAGACGTTCGCTGTGCTGTTCGCCTTGCAATTGGCTATCAAAGCCTGGATCGGCCAAACCCCGTGCTTTGAATTCGAAGTAGATTGATGCCAGCGCGTCGACGGCATTGGTGATCAAGTCAGTGGTCGCCAAAAAGGCGTACCGCTTAGTGAGCGTATCCGTCCAGCGTATACGCAACGGCTGGATTATGTCTTCGCTCATATCTGTCATATCAAGCGTGCTCCCAAGTGTCGGGGGATGGAGTTTCTGGCCGACAATCCATCGCGCGCCGGCGGTAAGTTGATTCGGCTTGGATGCGGGACCACACGACTTCGCTGGGCTGCCTCTGGGCATTTTCTATCAGAAGGCTGGCTGCGACACCGCCTAGACGCGTTTGCCGACAACCTGTCAGCGCGGGTTCTACCTGTCCACCCAGCCCCATGGCCATGGCCTTGACCGCCGGCGTGTCATCTAACTAATTGATTTAAAATGATTAAGTATTCGGTCGCGAAACTAGCATCTTTTGGGTGCCGAGCGGTAAGAAACTAGCGCCTTATGAGGGCTGTCCGCTAGCAACTGTCGCGCCCAAATTTGCCGCAACCTCCCGTCCTTGCTGATCGCGAGCTAGCTGCTTTTGGATAAACCCACAGCAGGTTCATAAAAAAGGCGGCGTGATGTCGCTTTTTTATTCTGGTTGATTATGGGGCGTAGGTTCGTGGCGTCATATTACGCCCCATGTATTCGAGCTGTCTTTCAATGAGGGAGGCATTGTATGGAGTTGCGAATCCAGCGGCAGATCAATCCTATTCAGAGCGAGGTCGCGGCGCTGATATCTGTGATTCGGCCTATTCTCGAGGGTCTACTATATGGCCTGAGGGTTGATGTGGTTTCTGAAGTTGGGGGATATGAAAGCGTTAAGTTGAAGATGCTTAACCGCCTTTACCGTCAAGGTGATGGTGATATTGGGCTGTGTTTTGAGTATGCGGTGCATGACGCGATAAAAAAGCGGGATCCGCTTATCGCTGATAGGGTCGAAGATGCCCTGCGCCTATGTAATATCCATGGGCAGAATATGAACTCGCTACTTTTTGCGGTTGAGAAGTCTGGAAAGTTGAATTTAGTCGACTCTGTCATACAGAATCTAACAGATGGCTCGCAACTGCTTTATGGGACTAGAGGGCGGCCTGTAAAACTCAAGCGTCACATTGAACAAGTTGCGTCCGCATTTAAGAGGCCAAGTGCCAGACTTGCTTTGCCTCAGAGTATCTCGGGGTTATGGAAAGCGGATCTATTTGTTGGCGATACGCGACAAGATAATTGGGTTGGAACGAGTATAAAAGTTAATGCGAATGATCTACGCGCTGAGCCTGGATTGCGTGTTGGAATTGTGCCGACGCGTCAGGGACGTAATGATCAGGTTCGTAAAGATGATGCAAAAAACATCATTGTGTGCCCGATCCCCTATGATGATTCGTTCATGCAACTTTTTTACGCCGGGTGGCGAATCGTGCAGCAGTTCATGGCTGCTGATGCACGCATACCCAATGAAGATCGGCTTCCGCTTCCACACGAGCGTGAGGTGGCACGGTCTTTGGCAATGCGCCGAGAATCAACGATCCTCGCTGTAGTGGAGGTTCTTGAAGCTGAATCTCAGAAGCGACTCATTGAAAGTGCTACAGTTACTCCAAATACTGTTGCAACAGTACAGCAAGATGCGCAGCAGATTGCTGATTCAGTCTTAGCTCCAGTTGCTGCTGTTGAAAACTGACAGGGGCAAAAAGGGACGCAAAAGGGAACCAAATCAAGGGTCAGAGTCTGAGGTTTCCCCACGATTCCCTTAGCTCAATCAACACCTTGCGCACTGATTGAAGGAACAGTGCGCGCATGATGCGGTCGTTCCTCACGGGTTACGAAGCCAGAGGAGACCGCACCATGCGTGCCACCGCAGTATTACAAACGTGCCTTTGCGATGCACTCGATCCGATGCATGCATTGCGTCGCCGGGTGTTGCTGCGCGCCGTCGAGGCGACGATTCATGGGCGCCGACTGACGCTGATGGACGTGGCGCGTGCCTGGCCCGATGCGGAGCGCGTGCGCGCGCCCCTGAAGGCGCTGGATCGCCTGCTGAGCAATCGCAACTTGCATGCCGAACGTGAGCACATCTACCACGCCATGACGCGCTGGCTGGCGCGCAGCAAGCAGCCCGTCATTGTGATCGACTGGTCCGATCTGAAGTCCGATCGCAGCTGGCATCTGCTGCGTGCGGCGGTACCCGTGGGTGGTCGCACGCTGCCCATCCTGGACATGGTGTTTCCCGCCGGACAGCAAGGCTCACCCAAGGCCGAGAAGCAGTTCCTGCAGCGCTTGGCGGACGTCTTGCCCAGTGATTCGCGTCCCGTGCTGGTGACCGATGCCGGCTTCCGCGGGCCGTGGTTCCGGGCTGTCGAAGCGATGGGCTGGCAGTGGCTTGGCCGCCTGCGGAACACCACGTATCTCAAACCAGCCGAGCTACCGAACGAGCCCGATCAGTGGGTGTCGTGCAAGGCTATGTACGCGCTGGCCGAACAAGCTCCACGTGACTTCGGATTGATGGAGGTCGTGCGCAGCGCTCCGCTGACCGCGCGTGTGGTGCTTCATGCCAAGCCGCCCAAAGGTCGCAAGCATCGAAATCAACACGGCGTGCCAGCGCGCAATTCCAACAGCCGCAAGATAGCGCAGCGTGAGAGCGAACCCTGGCTGCTGATGGCCTCTCCCGACCTCTCGCTCAGCGCGCGCCAACTGGTGACACTGTATGCGCGGCGGATGCAAATCGAACTGTCGTTTCGCGATCTCAAGTCGCATCGCTACGGGCAAGCCTTTGAAGACAGCCTCACGCGCAAGGGTGCCCGTATCGAGGAACCAAAACAAGGGTCAGAGTTCACTTTCTCGTAGAGCCCGCCTTGCTCCTATCCCTTTTTTAGGGCGGCAAAACGGGGTGGAGGGAATCAAGTGAACAGTGACGGGTCACTTCCCCTTGTCAGCCCCAAGCCCGCGCCCTTCACGATACGAATCCGCCACTACCCACGCCGCCGCCGTCAGCACCCAGGTCGCATACGTCTCGCCGCAGTTGAACGCGCTGATGTGGCCGCTGGCGACCATGGGTAGCCAGACCAGCAGCAGGAACAGGCCCATCATCACG
>Ga0207433_10010711_pt1 | contig 14202 bp, 22 predicted proteins | sample YelNatPaOPGAMG01_FD_187559 | JGI IMG/M metagenome (GOLD analysis project Ga0207433, IMG submission 187559) | Hot spring thermophilic microbial communities from Obsidian Pool, Yellowstone National Park, USA - OP-RAMG-01 (SPAdes) (version 3) | ecosystem: Environmental > Aquatic > Thermal springs... | reverse complement strand
GGCTAATACAGCCGCAACAATCTTTAACTATGCTGTTACCAGTGGTAAAACGTTCTACATAACCTATGCTTCTTTTATGGCATGGGATATGGCTACTGGTACTCCTGCCGGGCTACCAGTAGGTATGTCCATTGCGGACTACGACCCGTCAACTGGCATTATTGTTAGATTAGTTTTTTTAGGTGGAAATGGTGGTGGAGGTATAAGCTTCCCCACTCCTGTGAAGGTTGCTGGTGGTCATCAAATATATGTCCAAGGTTTTAACCCATGTGAAATGACCTTGCGGTTCCTTGCATCATTTGGAGGGTATGAGTTGTAAAATGCATGAGGGATTAAGAAAACTGTACCTTGGTGACTTCAATAATTACAATATGGATATTCTTGATGATGGTTCTGTTATAATCACCCTAGCTAAAGATGGTGAAAACAAGCTATACCGATTTCGTGTTAAAGACCTATATGGCCCCAATGAGAAGGTATTGGAACATGAGATTATTGAAGGTAAGATGCCAGACTATATTAAAAAACGAATAGAAAGGGGCCAGAAAGATGTCTCAGAAGGGAAATAGAGCCAACATCGTCCTTAATATTCAAGAGGTGGTCAAAATCCTATGCCCTGAATGCAAAGAGGCATTAAAGAGGCTAATCGCCAGTAAGATAGCTGATAAAATAGTAAGGGGGTAAGACAAGATGGACCACTTAGTTACCGCTATGCTGGTACTAATCCTGGGTAATATCATCTACCTTGAGCGTAAGGTTGCCAGTATTGACACCATAGTCAAAAAGTTGCAGAATTTGGTTAACAAGACTGAGGAGGATAAAGATGAATAAGTTTCTGGAGGGCAAAAAGAAGTATAGTGTCTTCTGGGTGACACTGATAACAGCCATAATCCAGTTGTTTGCACTGTCCCCGGAAGCTCAACAAGAGCTCAGCAGCTGGATTCCTACCTTGGCTGCAATTCTCTCCGGTGTCACCTACCTTATTGTTGAGGGGATACGGGATATTAAGCGGACAGCTCCCAACCAATTACCACCAGAGGCTACAGCCACACCGGAACCCACACCAGCAGCTACGGCAGTTCCCCAGCAACAATTACCGGTATCTGAACGAGAGACACCCAGATGGAATGAAGACGAAGTATGGAACGAGATCTGGGAAAAAGTCGAAGGAATATACGGCACACGCAACCCCTGCACGATATATTACTGTGCACGGGACTACGTAATTCCTGAGAAAAACTATACTCTTTACTACGATAAGTACAGAGCTCAAGAATTCCTGGTACGCTTGGCTGAGGAAGCCTTCAAATGGTTGTGGGGCAAGTCCTACGATGAAGTCAAGGTCAACCCACAGGATGAAAAGTGCAAGTACCCTAATATAAGGTTTATGGCCATGCAACTTGGTATGGCCTACTACGCCATATTGATAGATGTTGAGAATGAAAGAAAGAGACTAGGAGGAATGTAAAATGGTTATGGAACCCAGCCAGATTTTTAATCAGCTTAGCGAACTAAAACCAGCAGTACCAAAGGATAATATTCCGGAAGGTTTAGCTCTGGCTATGTTTAAGGTGTTAGCGGTAGATTGCGACTGTGAGGTCTGCCAGCTTCTACGACCGGCAGTTAGACAGATGATCCAGCAAATACCTGCACAGCCAGGGCTAAAACTGCCTTCCACTAGAGCAATAAGACGGAGGGCTAAGACCAATGGCTGAAGTGAAGATTTTAAGTAGAACCAAATTGGTTGTCTGGCCAACGCCAGAACAACCAGAGACAGTAGTAGCAGTCACATACCAGAGTGGCTTCTTTCCCCCTCGTACCGTTTACATCAAAGAGCCTGAATATTCCACCGATAAAGAAAGAGAAGCTATAAAGGCGGACCTGGAGAAGGCAGCGGCAGCTAAACCAGAGACCTATGAGTTATAAAGATGACAGGCTTCGAGGATACTCTCCCACAGCCGGAGGAAATACTATTCCCATTCCAGGACCTTTACCCGGAGATTCAAGATTGGGTCCTGGATGACATTATTCAGTGGATTAAAGATCTCGGTGACAGAGTATATCAGTGGTTCTTAAACCTATGGAGCAACATTGTAGCGTACCTATACTTGGTACGTGACTACATCATTAGTAGCGTATCGTCACTAGTGAATAACATCTGGCTCAACCTACAGAGCCAGTTTTTCCGCATATCAGACTACCTCTCCAACATCTGGTACAAACTGTACAATATTGGTGCTGAGATACTATCATCAGTGTCTCAGTACGTCTCTCAAGTCGTCTATTATATCCAGAATACGATTATCCCCTACCTCCAACAAATATGGACCAACGTTAGCCAGACAGCTATTCAGGTTTATAACGCGGTCCGGGATAATGTGGTCCAGTTTGCCCAATCTGTCTGGAGCTGGATACAGCAGATTGTAACTCAGTTACAAGGTGGTATATCATGGCTCTGGGACCATATCGTTGAGTGGTTTAACTCGATAGTATCCAGTATTAAGGAGACGTGGGGGAATATATCAGAGTGGTTCAAATCAGCCTGGGAATGGATTACCGGCATACCTGAGAAAGTAGGTAACTTCCTGGCAAGTGAGCTCACCAAGATATTCGATAAGATATACGAAACACTGACAAAAGATGCTAAAGAAGCGTATGAGTCCATAAAAAAGGACGCACTTTGGCCAGAAAAGGAGCAACATACCAGCTTTATTGAAGCTCTACTTAGACCGTGGACCGTGATATTTCAGTGGGGCTCAAAAAACTTTGTGGACAACTTCCCTGACTGGACACCGGGGGCAGCATTAGGGACTCCAGCCTGGGTAAGTACTATGGAAAGCTGGGCAGATCATACACTAGGTGCATCAATAGATGGAATATCGTCTGTCTTTGAGGGAATAGGCCATAGTTCCCCCCGCTCTATAAGTGAAGTTATAACCCCAATAAAACGAGCGATGTTTGTCCTGCTCATGGGGCTGATTGCATTTACTGTTGGCGGGGAGCTTATTGGATTCTTCAAGCACATTGGCCTGGGTTACCTAGCAGCTATAATCTACGACATGGTCAACTACCGGACACTGACCGCCTCTTTAATGAGTACCCTTGCTCTAGTTTATATCTCTACACCTGTAAAATATTTTTACCAGGAATTAGCCCGGCCTTATTACCCTAGTGAAGCTAACTTATTAAGACTTGCTGGCGAGTATGCCATTGATAAGGCAGAGTTTAAGAAAATTATGGGCTATCATGGCTATTCAAATTACTGGGCTGACAAACTTTACGAATTAGCTGATACCCCAGCCCGATATTTTGCCCTCAGAGCTATAGCGGACACTGGATATTGGGACGAAGACTTTTTCGAATTTGAGCTCAGGAATTCAGGTTACAACGAGAGGACCATACCCGTACTCAAGGACATGCTCAGGCGATACTCAAAGGGTGAAGCTAAGGGGTATGGTCTTACCACAGTAATCAAGAGGTACCGTGAGGGGCTTATCGATGAAGGCCAGTTATCGGCAGAGTTGGAAATCCTCGGCATACCCAGGGAAAAACATAACCTATTCCGGTTTGTAGCGGACCTAGAGTACCAGTACGATTTTGCCTCTGACATGATAGCCGCCTATAGAGAGCAACTACGCCGTGGCATGATCGATACCGGCACCTTCCGCCAGCAGCTGCTTAGTCTCGGTATCAGACCTGACAAGGTTGAGGCCTATGTTCTACGCGAGGAAGCAAGGCAGTTTAAGCCTCCAAAGACCAAGCCTGAGGTAGCACCGGTACCGTTCTATCTCACGGATGAAGGCAGTGTAAGGATGAAAGCTGAGATAGAAGCCTTCCGGCATGGCTTGATTGATGCACCGGAGCTATACGCCAGGCTTATCAACCTTCAGATGGAGCCAAGCCTAGCTGAGGCCTACGTAGATTATGAGGTCATCAAGAAGTCCAAGCCGGCTGAGTAAAAATTTTCCCCTCTAACCCCCTTGACAAAATCCCCTCTATCTGATATAGTGAAATTATCTTAAAAAAAGGGAGGCGTGGAATGAAAACAGTCTACAAGGAAGTTCTCATCGCAAATGGTCAGAGGCGTTCCATAATGTTCCCGATCCAAACAGATTCAGAGTTGGATGATTACATGTTGATTTACAGGCCCCGCAGATGGATAACTCCACATGTGGGGCGTATTTTGTGTTTCAGGGACCTGTCTTCAGCAAAGATGTTTGCCGAAAGAAATTTCTTTAAAGGTACCTATGAAATCTGGGAGGCTAAGGCTAAAGGAGTGAGTAGAGTTTCGAAAGTGCTCGACCCATGGTTCTGGCGTCATAACCCCTCAGCGGTCGAGGTATTTTGGGCTAATTTTGAATTGCACAAGTATATTAAAACACTCTCCCATATGAAAGCGCCAGAGGGAACAGTGGGAGCAAAGGCGATAAAGTTGGAGAGGAAAGTTGCATAGCGTAGGAGGATACGAGTATTCCCTACGCATGTGGGGGTGAACCGCAGATTGGGGTGAAATAAAATGGAAGGACTAACTAAAAGCAGAGCAAACCGCCGGCGTGGCAAGAACGCCGAGCGGGAAATAGCAAAAAGACTAGGGGGACGCAGAACCCGAATCTTGGGGGTAGCTGCCCCCGACGTAGAAGGTGAGTGGTTTGTGGCTGAGGTTAAGCGTTACCAGAAAGCTCCTGAAGTGCCCTACCGGTATCTCAGGCAATTGAAGGCGCTCGATAATAGTCAGCGAATAAAGCTATTTATATATCGCAAGACCGGATGGTCAGACTGGGTAGTTTGCTGTCTGATGTCTGACTTTCAGGACTGGTGGGGTAAAATACCACTAGGAAAGGAGGAAAAACGGTAAAATGCCGGAACACGAACACAAAGAGCTGGTATTATCAGGTACATCACCGAAACTCATACTGAAGGAAGCAATCGAAGCCTCACGGTCATTAAAATCACTGTTATCCAGGAAGGCAAAGCCGGTTATCATCGGTGGACAGCAGTACTTACAGTTTGAAGATTGGGCCACCCTAGGACAGTTCTTTAAGATTACAGCACGTGTTACCTCAACGACTTATATCTCACGTACTGTGGACAACCAGTCTATTTGGGGTTTCGAATCCACGGCTGAAGCCATCCATATACCAACTGGGCAGGTCGTGTCGTCAGCAACCGCCGAGTGCATGAGCGACGAAAGCAACTGGAAGGACAAGCCGTCCTTCCAGCTCCGGTCAATGGCACAGACAAGAGCCTGTGCTAAGGCACTACGGAACTGCCTGTCCTGGGTCGCAGTCCTCGCCGGATACCAGCCTACTCCGGCGGAGGAAGTGGTGGCTGGACCAGTAAAAGAGGCACCGGAAAAAACTTCCTCTACAACTGTAGAGGATTATAAAATGGAGAATATGTGGGATTTATTCCACGCATGCCGTGACAAATACAATCTCTCCCCCACCGAGGTACTCCGTTACCTTGGAGTTAAAAATGTTAGGGAGATAGCGGACTTTTGGGTCGCCTGGGAAGATATAAAAATGAAGATGAGGGATAAAACGCTACCAGGCTAGCATTGCCGCCGATAGAGCCGGAGACATATCTGGAGGGGGTTTGAACCTCACCACATCTTCACTATCTTCAACTATAATCCATCCATTCCCTATATAATGAGCTTTGAGCTCCTCTATACTCAAGGAGCTAACAGACCACCGCCACTCCCCCTCACCGTCATCTTTATGGTCGTCCAGATCCTGCCAGAACCCCTTCGAAGTCCTGAGATGCCGCCAGTGAGGGTCCCACTGGCCCATATCTTTAACAAATTCGTTGAATGATTCCTTCAACATCCACCCTTTATGGGCGCACCGTACCTTGACGAGCGCCCTTCCACCACATTCAACCCACATCCTGTGCATAAGGCTGGCATCGATTACTGTGTCCGGGAGGTATAATTCAAACTCAGTCTTGCCAATTTTGCTCTTGGAGAGCACCAGATACCTAAATTTAGTTGTGCCATTCCTCAAGCGGCGCAACAGCTTTGATAGGGCGTCATTAGCTATGCCATAGTCCTTATCCGCCTCCAATACAAAGATGGTGGCGCCGCCGAGCTTATCAAGACGACGCCGGATCATCTGGCGCTTCTTCTTGGCACACCTGGGGCACCCCCAGGAGTGGCAGAAAAGCCGGACCAGCACCTTCTCATTTGACGACGACGTCCCTATGAGGGTCCACTTGCCACAATGAGAGGGTGTCTGGTCAGATATAGACGTCGACTTATGCTTATACTGATCTGCATTATAAGCATAAGTCGACAGATACTCCTGGACCACTGGTGATTTAATAGAGTAGACACCGGGGGTGATTTCGAGAGGGAGCTGGCCTTTCACTGAGGGTTTTACTCTTGGCATTTACAACCTCCTCATGATTTTGATATAATAGTGCTGCAACAGCACTTCCCCATTTTAACCCTCCTCGCTCCACAAAGTCAACCCGGGTCCACCTCCTTCCCGGGTTGACTCGTATTTATAGGACACATATTGTATAATTTTCCCACGGAGGTGAGATAATGCCGAGAAAAAAGAGTACAACAATTAGTAAGGAACCTAATGTAGTACTACTAGATGTTGATAAAATCCAGGTACCGGACCTCAGGGTAACGAGCCAGGTTGATGACCACATCCTAGCTGAGCTTAGGGAATCTATTAAAGAGTACGGTATCCTTGAGCCCCTCCAGGTGGGGGACCTTAATGGGACTTTAGTACTTATCGATGGTTTGCACCGTCTTCTGGTGGCAAAGGAACTGGGAATCAGTCAGGTTCCCTGTCTGGTTTCACCCAAAGCAGAGCGTGACATTGTAGTCCACAACCTTATCCTCAACCGGCAAAGAGGCAAGTCCAACCCGGTCCAGGAAGCTCAAGTGGTGAGCTACCTGGTGGAAAACGAAGGCTTACCTATGGCAGAGGTTGCAAATTTGTGCGGCCTTTCACAGAGTTGGGCCGCACGTCTGTATGAGATGTCAAAGCTTCCAAAGGAAGTTTTATCACTGGTTGAATCCGGAGCCCTTGGTGTTTCCCATGTTGTTCATCTTTGCAAACTGCAGGACCCTGAGCTTCAGAAGCAGGTTGCAAGGGATGCGGTTGCATGGAAGTACACTGAGGAACAGGTTAAACTACGGGTTCAAGATCTACTCCAGGTCCGTGATGAACCCGGTCCGGGGGAGGTTAAATTTGAGGAAACAGGACGCCCTGTAGTGATCCCCATAACGTGCTATTTCTGCCATACAGAGGTCCAGAGGGGTGACGGATACATCTGGGTGTGTGACGAACACCGCAAACTTATGGAGCAGTTCTGGCAGGCGTACATTACAGGAAGTGAGCCAGTACAATCTGAAGTAGTACCCCAGCGACCAAAGAAGGTTAGCTTATCACCTACAGGTTGGGTTCAGGCTTAGGTCCCGGCGACGGTGAGGGCCTTGGAAATTTTCTCGCTCGCCCGCCGTCAATTTTTTAAGTGCGAAGGGCGCATTTTTCCCTCTGTTGGATTTTGTACAAACTTTAGTTTTGCTTGGGAGGACTTTTAATTTATGCCAAAGTCCACTTTTGAGACGCAGTCCTTGACGGGGGTTCCTCGCATTTCCCTAGATAGAGCCCCTTCAAGACAATTCTTAATTCTCCGTTTTCAATCTCGGCTTCGTAGTCAATAGAAGCCAGGGTTTCATTGGTCAAGCATAGGCTCCCCACCTCTTCAGGTAGGTCGGTTCTATATTGCTCTTTTGGGGTTAGCCGCATAGTCACCTCCCGGATAAAATTTTAGGCAAGCGTTTTTTGAGTATTAACATACTGGGGGGGTAAAAATACCCCCCTAAAATCGCAAATTATTCGTGGTACGATTGTTCTATTCAATAGATAATTATACCTGATTGAAGGGAATAATAGTGTAGGTCACGTTCCTTCACGAAGAATACCGTGTCGAGCTGTGGCTCTATTAGAGCAACAACACCTGATGGAAACACGATTATATTGTACGAGTGAGCTGAGCCCCAATCAGCGACCCATCCTATCTGAATACTGTAAAAGAAGCTCAAGTTGGCTTTCAATGCCCAGGCATAATCGTCACAATCCCAGAAGTCCGGCACATATTTTTTAAACCGTACCCAGTCTGTACTTAAGATATTCAGTAACCCTTTCTGGTCTGTAGTACGATAGTATTCATCAACTTCGATGGTATATAGCTTACAGACCTGGTTGATGCTTTTAGCAATTTGTTCTCCTTTTATAGTGTACGTGGTAACCTGTGGGACCGTCAGTGGGCCATAGCGCTGCTTATACTGTATCAATTCCTGCATACAGGCTTCATATTTTGCCTTATATGAGGATAGTTGACCAAGAAATTCCTTCCAGTCTGCCATAGTACTACTCCAGAGACACGGCGTATTCCGTGGCGTAATCACGTGGATACCAGGTGACCGATACCCGCCTGGTAAATATCACGCCTGTCTCAATAAGTGGAGCCAGAGATTGCTGTAGTTTGTAAGCTAGAGCGGAAAATATCTTATCAACTGGCTGTCCATCTTCCTCAGTGACGTGGAAAACCATAACCTTGACTGTTTTTGGTACTTTTGACCTGGGATCGGTAATGGTTCGTTCATCCCACCACCACTTATCAAATCTCAAACGCTTGGCTCTTTCAGGCTGCAATTTTACGTAGTTTTCTGCCGGTACAACCATTATCGCATCACCTCTCTAAGGTATTCATCTACCCACTTTGGCCGGTATATTATAATCTCTATGTCATTTTTCTTGGCAATAGCATCAGCCTGGGGATCGTATAAAGGTACTAGTAATATTGTCCTAACCCTCCGGTCAGAGTATGGCTTCAGCTCCGGTGTTGCCCAGATGAGGTCCCGATATACTAGTAGTTCTCCTAACCCCTCGACGGGGCGCCGTAACTCACCTTCAATTAGTAGGATTTCATCCTTGGTGACCACCACCGCATCGCATGTTCTTTTCCATACCCTAGCGTACCTATTAACGTCGATACCAGGGTACTTTTCAGCTATGGTAAGGGGTGGTGGACCGAGGCGGAGGTTGAAAAAAACTTTGTCCGCAGGATAGTTTTCGTTAACCCACTCTATAACGTACCTACGATCCCTTTGTACATATGGCTTTCTTGGTTGCGGCTGCATGTTGACGCCACTTATTGAAATTTTCCTGCCACTTTACCCAGTATGGGCCTTTGTGGCTGGTTAGTTGGTCGATAACTGTCGACATTCTTTTTATTGCGCACTGTGGACATAAACCACTGCGGCTCCGGTGGTAATTATAATAGATGGACCCGCACTGGATGCAGTTCCATCCCCGTGCTATTTTTCCCCCCATCTTGACTTAATTCTACAGTGTAATCATACTATTTGTAAAGGTCGATAGTCAAAACACAAGATGTAGGAGGTGTATAAATGGCTATCAAACTAAAGGCGATGGCGGATATTGCCGCCAAATGGGCTCGTAGAGCCTCAGCAGCAGGACCCGACTATGAGGCTGGCCTAAGAGCACCAAAGGAAGACTGGGCTACGGCTGCCAAGAATGCTGAGCCTGCATTTGAGGCTGGTATTCAGGATGCCGTATCTAGGAAGGCTTTTGGTAAAGGGGTCAGTAAGGCAGGGTCCGAAAAATGGTCCCGCAAGGCTCTGGCGGTTGGTCCGGCAAGGTATGGTCCAGGCGTCACCGCTGCCACACCGGACTATACAACAGAGTTTAGCCCGTACCGGGATGCTCTGGAGCGCATCAGCCTGCCAGTTAAGGGCCGGAAGGGCGACCCGGCAAACATCGAGCGTGTGCGGACCATTGCCACAGCCTTGAGGTCCATCAAGACCGGCGGTGCATAAAAGGTTGTGGATGTCCAATAATGGAGGTGATACATGAAGTATCGAATTACTGAAATACTGGCAGAGAAAACGCTGGCGTCCAGCGGGACGGAACTGATAGACATCAACCTGACAGACCCGGTCTCCATGCTACTATTTGAGTATAAAAACACTCGTGGTAGCAACACTAATGCAGGTCATGTGGCAAGCTGCCTAACGAAAATAGAGCTTGTCGATGGTGCTGATGTACTGTTTAGCCTCACCGGCAAGGAGCTTCATGCTCTGTCATACTTTGATGTTGGTCGAACTCCATATACGTTCCTGACCAATGCTGTGGGCGTTATGGAGATATTAGCTTTACAGTACTACTTCGGTAGACAGCTCTGGGACCCCCAATTGGCATTTGACCCTAAGCGGTTTAGGAATCCCCAGTTGAGAGTTACTTTCAGCCGTACCAATAATGATGCCAGCTCATCAGCCCACACACTGAGAATACTGGGCTATGTCTTTGATGAGAAAGCTATTAGCCCGACTGGTTTTCTCATGACCAAAGAGCTTAAGTCCTTCACATCTGGAGCTGATGGGTCATATGAGTACACTGACCTGCCACGAGATTACCCAATTAGGAAAATGCTTATATTTGGGTATGCGGACGGCTACCAGCCATGGCAATGTGTCAACGAGGTTAGGTTATCGGAGAATAACGATAAGAAGGTGCCGGTGGACTGCAAGGTATCGGCCTTAATGAAGGCAGTAAATACCCTGTACCCAAGGTGGGAGGAAGAGCTGTATGCTGTTTTGACTGCTACAGGGGCTGACTTCTACTGGACACCTAATTTTGATGCGGTTATCTCCGGTGCCAGTGAGACAGCGGGGGCTGTTATCAGCATCGAAGGACAGCCGATGACATCACCCAAGAAGCTGTACTCTAGCAGTAGCGGTAATGCATTGCTTAATGTGAGTGGTTTTAACCCCCATGGTTGTGTGCCGATACTGTTTGGAGACCAGAACGACTTGGCTGACTGGTATGATGTCACTACTTTGGGTTCTCTGCAATTGAGGACCAAAGCGGGGTCTGCTGGGACCAATGCCAGCGTCCAAATTGTGACCCAGCAACTTAGAAAAATTTAGAGGTGACTATGATTGAACCTCGGAAGTACTCGTGGGCCTGGGTCACGAGTAGTAGGTTGCTGTCTCAAAAGCCCTGCTTACTATTGTATGCTTATGTTAAGGCAAGTGGCTCTGGGTCAGACACGGCACTGTATGATGGTGAGAATACCTCTGGGGTCATTATAGCCGATATCAGCCCCAGTGCTGCTGGACAGTTCAAATTTAAACCTACTGCGCCGGTCTACTGTGACCGGGGTCTATATTTGAATGTAGGCACAGGTGTTTCAGGCGTGTTTGTTCAATTCCTGGAAGTGACCGAAGCGGGAGGTTAAATGTGGTATCACGTATCGGTCCCAGTCCCCGCCGGCACACCTGAGGACCAGCCAGTAGAGAAGGTCATACAGCTGACCCACGGGGTGGTCACATATCTGGCTGTAGGCTTCCCGGCTGGCTGTAAGCAGCTAGTTTCGTGCAGGGTATATCACTGGGAACACCAGATATTTCCCACCAACCCTGATGAAGCTGCTTGTTGGAACGGAGGTATTGAGGGAGGAACAGAACACTATGTGCTTGACATGGAACCCTTTGACTTAATAGTCAGGGCGTATGCGCCGAATGCAACTAAAGACCACACTCTAACGGTATTCGTGAATCTGCTACCTTTAGAGATAGCCGAGCCCTGGCAGGGAACACAGACAGCTATAGATAAGATTAAGAGTCTATTTGGACTCAGATAGGGGGTGTTTATGAAAGTTAGTAATCTGCTAAAACAATGGCTCTTTAAACCCAGACATGATTGTGTGACCTTTAAGGGGATTCTTGAGATTAAACATATTCGCAATGGTAAGGTTATCGCTACCAGGCGTACTGATAACCTCATAGTGAATACCGGGCTAGCAGCCTTTGCTGGGCTGTTGAATGGTGTAATTACCAATTTCTTTGACTATATAGCTATTGGCACCGGTACCACTGCACCGGCTGTTACCGATACTACCCTACAAGCTGAAATAACTACAGGTGGTGGTCAGAGAACTGCCGCTACGTGTACCCGGACAACTACTAATGTTACCAATGATACCAGCCAGTTGGTTGCCACCTTCAACTTTACCGCCGGCTTTGCCGTAACTGAGGAGGGTGTATTTGATAGCGCATCGGGTGGAACTATGGCTTGTCGCCAGACATTTGCTGCCTTAAACGTAGTAAGTGGTGATTCCCTCCAGATTACTCATAAAATAGTCTGTGCGAGACCGTAAAAATGCCATTAGATAGAATAGACGGAGAAATTCTGTTTGATATCGACTATAACAGCTTAGAACAAGCATTACAGGGTACTGGGTGGTTATCTGGATGGGGTGTTACAGGTAACGCCAGTACCCTTTCTGTAGATGTAGCTGCCGGTATTGGATTAGTTTCTGGGGTATTAAAGTCAACAACATCTTCCACAAACATAGCTCTTAGCCCTGCCGACCCTGATAACCCCCGTAAAGACCTTATAATCTGGGATACTTCCCTACCTGGGCTAACCAAAGTAACTGGGGTTGCTCAAGCTATAAGTCCTACTGGCGAAACAAATCCCCGCAAGATGAAGCTTCCAGCGCCGCCTGATTTAACAGCCACGGATGATATTCTGATAGCTGTAGTCTATGTTCCAGCGGGGGCAACTAAAGGGTCTGATTGCACGATTATAGATAAGAGGGTTAAAGTAGCTGGTTTTAACTTCAGGACTGGCTGGACGGCAGACAAAATACTTCTTGGTGCTGGGGTTAATGCTGCCCCAACTGAGATAGACGGCCTAAGAAGTAAAATTATCACGACAACGAGGGCTCTTAACGCACCTAGTGAAACTATTTCTTATACCGGTGTAGGCTTCAAACCAACTGCAATTATAGCCTTTGCTGCACGTGGGGCTACCTCTGGCGGTTATAACAGCTGGGGGTTTGCTGATTCCTCGGGGGCACAATTTGCAATTCAAATACCCACCTCCTCTAATACCATACCCGCCAATGTTCTCGTTCAATGCGATTATTCGGAAACTCAATATCAGAGAGGAACTCTCGTATCTTTTGATAATGATGGTTTTACTATATCGTGGGTGGTGGCAGGTTCCCCACCAACCTATACCGTTTATATTAGGTTTTTATGTCTGAGATGATATAAAATGGCAGTTTTAGGTCAAATGTCTCTAGGTACTACAGCACTAGGTGAAACCGAGGCTGTCGGTTTTCAGATGGTTCTTGAGGAAACACTGAATTTCTCGGATGTTATAAGTAAAATGCCCATGAAGGTTTTTAGCGAAACGTTGGTACTTAGCGACAGTTTGGCCAAGATGCCAATTAAAATATTAGTTGATACTGTAAATTATTCCGATAATATCGTTAAGTTTACAATCAAAAGACTAACCGATATATGCAATTTCAGTGATGTATACTCTCGTCTGGTAAGCTGGAAACGTATCTTCACCGACACAGTCAACTTATCAGATAGTGTTTCTAAAGCAATGAGCCGATTCTTTACTGAGGTTATTAGCTTCTACGATAGTCTATTGAAAAAACCAGTCAAGGCTGTTACTGATGTTGTCATCTTTGCGGACTCTACAGTCAAAAGATTGCATAGGGTACTAATCGATACGGTTCGTTTTAGTGATATACTGCAAAGGTTGAGACGGTTAGTCTCTAGAAGAACACAAAGACCGGTGAGAACCTTGGATATTATAAGAGAGTTACGGTCAGAGAGGGAGGAAAAGGCGCTTGGCTGATTACGCCGACTGGACAGAGAGTATTGAGCTATTGGGTTCTGAAATAATGGTGCCCATAGACCTTCAGGGTGCCTATGCTATGATGCCTGTCGATATTCAGGCACAATATATTACCTTGCAAACTGATATTGTCGCTCAATCAGTTGGTAATATCGGAATTGATATTAAGGCCCAAACCTTAAGCCAGCTTAACGTTAATATCACTGGTTCCGCAGCCACGTTAAACGTCAACATTAGTTCACAATCTGTAACTGTTAATATGAATATAAGTACACAGAGCGTAGCTGTGAAGTCTCAGGGTGAGTGGGCACCACAGGCAGGGCAACAAAAATATCTATCCTCTGGGCTTACTGGGGCTGATATAGAGGCTAATACAGCCGCAACAATCTTTAACTATGCTGTTACCAGTGGTAAAACGTTCTACATAACCTATGCTTCTTTTATGGCATGGGATATGGCTACTGGTACTCCTGCCGGGCTACCAGTAGGTATG
>Ga0207433_10010695_pt1 | contig 14215 bp, 31 predicted proteins | sample YelNatPaOPGAMG01_FD_187559 | JGI IMG/M metagenome (GOLD analysis project Ga0207433, IMG submission 187559) | Hot spring thermophilic microbial communities from Obsidian Pool, Yellowstone National Park, USA - OP-RAMG-01 (SPAdes) (version 3) | ecosystem: Environmental > Aquatic > Thermal springs... | reverse complement strand
CGCCGCGACGAGCCACTACAGATGTACCCGTATGCATCTGATACAGCACATCCTGTGGCTTAGTCCATGCCGCCACGAATCGCGCTTGGCGCACCAATTCTGCGGGACGCAGCACTCGGGGCAACCTGGAACTGGCTTGCAGCACTGCGGATGCCCATGGCTCCGCCGCTTCCCAGTAATGCGCGGGCCGGCGACCCGCCATGCGCGGGCTGTAGGGACGGTACCTGTCCAAGAACGCAAGCGCATTCACAGCCCCGACGATGTCACCATTGCCCAGGCCAATGGACTCACACACAACTCGCAGCGCGTTGTGGTATGCAGCCGTAACTTGACTGTCCGATGGTAGAGTCAGTTTGTGCTCCAGATAGTGGATTACCGGCATCCCATGCGGCAGCTCCAACAGACGCTGATAAAGCTCTTTCTTAAACATTGTCGCTACCTCCTCAGGTTTAGAACGCGGACCTGACGAAGAAGGGATTGAGACTGCCTCCGTGTTTGGATTGCCATTCGACATGGCTTACTGCTTTCAGTTCTATTAACGCATATCGCCAATTGTTCGTCAACAGTTTTAATCAAATTTTAATGTTTGGCACTTGTTGGAGAGTAGTACTAGTACTTTGGTACTAGTACTATGCAGGCAAAAAAGATGGGGTGGTCTTAAATGGTGACCACCCCTAGAGACTGCAGGTGAGGGACTTAGCTATACAGTCTCGACATCAGTTGATTTTCGAAATCTTGAACAACTTGCTTTATGTTTTTTCTTAGTAGAAACTTTGCTTCATTGTGATCACCGGTAGTTGCGAACACGATAACACCTACTGTCAAGCGGATTTGTGTTTTGTTGGATTCTGGGTCACGGTAGGTTGTCATGTAGTGGTGATCAAGTATTCCGTAGAATACCTGATCATTATCGTTTTGCCTGAGCGGGTTTGATAATCGCGATGTTTCCATCTGCAGTCTTCCTTACTTCTAGTCCTGTACCCTTAAGTTTCGCTCGGAATGTAACGTACCAGTGTTTCTTTGCCATGGGTACGACTAGCGCTTTCCCGGGACTTAGCGATTTTGCCTTTTCCACGATGACCTTGATTGCACTTGATCTTTCACGGGTAGCTAGCAGTTGCAAGCTTGCCACGTCAACGACTTTAGCCTCAATCGCCATAATCGTTAATCGTTCTCCTAAGTTGGGATTTGTGGCATGCGCCACACTACATTATAAGCAAGGTTTGCAAGCTTGCCAAGTCTAACTTGCCAAGATTAAGAAATTTTAACATTAAGAGGGTTTAATGTTCTCATTAGGCAGTGTGACCTGAGCTAAGCATCGCCTTACCACAAGTTCTCTTAACGCTCGGTCACACTCGGGACATAATCCCCAAGTATGCCGTAGCATGAGTACTCCGATAGCATAGTTACGTTTCTTAAACTGTGTTCTAAGTTGGTCAATGAATTCGTTTTCCGCAAGAAATACTTGGTTGCGTAATTGGCCACTTACTCCGTACTTTCTGCATTCACACATTTTGCTCTACTCCTTACTTGAGACTTTCTTCCTTGAATCATGAAACTTAGTGCTAGACGCACTTTGACTAGCGCTAGCTCTAAATCTGGGTCATGCGGGCCGTAGAAATCTACGGCTTTCTGTAAAATTTGCGCAGCATCCCGAAGATGGGATTCTGCCTCAAGGTAACAGTAAGTTGACTTACTTATTCGCTTGCTCATACAGGTGAATCCTTAGTTTCAGCAATGAAGTTCAGAATTGCTTGCCTGATCTTGGCACGAGAGTCAAGCGAAAGCGATTGCCAGTTTTCGCTAAGTTTGTTCAAGGCAAACTCAATCGCTTCTTCTAGCGTGAGGTTGCCGCGAAGTGCTTTGTCGAATAGTTTAGAGTCTAGGTATTGGAACATGTCTCTAACTCCTTGTCGTTTCTCCTAGAAGTTGTGTAGTCTATGGGTTAGTCTGTACTCCGCGGTATCATAAACCTTTTCAACTAACCTGATCTTGCGGTAAGACTTTGTGCCTTCAGGCCAGTAGTCTAGTAAGTGTAAGCTTATAATGCGTGCAATTAATGTAGGATCTTCGAATCGTAAGTTCCACAATTGCTCAACCTCGCTTGTATCTATGGTTTGTGTAAGTCTAAACTTAGGCAATTGTACAGGTTCTTCGGTTTCGCAAGACCAAACCTCAGTGTTATGCCAAATTTGCAGGTAAGTTTCATTTGCAAAACTGGTTGCACATATGAAGTTGTCAAAAACGAGTATGCCGCCAATTTTACTTTTTACCCATTCATTTGGCACATACTCTAACCGCAAGTCCGGGTTTTTGATTGCTGCAGAATAAAGTTTGCCGTCAACATTCCTAACTACTTTGTACATCATGGTATTCTTTGCTCCTAGGTAACTTCACTCCAAATTTACCTAACCCGTATGCCAGTAGACTGCAGACAGATACTACTGGCCACAGGTCCTTTCGCGCTAGCGCGTCAGCTAGCGCGTAAAACCCAAATGCAAATGCGCAAAACTGCCAATACAACCTAGCAATTGTCAGTATATATCTTATATTCATACAGGATATTCCAGTTTTCCAAGTGCAACCTCGAATTGGCAGGCATGTTGTATAGCCTGAACCAATTCAGACTCTCCCTGCGCCAATCACTGCCCAAGATTGCCTGTACCGCAAGCGCTTGGAATGGTTCAAGCGCTACTGGCAATCCTATAATTACATGATATCCATGCGCAGTACGGTCAATCCGCCAGAAAACAGGAGTGATGCGAATTGTTCGAAACACAAAGAACAGTTTTTGTTCGAAACGTTTTGGGAAAGAACCGTCAAAATCGAGGTAGAGCATGCGCGGATCACTCGCGCACTTCACCCTACCAAGTCTATCACAAACACTATGGATTAACTTCAAAGGTAATGTCGCGCCCGAAAATTGACACAACCCGTTCGACGACGTCCGGTATGTCTTCTTCGTTCTCATAAGTGTATACCTTGTCATCTTTTTCCCATATAATCGCTGTTATTTTAACACCCGGAACATCTTCTCCCATGAGCACGTGATCAATAACGTCATGGAAGAAACTAGCAGTCAACCTTTTCACTACTTCTTCAGGAGCATAAACTTCGAAACGAATTTGTACGGCTTGATAGTCGGGTGTTTTCCCACCGCGATGACGTTTGCGAATAAGTTGACTTGCACTTGGCATTTAATCCTCACTTTCTGCGCGCGCGATTTCGCGTTCCCATTCTTCCTCTGCGCGCGACTTTTTACTGTATCTAGCAGTACCTTCAAAGATTGCTGGTGGTAGTTCCAGCCATTTATAGTTGAATATTTTCAACCACTCCTTAACCGAATTTATCTTGGCGGGAAGTTTTACTTCAGCTTTCTTTCTTTCTTCAGTAACTTTTCGTTCTGCGCTTTTAACTGCGCGTGAAGTAAGTATAGGATGACGTTTGACGTCAACACCGAAACATGACCTGCCCAGTTTGTCGCGCAGGTCACGATAAGCTTGACGCGCAGTCTGCAGGTCTACTCCGTATTGCGCGCGAACTTCGCGGATAAACGCGTTATAATTGCGGATCGACCATTTAGGCATGGCGCATCAGGAAATGCGGGGTGGGAAGAAACCCACCCCGCGTGAGGTTAAAACGGTACTTCTTCTTCAGGTTCTTGACGCTTTTTACCTGCAATCTTACCGGTTGCGGGTTTTGCGTCATGAACCCGCAATCCCCAAGTCATTTGATTTGTCTGGGGATTACGAACAGGGACTTTATAGAGCAACACGCTTGCGCCTGCCCATTTCGAGTAATCGTCACCTAGCAATGACACTAACGCTCTAATGTTAGTGTCATTTAGAGGCAAGCAACTACGTCCCGGTACTGGTTCTTGGGTAAGTTCCGCGATAAGTTTAGCACGAATACCTTCAGGCGGTCTTCGCACTTCTTTGAAAGTGACTACAAGTTGTTTTTGGTTTTCCGGCAGGTCTACTGCTCTTAGCAGCGAAGCACCACCGGGACCAAGTAGTTCAGTAGCGCTAGGCATAGTTACCTCCCTAGTTAGAGTTTGGCTGGGTTTTTGTGGTTGAAAAACTGCAACCACGAAATTAGCTCTGCCGCGTCATCGGCAGTGACTTCCGTATGTCCGCGGCTTAGAGCTAAACCTTTTACAAGTGCGCGAAATTGCTTATGAAAGCGAAAACCGTAGGTTTGATATAGGTTTGAGACTTTTACTGCCGCTTCAAGGATAAGAAGTGCTGTTTTCTCGGGAAGGTGAACTTCAACTTCTTCGTCAGGTAAAGGTTCAGATACTGCATCGGGAAGAGGGTGACCTTGTTTTATCATACTATGTACTGTATTTACTGTATTTTCTGTGTAGGTGAAGTGCACAGATAAGAAGCGCGTTATAAACCCCATCCTTGACCATCGCGCCCTACGGTCGTAATACTGGGTGGGAGTGATAGCAGCTAACAATCCTATCTTTGGCAATCCTTTCCAATCGAAAGTTCCCGATGGGTCAGCTAAAGTTGTAATACCTTCTTCCATTAAGCAAGCTAGAAATGCGAATATCCTTTCTGATACCCAACTTTTGTGGGTAGCAAGAACGTTCAAATCCTGCAAGACAATGTGACGTACTCTTTTTGATTCAATGTCTGGCCTCAATGTAAGTAAAGCTTTCGCTGTTACGTCCGTATAGTATCTTAAAGTTGAAGTGTTGCGAAAATGTAAAAGAACTTGGCTTTTTGCACTTTCTGGACTAGCTACAAGTATCACACTTACTGGGTTTGCATCTTTCACTCTACCTGTCCATATAGCGGATCTAACTATTTGTAGGGGAACATCTAACTTATAGAGGCTGCCTGTCATGCCTCTAGGATACCCTGTCCGAGGCACCCGAGTCAAGACCCGGGTCAGAAAGTCCCGGGTCAGAAACCGTACCCTGCTTTTACAATCCAGATACAATTTTCGTGGGTGTATGCAGCGTAAGTTGATGAAAACGCTCGGGAAAAAAGTAGGGTACGGTATTTTCTCCCGGTGGGAAAGGAACACCCTTGAACAAGGGTGGGTGTTCCATTTCGAAGAACACAAAAAACAGCACCCTGTTTTTTTGTTCTTTGTTTTCAGGGACTTAAGTTGTATACAACCCTCGAAAATGCATCTTGACCCGCAAAAAGCGTACCCAGTTTTTTGCGCGAGAATATACCACCCTCGTTCCCAATACGACAATAAATGGTACGCTAACTTTTTTAAAAATAGGTATCTTGACTGGCCATGAAGCGCGTGTTATGATTAGGGTACAATGCTTGAAGAAGAACTTGTTTTGGAAGTTGAACCACCTACCAAACCTGCAAGGCCGAGACGCAGAAAGCCTAAGGTTAACGGACAAGATGAAGTTGAGGTTGAAGCCAAAAGCGAATCAACTACGGAAAAACCCGAAGTTGATTTAGAGACAGCCAAACTTTCACTCCTACCGATAGTTCCCGCATTGTATTACGCTTTAGGTAAGCTGGAAAGCGCGCTAGCTGCTATTGGGTTTAAACTACCTTATGAAAAAGTAGCGCCGATAATGGAATATAGCGAAGAAGAAATTAGTAAACTAGCAGAACCTACTGCTGCAGTTTTGGCAAAACATGGTGGTAGCATCGTAGGACGAATTGATGAAATTAAGCTTGCATTGTACTTAGCGGGAATTCACGAAGAAAAACTTAGGAAATTGGCAAATGCACGGGTTGATATTCGGAAGACGGAGACAGGGAAAATCAACACTGGCGTTAGCGCTATCTCTGTCGAGAGCAAAGCCGATAATAATTTGGGATCCGAGCAACCAGTATGACGTAGGTGAAGAAGTGTCTGTAGCATACGTAAAAGACGCACTTAAGGACAATAAGCCACTAATCAAAGTTTGCCCCAAGGCGGGAGAATCTGAAGAAACTTTTAATAAGCTCATTGATAATGTGAAGGATTGGGATTCATACGTGTTGCTGATAGATGAAACGAATACGATTCAAACTCGCGCGAGGTTGAACCCAGGTTTGGAGTGGGTAATGCGTCAATCTCCCGATGAAGTTGACTCATTTCAAACTACACATAGACCGTATGACACACAAAGGTTAGTGAGAGCATTAGCTACTGACGTATGGTTCTTTCAAAATACCCATGTCCCTGACCTTGACGTGATACGTCAAGATTTTGGAGAGATTGTCGCGCGTGAGGTAGCGCGACTGGGAGAGTATCAATGCTTACACTATTGGATAGAGAAAGCAGGAAAACCTGCTTACTCAGTGTGGCGCAATCCTGAGGAGTGGTATGTCAGAATTAGGACAGGAGAACGAAATTAAGGTTGTAGAAGAAGAAACGCAAACTGAGCAAGCGGAGACTGTCACACAACCTGAGGACAAACCTACTCAACCTGAAGTTGAAACTAAAGTTGTTGAGCAGGTTGAGCTTGAAGGAGAAGAAATACTCAGGATTGACGATGACCCAGTTTTAACTGAAGTTAAGGCGGCAAAAAAGCGTTTGCGCCAATCAGTGTTGAAACGCGAAAAGCCTAAACAGGAACAAGTTTCAGAAAAGCCTAAAAACGTACAACTGAGTAGCATTTACTCTAACCGTTTTTGGGGATTTCTAAAGGGAGGTAAGAAGTATGGAGACTAAGAGCTTAGAATACTTTCTTATGGTTATGGCAGCAGCAGTTTTAGCGCGAATCGCGTATAGTTTTGTTGAACCTGCGCTTCGGTAATGGGGGGTAAGTATGGCCAGAGACATTCTTCAAATTGCACTTACAATTCTCGCAATTTTCATCGGGTGGAAAATTGGAGAGAAAATCGTTACTCCTAAATCTGTCGCGATTTAGTAAGTTTAACTTACCATTAACATGAAATAACTGGAGGGATAACATGAGACCTGTACCGTGGACAACACTGTATCGAGCAGAATACATTAACAGCATTGACTATGCAGCTAACTCGGAACGTAACCTTCCCGGTGAAGGCGGTAGCTTGCCGCGAAACCGGCATTTGTGGGGATTGATGCTCAGGGTTCGCGGAAGAGCAACTATGCCGTCAAGTGGAGGACCTAGTGGTTTGATCGGCCCAGAGGGAATTCTGGGCTTGATCGAACGAGTTGTAGTAGAAGGATTCTATGTCCCTCAAGGCACCAACGAGCGTATTGTTGATTTGCGCGCGGCGGACTTGTACTGGTTGAATACTTTGTATCTGCCTCGCGTTAGTGCGCCGACTCCTGATCCGAGTAGTTGGGATTTTACCGGAGGTCACAGCAATGACTTCCAATTCACATTGATTTTACCTTTTGTTCCACTCGGAGTAAGTCCGTTTGAGCAGGCTAGGTACCTACTCGACGCACCTAACTACAATCCGCTAAAGCTTACTATTAGGTGGGCAGATCCTGCCAGTGTATTTGGTAGCTATACTACTGCACCTACACTTACTGCATACGGTAGCAGTAGTGGTAATCCAACCTGTGAAGTTACCGGCATTTTCGCGTTAGGTGGGAAAGACCGCTTCGCAGGCACATTGCCAGGTAGGTTGTGGCGGTACTTCCAAGACGTCACCGATGCTGCGCGAACTACCGCAAACGGAGTGAGAATCATTGACCTGCCTAAAGGTTATTTCCTGAGGCATATTATTATCAAGACTGGAAGGGTTGCCTCAGGCACTTCAAGCGGAAATACTGCATTTAGCTCACTCGGTGACGTACTTACTGAAATCAACCTGTACCGAGGTTTGAACACTCCAGTACGTAGGTGGTTCAGGCAAGCCGATATCCGCGAACTTTTCAAGCTTGCACAAGCTAACGCGTATGCTGACATTCCGTCAGGTATCGCTCCAATTGACTTCGCACTTAGTGGCGCGTTAGGGGAAAGTTTCTCCGCGCGCAACTTGGTTGCGGGTCCTAGCGGTACCGTAGATTTCTACCTTAGCGGCAACGTGACAGGCTACTCTAACGGCTTGTTCACGTTTATTTACGAGGAAATTAGGAGACTGCCGGTAGGTGCCGGTAGGTAATGGGGTGGCTCCCTGTTATGTCGAGGGATACTCTCGAATGGCTACTTATAGCATTCGGAGTATCCCTCATTGTTTTTCTTATGCGTAAGAATACTTATCAAGTTCGATATATTGACTCAACAGTCTATGCGATAGCTGCGGCTATTGCTACTGCTGAAGGGTATTATGTCGAAGGTAGCCTTCCGCGAAGATTGAATAATCCGGGTTCATTGAAAGATCCGATTACTGGACAATTACGCAAGTTTAATACTGCGGATGAAGGATGGTATGCATTATATGATCAAATTTACAGGATCTTAAACGATAAGAGCATGTATTATAGGTCTAATATGACAATCAGGCAGATAGCTCAAATCTGGACGGGTGGTGATAACCCCGAGGGGTGGGCAAGAACAGTAGCGCGCAAACTTGGCGTTTCTCCGGATACGCCAATCAATCAGGTCATGGTAGCGTAATGGGGTGGGTAAAGACTACTGCTGATTATCTGCCTGCTGCAGGAGAAAAGGTGAGAGTCATTGTCTCACCTATTACCATACCTGCAACAGTGTCAACCTCGGACATACGTGCGCAGTTAGAAGGTTTCGGTATTGCAGTAGTTGACGTAAGCAAGCCTTTGTTTGGTTCATATTATGTTGAGCTTATCGCAAATGGTAACCAATCAATGCGCGAAATTGGGCAACAGATAAAAGAAGCCATTGATGATATGTGGCAAGCCTTTTCTACGCGCATTGAAGGTTACGAGAAATGGCAGGGTGAATTTCCTGCACCACCTACGACATGGACAGTGAGTTTGGTTGCAATTGCAATTATCGCAGTTGTGCTTTACTTAGTGGTAAAGCAATTGAGATTACTATAACATGGAGGGTTTATGAGCAAGAAGACGGCATATACACTTATCGCAGTAGGATTGGGATTGCAAGTTCTTGACCTCGCTACGAGTAAGAACGGTACTGGCGGAGTAGTTTTCGGTGATAAAGGATTTTTAAAACCTGTAGACGACAAAATTCCGAAGCTAACTCTGCTTCGTACTGATGCTGGAGCAGTACAAACTAACTTTGCGTTTTGGTTTATTGCAGCAGGAGTTTTATTCTTGCTCTTTAAGAGGTAATTTATGGCTGACGTAACTATCCCCTATGATGAGTTAGTCAGTAGGTATGGTAAGGACGTAGCAGATAGACTTACACAAGCTCTTGCTGACGGATACTCGCCTTATATTTTCAGGGAACTTGACCCGTGGACAGGTAGAGTACATTGGGAATATCAAATGCCGCAACCTACAGGCAACGTCAACTTGTGGCAAGTGCCTGTCAATGCGGATGGTGAAGCCGATTTTAGTAAGGCAACTTGGGTTGGTCCTGCTCCCGCTCCTGGACCTACTCCTACTCCGAATGAATTTCTGCAAGGTACGCGTAGCGATGCACCACCACCCGAAAGTTCGGTAGGAATACAACTACCAGACAAATCACTCGTTATTCAAGGACAAGTCGTACCACCCCAACCTACATCACTTACTCCGCCAACTCCAGTAACAACACCATCGCCAAGTTCTACTGCTCCGCCAGATAGTACTAGGCAAACAAACCAACCCGGAGGACAGGTTATGATTGAGCAATTAGATGACCTGATTATTCGACGCGCGGGTGGAAACGGGAATTATAGCTGGGATCAATGGAATTGGTTCTTTGAACAAGTTACCGGCAGAGCGGGTCCTGCTCCCGAGGAAAGAGGGTATCAACGAAGTGCTGACGGTTTAGTTTATATTAACAATCAAGCTTACTTTGACTTTTACACGTGGAAAGCGCATGCGTTTCCGCAAGGATTTGGTAATATCCAACCGTTACCACCCGGACAGGCACCACCCGCAACAAAACCACCCGGAGAACAACCACCTACTCAGAAAAACCTGCTTGACAAGTTACTCGACTTTCTGAAAATGATTCTGCGTATGATTATCGCTGGAGGTAAGTAATATGCTCTATCTCGATTATCTAGAACCATCCGATAATTACGATGATTACCTGATTCAGGACTTTACCGGACCTACGATTAGTTTGCCGTCACGCGAATTTCAACTTCCGGGTGGAATTAAGTTTAGCTTTCCCGGCGGAACTTGGCAAGTAGGTTCTAGCGGAAGTGCGCAAAGACAAGCAGCAGTAGCAATTACAAATTCCTACGAGCAAGCTTTTCAACAGAACTTAGAGGCTTATAGGCTAGGGCAAATTACTCAAGATCAAGCATTGAGTAATTTTGATACCTTGTGGCGAAATTACGAAAATGACTTGACTCAATGCGGACCTGATGAGAAAGCGAACGCACTAGCTGACAGAAAACGTGGAGGTAAGTTCGATTGGTTTAAGGCGTATCGTGACCCGATTGCAGGACAAGTTGGTGGTGGTGGTGGTGGTGGTGGTATCATATCTCCACTACCTCGGGTTGATTTGATTTCGTTTGTCAGGCAATACGGCATTTGGATACTAATTTTTGTGGTATTGTGGAAACTTGCTAAGTGAAAAAATGCAAATTCTCAATATTGCGCCATACGTACAATCGGGCGGAATTGCGGCAATAGCAGTAGCGCTTTGTTTCACATACGCAGAACTCCGTCAAGTTGCCAAAAAACTTGATGATGTTGATGCGAGGTTGAGGCAATTTGAGATTGAGCTTGCAAAATGGGCAAGATGGAACCGAAGCGGATTACCGTAATACTGCTCATAGCGCTACTAGTGCTGATCTTGTTCAAGATACGCACTAGGGTAACTAGCACTTGGTATCCCGGTAACTATGGCGAGAAACCGCCATGGAAAGGCAAGCCGGGTGATGTAGTAGATTGGGGTGGTAAAACCTGGGCATGGGTGGAAAGCCCGATTTATGGTTCAGATTGGTTTGAAATAGGATTGCTTGAAAAAGTACCAGCATCATGAGAGAACAGGTATTACTCGCAGCATTTGTCGCAGTAGAGGGAGCACATGCTTATAGCGCAGCATGTCCATCTATTATGACTATTCGTAAGTTCAAAAACGAGGTTGACGTACAAAGGTCAATTCGCGATGGAGAATTTATTGGCAGTCTATTCGCACTTACACTTGGCGCACTAGTAAGTGCAATTATCAAAAATCCATTGCCATTTTACTTTGCTATCGGCACAATCGTAATTATGGTGAGTATGTACGAATGGGCACTTAGGAGTTAGTCCTATGGCCAAACGCGGCAAGTTGTTCAACATACATGGTGCTTTCAAAACCAAATCCGCGGCGGAACGAAAACACAAGAAAGTTCGCAATTCTTGGATTGTGAAGCGCAAGATCCGAGGTCACACTCGATATGTAGTTCTCAGCAGGAGGAGCTAAATGGAAGGGTGATAAATGAAGAACAGAAATGATGAAAACAGTAAAGTTTCTTCTAGCCTTGCGTAAGTTGCGCAAAGGTTTAGAACAGGCTAATAAAGAACGGAGGTTAGGCATGAAAAACTGGAAAACTACTTTGTTTGGCGCACTTGCAGTTTTCGTAACTTCGATCAAACCTTTGCTACCGCAAGAATTTCACCAACTTGCTGATGCAGCAGCACAATTGCTGGTAGCGGTAGGTTTGATTTTCGCGAAAGACCACAACCAGTAAAGCAATATGCCAATTTCGGTTATTTATAATGAACCTACCCTTATCGCGGGTCCGTTTAAATCAAACCTCTATATCGAGGTTGAAAGCGGTACGCTATGGGTAGCGCATGAAAAACAGTATGTACTCGAAACCGCAAATGCGCTTCGTATTGAACCTACTCATGGTATCGTGCACTTGGAATGGGAAGGCGAATTGTGGGCGCGTGGAGTAGATGCTGGAACTACAGTGAGATATTTGCGGTTTAACAAATGAGTGATTGGTTCATAAGTTTTTACGAGCAAGAGCGACAACGATTCATCAATTGGTGCAATCGCGCCAAGGCAGAACTAGAAAACTATGGTTGCACTAATGTTAGATATGAACTTATTTGGGAACCCGGAGTAGGTCCGAGCGGAGTAGCGCTTTTTCATGCTTACTGCCCATTGCAAGCTAAGACGATTGATAGATACATTGATACGACTTTAGCTTACTCATTTGGTGACGATTGGTACAGATTCTGTTATTGGTTCGTTGGATATGTACCATGTAAACAAGAGCAACGTGAAGTTCCTGCTCAACCCAGACAAGAACTAAGTCCCGAGCAGTTAGTCAATATTCTTGAATTTGAGGGACGTAGACGCTATGTTGACTTAGTGAAAGCGCACTATACTGCAGTAGCAGTAGGAGTAGCAGTAGGAGTTTACCATGTCTAAAAAGAATTGGGTAATCAGTATCGCGTTAATTATAATCATTTTCCTACTACTGCGTAAAGGCAAGAAAGACTCTGAGCAGAAACGCGATACTATATGGAGCGACATTTGGAACAGATTGTTCCCACCCGAACCTACAACGATAATGCCAAGTCAGGGTGGTGGTGAAGTTGGTGGTGGTGGTACCGGCGGAACGACAGTAGTTACGTCACCTACAGACTTCGCGGCACTTGCTGACGCGATTAGACTGCTTGCTGAAGGAACGCGTATTCCTGACCTCGGTCATGCGCAAACCGTATTGTCCGCAAGCGGTAGTGTAGAACTAGTGCCTGCCGCTAGCTCACAGCGAATTTATGTTAATGCATATGCGGTTACTACTGACGCAGATTGTACGGTAGAGTTTTTAAACGGACAAAACGGAACAGTACTATGGCGAGTTCATTTGCAACCTGCTGCTAGTACTCGTAGTGGCGCGAACTTGTGCTCAGGTTGGCCAGTACCCATTTTCATGACAGATAGCGGAAGAGCACTGTGGGTTAGCGCTAGTGCAGCATGCGAAGTAGCAGTTAGTTACTGGAGGCAGTAACTATGGCATTACTATGGATTGATGGTTTTGATCATTACACTAGCGGTCAGCAATCGCGATTTTACGAAGAGGCTGGCTATGCCGAATTTAATACAAGCATTAAACGCACTGGGTCACAATCTTGTCGTCCATATGATAACGGCCCGGGTTTTGCTAAATATATAAACAACACACAAACTTTAATTATCGGCGCAGCGTTATATATTAATGAGACTACTTATCCTACATCTTCGTCTGACTTTTTGGTTAAATTTTCCGATTTATCTACTGACCAATGTTCTGTCAGGTGGGGACCAAACGGAAGAATTGAATTATGGAGAGGATCGAACAAAATAGATCAAACTGACATTTTAGTCTATCCATTGCAACAATGGTTTTACTTTGAGGTTAAGGTTACATTCTCAACTAACGGGTCATGGACAGTAAGGATTAACAAACAAGTTGTCAGGTCAGTTAGCGGTATAAACACAATCCAGAGCTCAAATTCTTATGCAAACAAAGTGGCAATAGGTACATCAGCACGCAACACTTACTGGGATGATTATTACATTTGCGATACTACCGGAAGTTACAACAACGATTTCCTAGGTGATATAAAAGTTGTGACTGTATATCCAAATGCGGAAGGTTCATCACTTGAATGGACACCATCTACTGGAAGTACTCATTATACCTTACTTGATGAAGCCACACCAAACGATGATACAGATTACGTCTACACAAGTACGGCAGGAGCAACAGAAACAGCTAACTTCCAAGATGTTAACCTAGTTGGTTCTATTGCTGGAATTATGCATGTTGCTTGCATCAGAAAAGATGATGCAGGAACTCGTACCGCCGCGTTAATTTGTAAAATCGGATCAAATGTATACGAAGGTAGCGAAATTTCAATTGGCAATAGTTACACATTCCTAAAGCAACTTCGCGAGGTTGACCCGAGCACGAATTTACCATGGAGTATTACAGGATTTAACGCAGCAGAGTTTGGTGTGCGCATGAAGTCGTAAAATGGCGTTAAGAACAACACAACTCGCTACTCTCACTGGCCAACTTCCAACGAATACCAACCTGCGCGTTACTCAACTTGCCACACAAGTACTCGAGCAAGTAACAAACCCAAAGTTGCGTGTTACTCAATTAGCTACACAAGTACTTGAACAAGTAACTAACACAAAGATTAGAGCAACACAGTTTGTAGTGTTAGTTGCGTTAGGTGACCCGAAAGGCGATGCATACTTACCACTAACTGGAATTGGCACATAACCCACACCAGGTCACACCACACTGCGCCAAGCCAAGCCGAGCGAAGCCTC
>Ga0207433_10010691_pt1 | contig 14218 bp, 17 predicted proteins | sample YelNatPaOPGAMG01_FD_187559 | JGI IMG/M metagenome (GOLD analysis project Ga0207433, IMG submission 187559) | Hot spring thermophilic microbial communities from Obsidian Pool, Yellowstone National Park, USA - OP-RAMG-01 (SPAdes) (version 3) | ecosystem: Environmental > Aquatic > Thermal springs... | reverse complement strand
CAAATATTTAATTGAAAGGGATAATAATTCTGAATTTTTAATTTCTTCATCTGAAGGAATGAAATATAAAGACGAACCATGGGGTAGAGAAAACTTTCTACAAACTTATGGTCCATTCATTTATGAAGAATATAAAGAAAAAATAATTCAAAATGTTGGTGTTCTAGCAGGATCATCCAATTATATTCGTGATCTTTGTTTATCAATTGTTGTGAATGGAATTAATAGACCTATTCCGATTGTGGATCAAGCGGTTTACAATTTTATGATTCATTCTGTTCCATATAGAGAAAATACATTTTTTACCACACATAACCAAAATTGGGCATGTCAAGCTGGTACTATGGTCGATCCATCTAAGATTGAAAGTTTTCGTTCTTTTCTTTTGGATCCAGAACCAATTTTTAAAGATGGGAAAGTCATGAATTATGATTATGATAGTTTTCATATAGTCCATCAATATGATCGTGTTCCTGAATGGAAGAAGTTTGTTTATGAAAAATATGATGTAGAATCACAAGAAAATATGTTTGTGTATAGGAGTTAATATGAATTTTGAACAAGAATATTTGGATGCATGTGCAAGAAATAGTGATATTCATGAGCATCTTCCTCGTTTAGCTGAATTAGCATCCGAATGTAAAGTTATATGTGAACTTGGTGTTGGTTGGGCACAAAGTACACGTGGATTCCTAAGATATGATATTGAACTCCATAGTTATGAATATAAACCATTTCCAGAAGTAATTGCTTATTTTGAAACTGCAAGAGCTAATGGTAGAAATGTTACCCTTCATGTAGCAGATACTAGACAAGTTGAAATTCCAGAATGTGATATGCTTTTCGTTGATAGCCTTCATATCTATGAACAGGTTCAAAAGGAATTAGAGCTTCATGCACCAAAAGCAAAGAAATATATTGGATTTCATGACACAACAACTTTCGCTGAAAGGGGTGAATTTGGTGGTCGCGGAATTTGGGCAGCAGTTCAGGAATTTATGGATTCACATCCTGAATGGCAAATGATTGAACGTAGAACTAATAACAATGGATTGACTATTTTAAAACATGTCTAATTTATCTTTTTGGCATTGTGGTTCCAATAAACCACACGCAACCGAGTTTGCAATTGCAAATGTCAGAAAACATCATCCAAATGATTATTATCATCTTTGTGTTGATGGTCAGAATCTGGAAGAATTTTATAAGATTGCACGAAAATATGATTGTGATTTTGTTTATTATGATCGTAAACTTGGTGGTCCAAAACAACCATATGGATATGATATTGATGGAGTAATTGAATTTCTTTCAAGATTTCATAAAGCGATGTCGATTGCCGATAAAAATCATACCCACATGATGATGATGGAAGATGATGTTTTGGTTCTTAAACCAATCACTGTAGAATATGAATGGCAACATGCTTGTCATAACATTACAAATGATAATTTTTTACCAGAAGAATTGAAAAAATTACTTGCTACTCCATATTATGGTAAATATCCTAACTATCCATCATATGGAGCCGGAGGCGGATCAATTTTCAATATCTATACCTTTTTGCTACAGTATTCACATGCTACAGTAAAATTAACTGAATATGTCATTCCACATATGTGGAAAGCTGGTTATCCAACCATCAGTTGGATTGATTGTTTTATGAATGTATTTTATTATTTGTGTCAAAGAGATTATACAGTAAATCCTCATTTGACAGATACTCATAATCATAAACCTGGATTTGATTATGATTCTTTCATTGCAAATCTTAGTCCAGAAATTGAAATTGTAAATAATTACAAGAGGTTATATTTTAATGAGTGATAAAATTGGAATAGTTACAGCTTTTTTCGATATTGGACGAGGAGAATGGAGTCCAGAAAAAGGTTATCCACATTATCTACAAAGGAGTGTTGATACTTATTTTGAGAGATTTGAAAGGCTTGCTAAATTAGAAAATGAAATGGTCGTTTACACTACTTATGATTTTCTAGAAAGAATTTACAGAATTCGTGGAAATAAACCCACTTGGGTAATTATTATGGATCTTGAAAAAGATAAGGAGTATATTTATTCACGAAATAAAATTTCTAAAATTCAGAATAATGAAAAATTTAAACAGATGATTCATCCATCTCAGAGAATGAATCCTGAATATTGGAATTCAGATTATGTTTTGATTAATTGGCTTAAGCCATATTTTTGTCATAAAGCTTCCTGCTTAAATCATTTCACAACAGATTTGATAGCATGGATCGATTTTGGATATTGTAGAGAAGATGGAACTACGAATAATCTGATTGAATGGAAATATGATTTTGATCGAAATAAAATTCATTTTTGGTCACTAGATCGCGTTCCATTAGAAATTAATGATTCTCAATTAGAAAATATTATATCCACAAATAAAATTCATATTACTGGACCAAATATTGTTGCTACATCAGCAATGTGGAAAGAATTGTGGTTAAAAGGATTATCAGAAATAGCTTTTCGAGAATTAATAGAGAGTAAAAATTTAATTGATGATGATCAAACTATTTGGACATTATTTGCATCTCGATATCCAGAATTTTGTGAAATTCATCCTGTTATAAACGGTGATTGGTTTAGAATTTTTAAGGATTTTTCAAAATGATAATTTATCTTAATTGTACTGCTAATTTAGGTGATTTTGTTCAAGCTTTACCTGTACTATCTGGAATTCAACAAAAATATGGAAATATTAAATTTCTAATTCGTCCCGAAATGAGAAAATTTAAAGGAATCAAAGAATTCTTAATGTTTCAAAATATTTTTGATGAAGTTTTATTTGTGGATGAAGCTGTTATTTTTGGTGATGTTTTACAAATGAGTTCTTGGACAAGAGAAGAAAAAAATGATCCAAATAGACCAATTGAAACATGTCGTTATGAAAATTGGATGAAAGATTATTATCATTTAGATTTTGAGGTTAATGATAATTTTATTCTTAGACACACAACATGCGTTGGTGCAAAAGGAGACAAATATATTGTCGGTGATCGTTGGAATGGTCCTCAAATTGATGATCGGCGTGAAACGAATGTATTATCATTTCTTAATGATGAAAATAAATTTTACTTCCTTGATTATAATGATTCCTTGTTAGATAATTGTAGTATTATTTACAATTCAAATAAACCATTTATTACTAATTTCACTGGAATTGGTATGATCGCTGATCTTATGAATAAAGAAACCTATGTGGTTTGGAAACCAGAAGATTGGAAACCAGAATTTAGAAATGGTAATGATATTTCTTGGGATAATGGTAAAAACATCAAAAAAATCTTCGAAAAACACTTCTATTTAAATAGAAAAGCGAAATTAGTACATGCAGATGATCTATATAAATTAATTTCGTAATATAAATATATTCATATCACAATCACAGGGCATTGTAAACATTCCTATGTTAAAATTTAAACAATTTATTAATGAGGCATCAATTAGACAAGGTTTGCCTCATATTACTTCAATGAATCACGACCAATTTCATAATCTGATTCGTTCCGGTAAAGTTCATCTTCATGATATGACAGAAAAAACAGACGGACAAACTCATGTCATGGGTCATGATGAACATGGATTTTATACTCAATCTTCTGGATCAGGTTCAGAGAAAATGAGAAAACCAGAAGATTTTGAAGAAAGAGCAAAACGCAGAGCAAAAGAAACAGGAAAAGAATATGATTCAACAGCAGCAAAAGCATTTGGTCATATTCATAAAACCCTACAAAATAATACTGCCCTCCAAAAACATCTTGAAGCAGAACATAAAAAGAAAGGTGATGATGTAAAAGTTCGTGGAGAAATTTTCTATCGTCCTTGGGGTAAAAAGGGTGATAAACCAGGTGAAACAAAGTTTGTTGGAACTTCATATTCTACACATCATATGGGTAAAGTAGGAAAATACATTATACATTCGAAATTGCCAGAAAATCAACATCACGATATTGAACACTTCAAAAAACATCTATCCGATGATAATATAAATTTTGATGATGATAAGATTGATCATCCAAAAACTCATGTTGACGTTTCACATGAAAATGAAGAATTTGGAAAATTAAATCACGAACTTATTAACAGTCGAACTACACAAAAGAATAAAGAATCTAAAATTGCGGAAGTTGATAAGATGGGACATATTCAAAGAAAAGTTTCAGATAAAGTTGATGATCATATTCGAGGTATGAATTTGAAACCAAAATGGGGATCCGGTAGTGAAGGTATTGTTGTTCATCCACATGGAAACCAACCACGTTTCAAAGTAACTTCTGATGCCTTTAGAAAATTCAAAGCTTCGGATGAATCAAAGAATTTTATGAAAAGAGATAATAAAGAATGAAAACATTTAAGCAATTTATTATTGAAGGTGGAAACGTTAAAATTGGAGAACATTCTGCCGATTCTATTCATGTGACTCCAGAAAATCGTGAACAACACCAAAAAGATATTCATGATATGCTATCATCAGTTCATGATTCTTTCCATAAAGAAACTGGAAAGCATCTTTTTGGTAAAAATAAGAAAGCCCTTAATACAGGATCAGCTTATTCGGGATCAACAAGATCATTCATGGATAAGAAAATTCCTCACGAAGAATTTGCAAAACATAAACCTGAAGTTGGTGATGTGGATGTTCAAATTCCAAAAGAACATGCTCAAGCTTTACATCAACATATTCAACCAGGCAAAAAGTTTGGTAAATATACAGTTCTTGGTGTGAAGAAAAGTGGTACAGAATCTCATGCTCTAATGAAACATGATAGTGGTAAAACACATCAAATAGATTTCGAACACACACAATATGAACATGATGAACCATCAAAATTTGAACAATTTTCACATAGTTCTGATTGGAAAGACATTAAACATGGAATTAAAGGAGTTCATCATAAAGTATTGATGAATGCTATTGGTGGTAAAACACATAAATTTTCAACTTCACAGGGCCTAGGCAATAGAGAAGGTGAGCCTAATTGGTCAACAGAAACTCATCATATTACACACACTCTTTTTGGAAAACATGCTGATGAAAAACATCTCCATTCGTTTAGTGGTTTAGTTCATAATATCAAACATCATACTCCACCAGAACATCATCAGGCAATTTATGATAAGTTTAAAAATTCATTGTCTAAAATTAAAAAAACAAATCATGAACCAGCACTTCATATGATGAAGTCACAATTAAACGTTAAAGATCACGAAGAATAAAATGAAAAGTTTTTCAAAATTTATCAGAGAAAATAACGACAAAAATCAAGAACATCATGCATCGGTTATTCCATTAACTGGTTTTTCACCTATTTCTCATATGGGACATGCAAAAGATTTAGGTGGAGCTATGAAAAAATTACCAGGTAAGAAGCATATTGGTATTTCAAGCAAATCTGATGTGTATACACCAGAAGAAAGAAGTAAAATCCTACATCGTCAATGGAAACAGCCAGAAATACAACACCATTTTGTTAAATCTGCTGGAGAAACTATAGCGGCTGCCCATAAATCATTACCCGAACATGGTAAGAAAGTTCTTCACTTATTAGTAGGACATGACCGAAAAGAATTTGCCCACGGTCTAAAAAAATCTCTTGAAGATGGAAAAATTAAAGAAATGGGAGATTATAAATGGGATGAAATTCATATTCATCATCCAGATGACACAGATCGTTCTCATGGAATGTCTGGGAAAAATATGAGAAAAGCAGCAAGTGAAGGAAATCTAAGTGAGTTTCATAGACATTTAGGATCAGATTTTTCTGAGTCAGAAGCAAAAGAGCATATGAAAAAATTTCAAAACGCTCAATCAATTGGCACTTTAAAACTTAAGCGTCCAGGTGGTAAATCAAAATTAAAAGAAAATAGAGCAATTTTTGTTTGTGGTGGTCCAGGTTCAGGAAAAGATATTGTTATTCGTGAATGTATAAACACAAATAGGAGTGTAGAAATTGATATTAATTATCTAACTTCTATTCTAAATGACAAATATACATTAGGTGAGAATACAACAGATATTAGAAAAATTGCTTTTCAATCTAGATTTCCATTAGTAATTAATTGTTCTGCCGATAAATTTGATCTAATTCAAAATGTAAAAGAAGAATTGGAAGAATTTAATTATTCATCTATGATGGTTTTTGTTGACACGACAGATAGAATATCAAAAGAAAGAAATGAACAACTTAAAAGAAGTTTAGTGGAAGATATTAGACGAGATAAATGGGAAAAATCCCAAGAAAACAAATATAGATTTTTTAGTATTTTTGAACATTATTTTATTATAAAGAATAATGGGGATATTGATGAGATTTATATGAATGCTATTTTTGAAAATATTGATTCATTTCTAAATGAAAATAATGCTCCTGTCGTACAAATGTTGAGAAAAGCTGGTAAAAAAGATTCAGTTAAGGATGGAGATGTTAAATCAAATTCAGATTACATTTTTAAGACATATGAAAGTAATCAACCACGATTATTAAAGGTTCCACCGCCAAGAATTCCAAAATTCAATCAAGATAATAGTATAGTTAAATTAAAGAAAAACAAGTATGGAAATAGAGAAGTTCCAGGTACAGTCAAAGCTCCTGGTGTTGGTCCAACTTTCGATAATCGATCTGCACAAGGCAATATCTATCCCACAAGCGGTCTAGGAAATGATGTTGTATATAAGGAAGAATATAAATATACTAAGAAACTCGCAGAGGGTATCAGCAAAAAAACATTTTCCGATTTTAGAAAGAAAATAAATGAAGTCGCTGGCACAGATCCCGATGCGGTTATGGGGTCTAATATGGGTGTTGGTGGAACTTTGGGTGGCGCTATGAATAAAATGCCTCTCCAAACACCACAAAACCAACTCAAAAATCTTGGTGCTTTTAGCGATTCAAAGAAGAGAAAAGGAAAGAAATAATGTTTAAAAGAAAAGATTTTGGTCTTCCAAAAAGACTAATTGAAGATGTTGCTTCTATTATAGAAGATGATAATTCTGGTAAATTTGTTTATCATATTTACAACTCAAAAACAAATCAAAGGGTTGGTCGATCACATAAAACATTAAATTCTGCTATTAAAGCTAAAGATAAACATGATTCTGAATATGGTTCAGCAGTTCATGTTCACAAGAGAGTTCCTATCTCCGAAGATACTCTTGATGAAATTTCCCATGATACTTTAAATCGTTATCAAGCAAAAGCAACACAAAGTTTTTCAAAAGATCGTTTTTCTTCTGATCCAAAAAAAGCAGCTAAAGCTGTAAAACATGGTGAGGGAGCTGGAAAAGCTATCAAAAAAATGTATGATAAAAATCCACCAGATATCAGTAAAGATGATCGTGGATATGGAAAAGGTCGTTACATGGGCGATTCAGTTGAAATTACTGATAAAATTATCGAAGCTTCTGGTACTATGAATGCCCAAGTTGCTCCAGCAGACGATAGCAAACCAATTGATACATCTCGTATCAAAAAGAAAAAGATTACGGAATTTTATTTAAAACAGGAAGATATTGGTGGAGCTGGATCATCCTCAGATGGTGATGTTGATGATTTAGATGATTATCTAGATACAGATTATAATGATTTTGATCCATTAGAAAATTCAAATGATGTTGAAGATGATTCTCTTGATGAAATGATTCAAGAAGTTTTATCAAAAGATGCAAAAGCTGGTGATTGGATTCATGATTTTGTCCATTCAAAGAATCCTAAATTTGCTGGTAAATCAAAGAAAGAACGTCAAAGAATGGCTCTTGGTGCTTATTATGCAAAACAAAATGAAAGTATTTTAAATAAATTTGCTAATAAAGTCATGGGGGCTGCTCCAGAAAAACCAAAATATAAAGTTGGACAAACTGTTTCATATGAAACATATCCACACCAAAAAGATTGGAAAGATGGTGGTAGAGGAAAAGGTAAAATTACAGATTATAAAAATGGTCACTATATGATTAATGGTAATCCTGTTAATCATTTTGAAATTAAAAAAGTTCATAATGAAGAACGTACACCAGAACAAAAGAAAAAAGATGAACTTTGGGCTGCCGCTAAGAAAAGAGTAGAAGGCAGAAATAAAGATGAAAATTCTGGCGAAGAACGTTCTGGTAAAGCTAGAGCTGGTGAATATTCTTGGGGTCAAAGAAAAGAAGAAATTGAAAATCTTTCAGAATTGAAGAAATCAACTCTAGGTTCATATATTAGAAAAGCATCAACAGATGCAAAAATGCATGGATATGATTCTGGTTGGAGTGATGCTGATACATCCTCAGATTTTAGAAATAAAAAAAGAGCGCAAGATTCAGAAAATAAAGCACAAAAGCGTATAGTTGGAATTGATAAAGCCACAAAACGATTAGAAAAAGAAGAAATTGAACATTTAGAAGAATTGAAAAAAGATACCGTAAAATCTTATCTCGATAAAAAATTGGATAAGATGGATAAAAATAAAGAAGATTTTTCAAAACACAATAAAGATCAACAAGGATTAATTAGAGCAACAAAAAGAATTCTAAGAAAATCTCCTGTCTCTGAGGGAATTCTAAAACAAGTAAAGAGACATATTCTAGCGAAAGATGTAAAATCTAGAATGAATCAAGAACTAGATAAAGCAGTAAATGCAAAAGACGATTCGGAACATAAAAAACATAGTAATCGAATGATGAGATTTCATTCATTAATGAAAAAGGAAGATAAAGATCCTCATATGGATGCCGGATGCGGTACTGTTCAACCTTTTGTTCAAAATGAAAATCCTTCTAGCAATCCTGTTGTTAAGAAAAAGAAATGAAAAAGAAGGTTAACATATTATCTAAATTTGCATCGAGACATAGATTTGGAACTGATCCAACAGATCCATGGTCTCCTAAAGCAAATATTCCTGATGCACCAAATAATATTGTGAAAGAAGATGAAGAAGGACATAAATCTTTGATTCAACAATATCTTTTAGCAAAAGGATTTGATCCACGCTTCACGACAAAAGAGAAAATCATGGCTCTAGGTAAATCTGACGACTTTCTAAGATGGAAACAAGAAAACTTTGGAACTCAAATGGAAGAAAAAAAAACATTAAACGATATTAAATCTAAAATTCGTAAAAAGGACGTTCCTGTTAATGATCCTTTCATTGGAATCGATCCTAAAGCAAATATGACAAGAGTTGCTGAAGATTCTTCTCAGAGAAAGCGTGAATTATCAAAATCAGCTCGTATCATTAAAGCCATCTATAAGAGAAAAGGCATTAAAGAAGAATTATATGACCACGAAAAAGATAAGAAAGAAGTTAAAAATCTTGGTTCTGGAACTCCAAAAATGATTGATGGTTCGAAGAATAAAGGATCAAAAAAATTACCACAAGCTTCAGCCGTATTAGTGGGTGGTAAAACTATGACAGGAAAGGATCGAGATATTATTGAAATTGATCCGGTGATGAATAATAAATTAATGGGGAACAAGAAAAAATAATGAAAGAATTACCTGAGATTTTTTGTGATATGGATGGTGTAATTGTAGATTTTTTCAAAGGTATAAGAGAAATAACTGGAATAGATTATAAAATAAAAATAACAGATAAACATATTGTTGATGCTGGTTATAATATAGTACGAAATACGCCCCATTTTTGGGAAAATTTACCTCCAACACATGATTATAACGAACTATGGGAATTTATTAATAGACACAAACCACACATTTTAACAGCGAAACCTAACTGGGATGATAAAAATGTTGTAAATGGTAAGTGGAATTGGATTCTAAAATATACTCCAGTAGATAAATATAAATTTCACTGTGTGGAAAGAAAAGACAAAAAGTTATATGCTATAAATAAATATACAGGAAAACCAAATCTGCTTATTGACGATTTAAAACAAAACATTGAAGAATTTGAAGATGCAGGTGGAATTGGAATTCATCATATATCGTCAGTAACAACAGTTTCAAAACTCAAAAACATGGGTTTTTATTAATAGGAGAGAAAAATGTCATCATTTGGCAGAACAGATGCAGTAACAGATAAACCAAAATGGGACAAAGAACGTCAAGTTCGACCATTCGCTACACTACAAACAACTACAACAGTAGCATCAGGCAACACATTAGTATTTGGAACAGGATCAAATGTTGCAAATGCTAACATTTCAGTTGGAATGTCTGTTATTGCTGCCAATGTTGGATTTAGTGGAGAACCAGAATTCTTTGTTTCTAATACAAAAGTTTCATCAGTCACATCAAACACTGTAACATTATCAACTAATGTTTTAGGATCAGTTCCTTCTGGAACTTCAGTACATTTTGATTATAATATTGCTTATAAAGCAAACACATATGCAAACACATATAATCAGGATACAGTTCTTGTTACACCAACTCGTCTTGCGAATGCTTCATTTGGATCAGGAATGGCAACTCCACATACTGGTTGGGTTAATGTAAAGACTGGTACTGGTGGACGAGCAGGTCGTGTTCAAGTAGAAGTTCTAACGGTTGTTGCTAATGCTGTAGCATTAAGTTCAACTTCAGGAAATACAAGTAATAGTGGAACATATTATTCTGGCGTATAATTAAAAATTTTTATGATCGATGAATTGAATGAAGATAATTTTATGATTTATGCGATCAAAAATTATCATACACCAAATTGTATTATGTCTGAGTTTGAGAATGATCTTAAACGAGTTAAATATCTGAAGCGATTGTTTAGAAAGTATAGATCGACTAAAGAATTAAAAGAAAGACTCATTCTCAACCACATTATAATGTTATATAATGTTTTTGGCGCTGAAGCTACAACAAGAATACTTTTTTTCAAAATTGAAGAAAAGTATCACGACATATTAAAGACTTTTTTACTCTATCTCAATTTAATGCCAGACATTGTTTGGAATATAAAAGGGGAAAACATTCATTCATCTGAAATTCAATTAGATTTAAATATAGCTAACATATTAAGACAAGTATGAAAAAACTCAATAATTATATTAGAGAAAGTGTTGATAAAAAGGATACAGTTTCCTTTGATATACCATTATTGATTCGTATTCTTGAATATACACGCGAAGATTTAAAATCTGATGTAGATCTTCATAAAATGGTTGAAAATTTAATTTCACTAAGAAAAAAATCTCCATTAACTATGGATGATTATGATAAAATAATCAAACGTAAAATTAATGAAGATGGAGCTGTTGGTGGAATGTCAGTGGGTCCAACTAACGTAGCAGGATCTGGTGCTGTTGCTGGTATAGGACAACCGCCAGGTTCAAAAAGTGGTGAACCTGGCGTTCGTTTAAAGAAACGAAACAATCCTATTTTATTTAAAACATTTAGACGCAAAAAAGTTTCTTAATATTCGTTCATAAATAATTGTATAATTATAATAATAAAGACGACAATGAAAAATGGATGAAGAATTTAATAAAGACATAATAAACATGAAAGTTGATGTTGGTGTTTTAAAAAATCAATCACAAACATTGACTGAATTATGCAACAAAATGGATAAAGTCATCGATAAAATCTTAGAAAATGAAGATCGTTGGCTAGATAAAGTTTATGATGACTTAGATAAGTCAAAAAAAGAAAATATTAGTGAAATAAAAGAAGTTCATAATAGAATATCTAACGTTTCAAAAGAACTTTACGAACGAATAGAAATGACTGAAGATAGAATTATGAGAGAAATAAAAGAATTGAGAGAAGAATATGTTATTCAAAGAAAAAGTGAAAGTGAAACTATTAAAAAATTACTTCAATGGAAATGGACAATTGTGGGTGGAATTATCGTATTAAGTTGGATATTTACTCATTTTAGACTTGACAATTTGCCAGGAATGCATTAAAATAGAGCTCTAACTGGGCTCTTTTTCATGGATCATATATTATGAGTTTATATGTTGATAGAAAATATCTATTGCTTGTTTCTCCACAATTAGAAAGATTTACATCAAAAAATGATGATTTGTTTAATTTCCGATGTCCTTTTTGTGGAGATTCAAAGAAAAACAAATTAAAGACAAGAGGATACATTTACAAAAAAGGTACTGATTATTTTTATACTTGTCATAATTGTGGTATAGGATTTAGTTTTCTTAATTTTCTTAATACGATAGATTCTAGTTTAGCTTCTCAATATAAATTAGAAAAATTTGTAAATCGTTCCAATACAGAAATCTTTATAGAAAAGCCAGGAAAAGAGTTTATACGAACTCAAATTGAATTGCCATCAATCATGGCACTTGATGATGAACATTATGCAAAACATTACGTTAAACTTAGAAAAATTCCAGAAAAATATCATTCCGAAATTTATTATGCAAGCAATTTTAAGATGTTTGTGAAAAAGATGGAAGTAATGGATTCAAAAGAAGTGGAAAAACTTGCTGACAATGATCCTAGATTAATTATTCCATTCTATAATAAAAATAAAGAATTAATATATTTTCAAGGAAGATCTTTATTCGATAGCAAAATCAGATATATAACTATCTCGGTTAATAAAAATTATCCAAAACTTTTTGGTATGGACAAAATCAATATAAATTACAAAGTTTATGTTGTTGAGGGTCCAATTGATTCTATGTTTTTGAATAATAGTATTGCCACAGCAGATTCAGATTTAACAAAAGCTTTGATTTTGAATCTACAAAATTATGTTTTGATTTATGATAATCAACCAAGAAATCTAGAAATTGTAAAAAAGATTGAAAAATCAATTTTACAAAATCATAAAGTATGTCTATTACCAGAATCAAATAATAAAGATATTAATGATATGATATTATCTGGATTAACAACAGATGAAGTAAAAAAATTAATCGATTCTTATACTTTTCAAGGTTTAAGAGCCAGACTTGAATTTAATCAATGGAGAAAAGTATAAATTTTTACAAGTATAGAAAAATGTTAGATCAAAAGAATGTCAGGAATAAACTTTAAGAAAGGTATAAAAAATGAATGTTAAAATGATAAGTTATAGTGTTCCTTTTAAGGAACAAGAGAATGTGGGTATTCAAAATTTAACAGATTTAGTTTGTTATTGTGCAAGAGTTAGTAATCCCCAAAATCAATACAATACTCAGACAAATGAAAAATTAATTTCATATTTACTTAGAAACAAACATTTTAGTCCTTTTGAGATGGTAAGTATTTGTCTAGAAATTAACACCACACGAGATATTGCTAGACAAATTCTACGTCATCGTAGTTTTAGTTTCCAAGAATTCAGTCAACGTTATGCAGATGCTTCACAGCTAGGATTTGAAATTAGAGAAGCACGTTTGCAAGACACTAAAAATCGTCAGAATAGTATTGAACTTTCTGATATAATGTCCGATAATGCTATCAAGAAAGAATGGGAACGTTATCAACAAGAAGTGTTGGATTTTGTTACTGAAAGATATAGTAAGGCGCTTTCTATGGGAATTGCAAAAGAACAAGCCAGAGCAGTTTTACCAGAAGGAATCACTCATTCTCGCATGTATATGAATGGCACACTTCGTTCTTGGATCCATTATATTCAACTACGTTCTGGAAACGGAACTCAAAAAGAACATCGTGAAGTTGCTTTAGCTTGCGCTGATGCTATTAAACCAATTTTTCCTATGATTGAGGAGTTTACTAATGAACAGTAATAATGATGTAAAAATGTTTATGGATGCTTGTGACCAGAAAGAATTTGGTATGGATACACCGCAAGCAAAGCTATATATGAATCTAATCGCAGAAGAATTTAGCGAACTAAAAGAAGCATTTGAAAATAATGATCTTGTAGAAATTGCAGATGCTTGTGCTGATCTAAAGTGGGTTATTGAAGGACTAGAACACACACTTCAACTGCCACAACAAGAAATTTGGAATGAAGTTGCGAGAAGTAATTTGAGTAAAATTAGTGATAATGGTAAAGTTTTAAAGAGAGAAGATGGTAAAGTTATTAAACCAGCAACCTTTTCTCCTCCAGATATTAAGAAAATTTTAGGAAAATAATAAAAAGAAGGATTATATATGCAAGAATATCTTGGTATTAAGATAGATTATGAAAGGGATAAATTATTTGATATTTTGGGATTAAAAAGACTTCAAGAGTCTTATATGAAAGAGGATGAAAAGAGTCCTCAAGAAAGATTTGCTTTCGTTTCAAAACAATTTGGAACAGATAAAGAACATGCTCAAAGACTTTATGATTATGC
>Ga0207433_10010690_pt1 | contig 14218 bp, 32 predicted proteins | sample YelNatPaOPGAMG01_FD_187559 | JGI IMG/M metagenome (GOLD analysis project Ga0207433, IMG submission 187559) | Hot spring thermophilic microbial communities from Obsidian Pool, Yellowstone National Park, USA - OP-RAMG-01 (SPAdes) (version 3) | ecosystem: Environmental > Aquatic > Thermal springs... | reverse complement strand
TTCCGCACACTATGATCCTGTCGTTTGTGCGGAAGTCTTGTTCGCTTGCGGTTGCTGTGGTTGAGGTTTCGCCTCGAGGCTTTTCAACCGCTCTTCCAGTTTCGCTATTTTTTCCTCTAATTTTTTTTTAGTTTCCTGGAGTTCGTCTAAAGTTTCGTCGATTTGCTCCTCGATTTCGTTCTTCTTCTTTTTCTCTTCATCTTTATCATGCAAAATTCCGAACGCCAAAAATTTCACCACCCTTTTAATTATAGGCATGGAACAATGTCCACGTTATCTTTTACATATTTGAGAAAGTCCCGAACTTTTTTCCGAACTTCATCGTTTCTTTCACATGCCAGGACCAGGGCGTACAGCATTTTACCTATGCCGAGCATGTTCACGAACTGGAAAAATTCCTGTTGCTCCAGATATGCGATTATCCGCTTTAAAACTAGCGATTCGCATTTTACCACTTTATCCAGGTCCTCTTTTTTTATTTCAGGTGCCAGTCTGTTGATTTCGCCGAGCAGTTGAAGCAAATCTTTGCCTTCAATTTGGCTTAAAACTTCTTTCTCCAGAACTTTTTTAATATAACTCTCACTCATTTAGACACTTTCCCCGCTAAACGATCCAAAACCTCTTTGCTTAACTCTGTTTTTATAGGTGGGGTTGGTGGAATTTCAAGTTTTTCCTCTATTTTTTCTTTCTCTTTCTCAGGGACTTCAACCTTTTTCGCTTCCGCCTTCTTTTCAGCTTTCGCCATTTTTCGCTCATTCATCCAATCTATGATAAAAGTGCCGAAATCCGAGAAAACCCCCAAGCCAAACAGAACTTCAAGAGCAAACTCGAATTTAATATTATATTTCAAAAAGATTCGGTAGAGCCTTTCTCCCTGAATCTTGATCCGGTCCTCCATTTTTTTAAGAAACTCCGCCCGCTTCTCTGGGTTTTTAAACCATCTCACATAGCTGACCGCCTCAAGCCCAGCACCGTAAAGGTCGGAGCAGTCTTGAGGGGTCATCGTTGAAATTTCCGGTTTAGCTTCAGGCGGTGCTTCTTCAGGTGCAACTTCAGGCTGTGCGGTCGGCGGAACAGGAGTTACAGTCGGCTCGGTTGGAAGGACACCTTCAACCCGTTCCTGTGCAACTTCAACTTTAGGCGTGATCTTTTTCCGTGTCCGATATATCCAGTTTACACTCACATCTTTCCCATACTTTTCCTTCATGATTTTCTGGACTTCTTTCACGTTCAGGTTTTTTATTGGGATGTTTTTCTCTCGGCTCAGATCGTTTAAAACTTCAATCAAAAGCTCCTTATCGGTTTTCTCTTCACTCATTTTTTTAGCCTCAACTTTTTCAGGTCCTGGTCGGTAAATTTGATGTGCGGTTTAACTTGCGAGCTTATCTGTGTGACGAAGTATCTGCAACTGCAACATTTAGGTGTAATTGTGCATCTGTCAAGTCTGCAATGTATAATGCATATATTGCTGTCGCATTCGCAATTCTCTATCTTCATGCGGTAACCTTCTGATGATACATTTTCACAAGAACCTTCTTAGCCGTGATGTCCGCCTGCGTGTGCTGTCTTGATCCGCTGGCGTAAATCATAACCACATTGTATTTTTTCATATAGTTTAAAAGGTTTTTCTGAAGCTCAGGTTTTTCCCAAAATTTAACTACCACTCTAACCATCTTTTCCCTTCCTTCTGAGCCAAACGTAGTATACCGGGTTTTTTGTGTATCCCAAGTTTTTCTTCTTGTCAATTTTCACGATTTCCCATAGGTCTAGAAGTTTTAAAACTTCATCTAAAGTTAAGCCTCTTTTTTTTATTTCGCTCCATTTGAAAATCATGTTTTCCGCTACTCGATACGCTTCACGGTTTACATTCGCAAAATTTTTTAACATTTCATTTTTGCTTTCGAATGCCCAAAATCGGTTTCCGAAATGTGTTTTATAGAAAGTGCCAATATCTCGAATCATATGAGGCGGATCGTAAACAACATATTTGAAACAGTTATCTTTAATCGGTAAGTGTTCGTTATCCGCCACAATGTCAGGCTTAACTTCTTCACGTTTATCTAAAAAAAGAACATCGCCCAGTTCAGGTAACCGCTTCATTTTCCAAAGGTATCGATAGCCTGCAGTAATATCTAGCACGTTATATTTTCCCGTGAAAAGCGTTTGCTGTTTATGATGCCACATCTTAGGCGTTCCATAGGATAATGCTCGCATATTTAATAATTAGATGTTTATGAGTAATTAAAAATTATGTTAATACGTTATTATTCATATCTGTACACAGTAAAAAAGTAAAATTTCATAAACCCGATTTTCGCCGAATCTTCGATAGACGTTTATTCATGTTTTTATTGTATTTTATAGTATACATTTCGTGCCAAATGTCTACTTCCTAAATGTCTAAAAAACTTAAATATCCTTAAACGTGAAGATATATCGGGGGATAGAAGGATGCCCACTCAAGTGTCAGCGGTCGCCTCGTTTTCGGTGGCTTCTTTTTTTAGGTAAGCCTCCCTCTCCTTCTACCCCCATATTTTTCCGCCATTTTTCGCTTGCGGGGGCTAGGGGGAACACGTAAAAAATGCGTGAAACAATTAGAGCTAAAGTCCTGGATCAGTCGGAGATTCTGCAGTTAATCAAAAAACTGTCCAGTCTGAGAGATCAGGCTTTCCTATGTTGCTTATATTTAACGGGGGCAAGGGTGAGCGAAGCGATCCAGATCAAAACTGAAGACGTGCATAATATAAACGGCTTAACAGTAATTGACGTTTTCACGTTAAAACGGAAAAAAGGCGTCCCGATCCGAAAAATCCCTTTGCCGAAGGAAAGCGAAATGACGCAAATTTTCCTGCAATGGATAGAGCAATGCAAAAAGCTGGGTGCAAAATATGTTTTTCACAATGCAAAAAACGTAAATAAACCAATCAAAAGGTGCAATGCGTGGAAAATAGTTAAAAAAGCCGATGCGAAACTTTTCCCGCACCTTTTCCGCCATTACAGGCTTTCACATCTGGCGGAGAAAATGAATCCGTCGGAGCTTATGCAGTTCGCAGGGTGGAGCAATCTTCAACCGTCAGGAACATATATACATTTGAGCTATCAGCTTTTGGCGAAAAAAGTTTAGCTAGGTTTTGATCGGAGGCATCTGCAAGTTAACTTATGCTCCATTAAAACACTCAGTCAATAAAGTTTGACCTCTCAAACGTTGCACATATAAATACATTTTAGGGTTAGTTCGCGCCAACTGTTTTTCCCAATTCAAAAAGCCTGTACAAGGCATACATCCGCTTCGTTCAACTTTTTCATACAATTTATTTCTCGGAATGTTGTTTTCAACATAATATTTTTCAACATCCTCGAAAGTCCAAAGCGCTATGGGATTAAACTTCCATAAAGCATATTTTTTAACCATATAGTTTTGCCCCGCCTCCGAAAACCAGAACATCCTGTTCCCCGCCTCTCCCGCCCGCATTCCTGTCAAAGTCGCCTTGATACCATATTGTTTACAGATTTCTGCGAAGGGTATCTCTTTCAAATATATACAACATTTAGGTTTTTTTATTTTGCTTCGAAGTTGCGGAAAACCGTATTGTTTAACGCATTCCCAAAAAGTTTTTTTCGGCTTCGTTTTGATCAAATTTAGATGCCACTTTTCCGCAAGTAAATTCATGTAATCGTAAGTTTCAGGGTATTCCACTCCTGTGTCGCAAAAAACAACTTTAATGTCAGGTTTAAACTGTAAAGCCATATGTAAAACCGCTACGCTACACTTTCCGAAGCTACAGCTAACAGATAACGAATCTCCGAAGTCATGGATCGCTTTTTTAACACATTCCAGAGGCTCAAGAAACTCGAGGCTTCGCTTTTCCGCATCTCGAAGAACTTTCGCAATCCGTAATTTCTCAAGTTTAAGATTCATGATTTTTCACTATAAACTTTCTCTTTTCAGAAAGTTTAAGATGGGAATAAACTTTTTTTATGTTTACTATAGATACGCTACGCTACCACAAGTAACCTATCAACCCCAATTTTTCATCTGCATCCCCCCTTAACGTCGTTCGGCTTGCTGGAGCCCCCCGGACCCTGGCACAGGTCGCCGACAGCCGTTTAGCCAGGTTAAGCCATTCGGCGGATTTTTTGGTCAACAGTCGTTTGACGCGTTAAGGAATATGTCATTTGCATCGAAATTTTTAGGGCGGATAGGTACATGTGATTCTCTATGTTTCTAAAAGGTATTTAAAATTTTAGATGAAAAGGGGGGAGATAGGTGAAAGTATTCCGAAAAAAAGAAAAATTAAAAAAATAGGGGGAATTTAAGCGTCCTCTTCGAACAGGTCGGGGAAAAGTTTTTGTGCTTTTTCTATTTCGTCTCTGCTCAACCCGTACGGGGATGGTTCCCCCGCACGGTCAAGCAAAAAGTCTTTAGCTGTTTCCTCGTTAACGATTTTATAGTCGCAAGTTTCACCTTGCCACATTGACCAGCTATATATATAATAAACAATTGTGCCTTTTTTAGTTACATGGCGGTATAAATCTTCACCCCGTGTTATGTTTTGCAAATTTCTCGGAGACATGTATAGACATTCATCCTTTTGGCGATCCAATATTACTTTTTTATCTCCCAGTTTCTTCACAATCATTTTTTCACCTCCTTATTTGAGTTTATTTTTTGCAAGCAATTTCATAAAGATAATTTGCTATTTTTTGTATTTCCTCGCTCAAATCCTGAAGTGCCGTGCTAATGGATGAAAGGCTTTCGTTGATCTCGTCAAGCTTTTTAATGATCTCGTCGCTCATTTTTTCACCCTGTGTGATAACTTATGCTGTTGAACGCAATAATTGAATCGATTTACGTTTACGTCTGTGATCCACTTGCCACAAACTGGGCAAATGAATTCAAACACTTGCACTGGTGGTTTATCGGGTTTCTCCATATTTTTCACCTATAAAAAAATAAAAAAATAAAAAAAGGGGGAAGTTTAGCAATCTTCAGCACCTCGTTCCATAACACGTTCAACAAACCACTCCAGCACGTACCGAGGCACGTGTTGAAGTGCGACTGCCTGTCCGCCGCCGTTTTTGTGTACTCTGTACACCTTCCACTCCCCATTTGGGAGTGTTTCAAAGGTGTACACGTATTCGCCTTTCCAGTCTTCTTTAATTTCTATTTTCATTTTCCATATCCCTACCCTAGTATAAGGGGTAGGGTAGTATATAAAGCTTACGGTGAAAGTATTCGTAAAACGAGAAAAAATTAAAGTTTATTCTTCGCCAATTATCTTTTTCGCTAATTCTTTGGCTTCTTCAACCGCTTTATTCACGACCTCCATCGGAGGCGGAGTTTTCTCTTTGTAATGTGTATTAAATTTAGCATTTATCAAATTCGGAAATTTTCGATAAAATAAAGTAAAAGTCAAACTTCCGCTCCATATTGGATTATATCTTGATCCTCCTGACTTGAGCCTTTGGTATAAGATGGATACACGGGGGTAATCTCTATCCTTCGCTTTCGCCCAGAATTTGCTGAACGAAATTATGCTTATACCGTCTATCTCGATGCTATATTTCGATTCTTCACTATAGGCAGTGTAAACATGCCACCAGCTATCTTCAGGCTTAGGGAAATATTGATCAACTAACTCTTGCACTTTAGTTTTATATACTGCTGGCACTTCCCACAATTCCCCTGTCCACCGTCGCCCAGGGATAGTTTTTATATCTTCGACGAAAAGTCCATTATACGGCGTTTTAATTTTAAGTATATCTCCAACTTGCTCTATTGTGGCTAGTTCCCGGTTCAGTATTATGTAGCTCATTTTTCCATCAACTTTTATATTTAGTTGCAAGGTAATTAAGAATTATGAGTTTAAAGTATTGTCCCAACTGTAAGCGGAACACGCCGTATTTTTATGTTGATGAGTTTAAAAAGGTCAGGGTGTGCAGTATATGTAAAGCCACAATCTACGGCGACTAGCTCAGCTTGCTCATTTCACTTTCAACTTGATTATTAGCTAAAGCGAAAAGTTTCGCCTGAACGAGAAACCTGACACGCTCAAGCAAATAAGCATTCACGTTTTCCGTGATCTGTTGAACAGTAAACCCTAACTCTATCAGCTTGTTCATGATTTTATCGTTAACTTCAATCTGCATTTTTCCACCTCCTAAACGAATGTATCACTAATCAAATCGAACCAGCCGTAAGTATCATCGGCTTTCTTAACGCAAACGCAAAGCTTATCCGCCACACCAGCCCCACCTTGAACCTGAACTAAAACGCCTCGGTAGGTTGAACTAGCTGTAGGCAAACTTGAAACATTACCCAAATAAGCGTAGCGAGCAAGAAACAAATCACGCCACTTGTATCCGCTAGCACCTAAATCGCTTTGAGTGCCAGAAACTTGAGGGCGAATATGCTGGTTAACGGTTATGCTACCATATAAAACGTCAAGTCTGCACAAAGTTTTAGTTGTATGATGGTAAAATACAACCCAATTTTCAAAACTGTCGGTAGAATAGTTGTACCAGCTGAAAACGTAAGCATTCCCAAGCGTTTTACGGCTGTCCAACTGCAAAGGAACACTTGATTCACTTGTCCACCTGAAGCGGTCACTAAGAGCGTAAAAACTTGCAGAAGCTCCCCCCTGCATAAGTATTTGTGCAAGTGTTCCGCTTGTATCGTAAAGTTGAAGAAATGGAGTAGCCTTTTGCACTATTATATTTTTGGATGCGGTAATATTATCGTTAGACTGTAAAGCTCCACCGCTAACCTTCGCCAGACTTGCGGAATCGCTAGCTAAACGAGTATTATCAACAAGCGGGATGTTCTGCAGGTCGTCGTGGTTTCGGGTTGCGATCTGGGTGATGCTTCCGCTTTGGAGCACGTAGCGGAGATCAAGATCGGCTAAAAGGTCAGTAGAATTGATTTTAAGTTTCGGGTTAAGAGAGTTTAACTCTTAATTTCCCATCTTCCGTCACCGCCACGTCGACAGGCTTACCGCTTGTTTCCCCTTTACCGCAAATATAAACAATAAACGGCGGTTCACGCTCCAAGCTTTCACCCCCTAAGGCTCATAATGTGTAAGCGTAACTTCACTTAAATATAGTGGAGAGGGAGTATAATTGTTCAAATAATCTATGCGGATACCAAAACGTAAAAGCGACATTGTCCCCGTGACTTCAAAAAGCTGATAATTTTCTAGGGGAATTTGATAGTCTGCAAACTCAAATTTAACATATTTTTTAGCGTCAAAATCTGCTACAAATTTAAGCCGATCCCACCCGAGCGGTAAACCGTAAGGTAAACTTAAAATTATAGCACTCCCTGTTAACGCTTGAATACGAAACGTCGCAGTTGAATAATCGTAAGTTACAATCGCTTCATACTGTTTTGTTACAGTGTCAAACATGATATAAAATATAATGTCTTGAACGTTTCCCCCTAAGCCCATGGTGCCGAAAATTACCTCGAAACCGATTCGTTTGTTCAAACGTTGAGCTATCCAATATTCAATCATACTTGACAAATCGGGATTAGAAGCTAACTTTAGGCTTCTTGCCCCTCGGTAAACGTAATCGGTTGAAAGCGAAACATTTCCAGAGGTTAAAACTGGTTTCAAAATCGGGTTGCTGAAAGTGTCCCGCAAAATCAGGCGGGGATAAGTTGGTTCAGGTTCAAATTTTACACGTTGCTGATACTCGCTCAAATCTTTTCCACCTCAACGACCACGTATAGCGTTAACGGTCGATTTTGATCGTAATTTTTACCTTTCACACTTAAAACCGTGCCTTTCCGCCCCTCAATCTGCGGGTATAAATCAAGCGGATAGCCGTGTCCGAAGAAATAGTCGCCGTATTCCCATTTGCTTAAAGCTATGCCGATCGGCGAACCGTCAAGCAAGATGCGGTATCGTAACATGCCTTCCTGGAAGCTGAAATACTGAAAAATATGGGTTATGCGGAAGTTGAAGGGAATCGTGTATTTATATTCAAATTCAGAGTTCGCACTAATCTGATCGACTATTAGAATTGGGAAGCTGGGTTGAGTGTAAACATACATCTTAAACCCTGAAGAAAAATCGGAAAACGCAACTTGTTGTTCCAACCGCATTTGTCAGGTAGAGCCGTTTAACCTGTTCGCTGTAGACATCTCCAGCTGTCGCCGTGAGCTTGTTCGTGTCAATCTTGTTTATTGTAAAGTAGAGCGTAACGTCGCCCTCGTTCAGCACCTTGAAGCCGACGCATTCACGGTTGTTGAACACCTTCGCAATGTCGAAAACCTCATTGTCCCGAGCGGACGCTAAGCTGAAACTGTAGATTTCGCTGTCGTTTGGCAGAAGCTGAACTTTACGTTCAATCTTTTCAAGCAAACGGTTAGTTTCCTTCAAGGTGACGTTTAAAATGTTTATTCCCGTCTTGATCTCCATCAGAGCGATCTGAATTTTCTCCGCTAACTGTTCACTCACTTTTACCCACCTTCACACCCGCCCGTTTCGGCTTCACCTTGCTAACCTTCACAGGCTCACTAGGCGGAGCTAACGCCCCTCGCCCCGCATCGTAGTCCCATTTGATCTCAAACGGATTCAAACCGTGCTTGGCGATTATCTTGCTTGTGCGGATCGGCGTCTTGAAAACCGCCTTGAACTCTGTGGGTGCGATTTTACCCATTAAGCCTTGCTGTTTAAGTTTCTTGCTCACTTTTAACCGCCCCGATACGTCGCCTTAATTTTCTCTTTCCTTTTCTCCTTCTCTTTGATGTTCACATACCCCATCTTTTCAACTCCCCATAGCTTTACGGTAAGCAATATAGAAAATCCCGATCAGGACCAGGCTACTGACCACGCCCCAAACGTTCTTCAAGATCAAGCTCATCACAGTTGAGAAGCCTAAGCTTACAATTGTCGCATAAAGAAACATTTCTCTAACTTCTTTCGGATCGAGAAACTTTTCGCTCGCTTTCGGCGAGCTAAGGAAAGTTGTGAATAGATGTTCCGTTGCAAGCGTTGAAATGCCCACGTTAAGAGCTTTTTCAATCATTTTTTACGCCTTCTTCTTATCTGCTTATGATATATGCCCCATGCTATCTTCATTTTTCGCTCTTTCGAGTATCTTTTATATTTTTTACTTTTCATCACGTTCTTCAAGATTTTCCCGAAAAATTTACCGCAAGGCACAGGTTTCACCTCAAAATTAACAGTATAATGACAATTATTATAATTAGGATTATTATAACCCACCAGTACCATTCAATCTTAATGAAATCGAAAGGGAAAACCATAATTTTTTCACCTTAAAATAATATCGTAATCGTAATTGTGCGGATCGTCCCCCCGCCCTAAAATGTGCCACCAATTTTGCTTAGTGAAAACTTTCACGTTAACCGTGTCGCCTACATTTCGCTTAACAGGGAAAGCCAGAACAACTTTTCCATGCTCCAACGCACAATCTTTGAATCTGTAGCTTAACGGTTTAGTTTCCATCACGCTTACACCGTCAATTTGAACATCATCAATATGCAACCAACAATCTTTATCGCTATCGCTTGTATTTGACGCTCCGCTTGAAACTGCCACCTTGCTAACTGAAACATTGAAACTTCCAACGTTAAGATTGCCTCCGCTCCATAATGGCGGTAAATTCGGCCCTGCGTGATTGGTACAAATGTCATCCCATGTTAGCACAATGAAAAATGTGATAGGGCCCCTTCCCGTTTCCCCCTCGCTTATTGTTACAATTTTTTTTCCTGTAACTTGAAACTTCGGCAACTTTTGAATCAGATCATAGATAACCCACGCTACCACGCCGACCATAGCCACGATGCTGACAAGTTTAACTATGCTTTTCCAGTCGAACTCCATCATCCGCCACCCGCATAAAAGCTTGACCTGAGAAGCACATAGCGAACCGTTAAGGCTACCGCTATCACGATAACCGCAATTATAACCCATTTAAGCCAATCTTCAATTTTTATCATTTTTAACCCCTAAATTCCTCTTCAAACTTGCAACAAAAGTAACCAGGAAAATTAAAACCGCACCGTAAAGCACAACCACGCTAGGCAGTTGCCCCGTCTTGTTCAAATCGTCCACCAAAGCACCGAGAAAGAAAGGTAAAGCGATAAGGATAGCGTCCACTAGGCTTCTAAGATATTTTCTGTTGCCGTTATCGCCGTTTTTATCTGCTTCAACTTGCGTAAAACTGAATATCCCCATACGCTTATCTTCCCCCCTTTACGTTTTACCTGAAATTGTTGCGGTGATCGTTACGCTCGCCGAAGTTTTCAACCGCACATATCTGGCTCCGCATTGTATAGTTTTACCGAAATCACCCGCATCCGTCAGCGTGATCGTGTATTCGCTATCGTAAAAGTTTGTTCCGTCATAGCTGAACTGCACAGTTAAAGTTGTCGCCCCGTTCGCATTGCCGAAAACAGATATCACGGAGGCGGATAAAACTAAAACCGAACTGCTCGTTCCGCCAGCCGCTGGGGTTGCATTGTTCCATGCGTTTCCGTGACCGCCTACGAGCACCGCACCCACAGGGACGCATATGTTCGTTGTGTAGGCGGTGGCTCCAGTCCCGACGAGAAGCTCGTTAAGTATAGGTTCAGGGTAAACCGCAATCAAATCCACGTTTACGCTTCCCGATGCCGTTTGTTCTATTATGACTGATAAAGGCTTATGCGGTATCCTGTGCCCCTGATAAACCGCCACAATTGAACCGTTCAGCCATACGACTATTTCGTCAGGCTTCCACAGGATAACGAGAAGATTCCATTGTGTCTCCGTGATCGATATGCTTACGGCGTTTTCAGATGTATCTATCTGGTTTTTCGATCTTATCGATCCACCGCTATAGCGGACATAGTTGTTTCCATCTTCGCTTTCAAATCCAATCTTTCCAATAACAGCACTCGATTTAAGTGTGAAGATTAGAACGCCGTAGCGGAATTTCTGTTTAGTCCTCACCTTGCCGACGGCTGTAAACTGCAGTTGCGAGCTTGAAACAGACGGTGAACCTGAAACAACTTCCCAAACGTTAGTATCTAACGTGTCCGTTTCAAAGTTTTCAAGCAGAAGGCTTCTAGCGTGAATATTAGGGATTAAATCGTGTGTGATGGTTTTTTCGCTCACATTTTCACCTCATGAACATTACGCCTAACATTACCGCCACTACCGCCACCGCCACCAGGATCGGCGTCCAATCTGGCTTTTTCCCTTCAAATTTTACGGGGAAACTTGTAACCGTTGAAATCGGCTTTACTGTTGGCAATTCATAGGGAATTTGCCTTTCCTTCACAACTTCCCATATTAATTCTTGCTCCGCCTCTCTCTCCTTTTCAAGCCAATCTTCAACTGTGTCGGCAATGTCTTTTTGATCTTCCGTTATTTCTTTCGGAAACCAAACATATCCTTCAGGGTAAAAGATGTGCGGTTGATTTCCGATCCACTTCAAATCATATTGCGTTGGTTTAGCTACGGCGGTGATGTATGCGCCGTAAAGCTCCGCAAACCCTCGAACCGCATACTCTAAAGGAAAAGTCTGAATCCACGTTTTCGCCGTCGGAGGCATAGCGTAGTCAGGTATAGTGTGAACTATCCGTTCAACCTGCCCCGACTGGTAAACGTCTTTAGGTGCCACGGGAAGCCAAACGTTTTTCTCTGCATCGAACTGTAAAAAGCCGTAGCGGTATATTACATGTAAACTTGTTTCCTCGACTGTAAGCGGGTGAACATGTGAACCGTCAAAATATTCAGCAAGCACATAATTAACCATACCACTACGCCAACACCGCAATAACTACGATCACGATTATGATTACGATCAGCCACCAATAGTTAAGCAAGAAGCTTTTGATTTTGTCGGTTGGTGTTGGTTTGCCTAGCTTTTTAGGTCTAAGCGTGGTTTCCCAGTATGTTACTGTTCCCGATGTTTTATCGATTGATATACTGTATCCCGCCGCTCTGCCCTGCTTTAACGCCGACAGCTGTGCAGGTGTTAGTGTGCTTTCCCATTCACGTATGTTCTGTTGAACAGCTGACGGAACAGTTGATAACGTGATAATCTGGCTTGCTGGCGGTGTGATCGGTGTGCTTGTGTCTATCTGCCACCATCCAACAAACCATATTTGCTTGTCCGCTGTGTCCCTGACGGTGAACGGATATTCTCCGTATTTGACGTAGTAGTCCGCCATTTTCTTTAACCGCCTACTTCTTTTAGGCTAGCGGTATGGCTTCCTGAGCGTAGACGGTTACTGCTGTTGCGTTTGTTGGTCTTGTAGCCCTCACTACCACGTCGTTATACTGGTAGCTGTCCAATAGATCGGTTAAGGTTTCAGTCCAGTCCAGGTCGATGCAAACATCTGTTGAAAGTGCGGATGCTAGTTGAGCGTGCCTCTGGTTTTCATAGTTAAGCGTGGTTGCGTTTATGGTTACAGGTATCTCGCTTGCGTTGTTAAGCCGTAACGATATTTGCCCCATGTTTGCGATTGTGCCGTTAAGCCATATTTGGCGGTATTTGTTCCCTAATGGCAGTTTAACGTCGGCGTTCCCTGTTCCGCTTGCTTTAGTTTCGATTTCGGTTTCCTTCAGGATGATTTTGCTTTTAACGTCCTCGTCTGCTACCCATTCGACTGTTTCAACCGTGTAGCTTGAGCTTGTTACGGTTCCGCCGAAAGTGTAGGTTAAGCTTAGCACAAGCGTTTTGAAGGCTTTAGCGGGCAAAATGCAGAGGGTGTCCCCGTTGAATCTTCCGAAGTTTAAGATTTCGGTTACGCTTGATGATCCTTCCGACCCGTTGGGTGCTACGCCGTCCCTGTAGGTGCTTAGGATTCTCGCTTCCGCTCCGCTTAAGCTTTTAAGTGTGATCGATCCGTTGGCTATGATTTCCGCTTTGCTTATTGTTACGGTTGGCGATGTCCCTGAAACGCTGAAAGTTACGATCACTTTGCTTAGAAAGTTGCTGATGGGAAGGTCTTCTTTAACTACTCCGCTTGATGTGCCTGCACTTTTGCCGTCCACTACGATGGTTGTTAGCCATTTGCCCATCGATTGATCACCTTAGTTTAAGCGGTTTTACTTAGGGCGGGTGCAATCCATTGGTTGTATACTACTAGGGCTATTATTACTCCCACGATGGTTAGGAGTAGGCTTATTAAAATCGCTTTTATGTCCATTTTTCTGATACCACCTAAATGATTAGGCGTTTTGGTGGGTAATTAAAAACTATGGTTTAAGGTTGGGTTTAAGGTCGAGTTTGCAACAGCAGGAATAGCAGATGTATCTGGTTGCGTTTGCTTTTCGTTTTCTTCTTACGATCATACCGTCATATATTACGCCGTTTCTTTTTCGGCATGATTCGCTTATTTGCTTCTGACATATCAAGGGGGAAATTCTAGCAACCATTCCCATTCTTTTCTCGCTTACAATCATGTAGTCTTTCGGTAATTTAATCATGCAATTTTCACTTTATCAAAAAAATTCGTTCCCTTCCTGTCCTGGTAATGCACATATTGGAACGGTTGCAGGGGGGGATACTTGTATTTCTTCAAAAGCTCACGCCCTTCAATTGTGTCTTCGCTTGCTAATGCATATATTTTATTGCCCACCCATCTGGCGAGATATTCCAGGTCGCTGGGATTGTGCAAGTGAAAAACTATTATATGTTCCGCTTGGCTTGTCAAGTCGCTGTTCACGTTCTGGATTCGTCTTGTGGTTAAGATGCACCCTGCATTTAACCGTCGCCCGTAGTTGAAAAGATTGTATGCATGTTGAACATATCGGCTTTCATCTTTTGTTACAAGATTTTTCCGTTTAAAGTATAAGTCCGCCTCTTCGATCACGGTTATACAGTTCCCTTTAGCTAGAGCAATCTCGCACAGTCTAGCTACATTGAAAAGGGTGGGTGCGGTTTGAACGATAATTATTCTCGCTTTACTGTGCTTGCATGTTTCCACGCTACTGGTGAATAGTGCTTCTTGCCTTGTGAAATAGTTACTATAATCATATTTGTGGTCGAAAACAAAGATTTGCGTCGCCTTGCATAGATAGTTTTTTATCAGCCATGCCACGAAAACGGTTTTTCCGCTTCCCGTTTTTCCGCACACTATGATCCTGTCGTTTGTGCGGAAGTCTTGTTCGCTTGCGGTTGCTGTGGTTGAGGTTTCGCCTCGAGGCTTTTCAACCGCTCTTCCAGTTTCGCTATTTTTTCCTCTAATTTTTTT
>Ga0207433_10010684_pt1 | contig 14223 bp, 10 predicted proteins | sample YelNatPaOPGAMG01_FD_187559 | JGI IMG/M metagenome (GOLD analysis project Ga0207433, IMG submission 187559) | Hot spring thermophilic microbial communities from Obsidian Pool, Yellowstone National Park, USA - OP-RAMG-01 (SPAdes) (version 3) | ecosystem: Environmental > Aquatic > Thermal springs... | reverse complement strand
CCGCTTTAGAAGCTCGCGCCCTCGCTCTTCGCGTTCCTTCTCGAACCTCCGCTGCGCCTCGAGCCCCGCCAGAGCAGCCGCTCTGCCCGCCTTCTTGCTGAAACCCATCTTCTGGGCCACCTTGACCAAGTTCTCGATGACCTCTTCATCGCCCATGCTGAAGTCAATGAACGGAATGAGAAGCTTCTTATGAAGCCTGAGCGCTTCGCGGATGAGGAAAGGCGAGGCTTGCACCAGAGGGCAGGCATATTTCTGGTTCTCGTCACCTTCGCGAAGGCCCAGCCGGAGGGCGCTCGGGAAGAGGAGGAAATCCGCATCTTTCAGAGTGGCCGCATGTCCGTGCAGGAGCTTGATCGGGAAACAACTATCGGTGTAACTGATCTCGATCGCTTGCTCGATCACCTGCCGATTGGTCTTGCGGGAGAAAACGATCTTGGCACCCAGCGAATTCAGGAAGCCGATAAACAAGGGGGCGAAATCATATATCATGAGCGCCCTGGGCAGACCCACGACCGGCTTGCCGGGGGAGCTCTCGTCATATCCCGCGAAGAGCAACCGTTCCCTTTCATCGAAGGCCGTCTCGATCCGGCCGCGGCTTACCGTGCTATCGTACAGGTCACAACGGCTTCCGTAGAAAGTCGGCGGCTCACCGGCAACTTCCAAACGGCTGATGGTACAGTTATTATCGCACCGATTGCAGGTGAAGGTCCGTAGCTTGTACTCCTCATCGATGAGCTTTCGGAAGCCCTTGAACTTCGATGGACCGGGGGGCATCTCTTCTTTGGCCAAGAGAGCCGCGCCGATGGCTCCGGTGATCTCCTTGTGTTCCGGGACGATCAGTTTCTTATCGGGAAGTTGTTGCTTGAAGGCGGAGACCACCGCTTCGTTGTAGAACACCGCACCGGTAAGGATCACTTCATTCCCCAGACGGCGTTTTTCCACCACTTTGGAGAGATAGTTCCGGGCAATCGAATTGGAGAGGCTGGCGGTGATGATCTCCAGAGGAACCCCCTCTTGTTGCGCCGAAGCCACCGCCTGACCCATGAAAGCGGCACATCGAGAACCGAGGTCGATGGTATGAGGCGCTTCGAAAGCCAAACGGGCAAAATCGCCGTTCTTGACCGAGACATCGAGCATCTCGGCCAGTTCATCAATGAAGCTACCCGTTCCGGCGGCGCACGCCTTGTTCATCTGATAGTCCACGACCACGCCGTTGCGCTTGATGACCAGCTTCGAGTCCTGCCCGCCGATCTCGATGATATCCGCATTGGGGGCCAACTCCTCCGCCGCGCGCGTCTGGGCCGTGATCTCGTTCTTGATGAGATCGGCTCCGATGAAGCTCCCCACAAGGTATCGGCCTGAACCGGTGACCCCCACCCCGGCAATCTGGGCGTTATCCCCAACCACCGCCAAGAGATTGCGGAGCACTTGTTTGACCGCCTCCAGGGGTCTGCCGGCGGTCATGAGATAGCTCTTGGCCATGACGGTTTTGCCGGATTCATCGAGGATCACGCCCTTGGTGCTCGTGGAACCCACATCAACGCCCAGATACCCCTTGAACGGTCCTTCGATCCGGGGAGCGACCCAATCATTTCGTTGCGTTACACGTTCAAGCTTCGGCATCACGAAGTATCGCTTCCCCGTTTCTTCACTCTCTAGGATCTCGACTTTCGAGTGCTTCCCGGAATCCTTCGCCAGCAATGCCGCCCCTAGGGATTCCACATGCAAATAGCCCTCGGGAACGATGATCTTGATCGGGTGCCCGTTGCGTGCCGAGAGAACCTCGTTGAGCGATTCCTGAACCGCCGCATTGGCCGCCACACCCCCGACGAAATAGATCGGCTCGGCAAAGGCACCCTTCTTGAAAGAGGCAACCATACGGGCCACGCAATCCGAAAGGGCATACAGAATAGACTCCACCGGGGCGCCTTTCTGTTGGAGGTGAATGAGATCGGTCTTCGCGAACACGCTGCACCGGGCGGCGATTCGGGGTGGGGTGCCCTCCGCATTCAGCGCAAGGCGCGCGAAATCATCCAGACTGATTCCCAGCCGGTAGGCTTGCTGTTCGAGGAATCTTCCTGTGCCCGCGGCGCAGAGGGGATTCGAAACCACTTTCCATGGTTTCTTGAGGCCATCCTCGACCTCGATCACCAGCGAGCTTTGCCCGCCGATCTGGATGATCGTCTTGACATCTGGGTGAAACTTGAATAGCCCGGAGATAATGGCCAGAGGGCTCGAGTATGCCGCCCAGTTGAGTTCGGGGGGAATAATCCCCTTCCCCGATCCGGACACCCCCGCGGCGACGATCCCATCAAGGCTGACTTTTTGCGAAAGGCGGGTGAGGAGCGAAATCACCGCATCTCGAGGCCCTGTGGTCACCCGTTCGGCATCGGTATGGAGAACATTGGCATCCCGGTCGAGGAGGACGAGTTTAGCGTTGACCGAACCGATATCCACACCCAGGAAGTATCCACTCATCGTGTGTAATTCTATCACATGACGGAAGCCCTGTGTCAATTCAAACGAGAATCGACCGAATCCGCCGGGCCAGTCCCGGGAAGGAGTTTATCCGGCCTTATGCAAAAATGGATGAGCAATCGTGCCACTTCGTGATAGGCCGAACACCTTCAGCTTGACAGCCCCTCTCTCAATAGCTATAATCCCTTCGGATATCAAAACACAGAGGGAGGCAACCGGGTTTGACCGAAGTAATCGTAGAAGAAAACGAATCCATCGAGAGCGCGCTGAGGCGCTTCAACAAGAAGGTCCAGAACGACGGTATCTTGAGTGAGTACCGACGGCGTCAGTTCTTTGAGAAGCCTTCAGTGCTCCGCAAAAAGAAGCGGGCGACAAAGAAGCGCAAGAGCGTGAGAAGTTCCAAAGGTTTGTAAGTGCGGTGTTCACCCGCTTGAGGAGAGTAGGCATTGGCATTGCATGAGCGGCTGGCCGCCGATATGAAAGAGGCCATGAAATCGGGGAACAAGGTACGCCTATCGGCGCTGCGCATGGCCAAGGCGGCGATCGTCAACGCCGAGATCGCCAAGGGCAAGGACGCCGTTCTCACGGATGCCGAAATCATTGAGGTGCTCAGCCGAGAGGTCAAACGCCGGCGGGAGAGCATCGCAGAATTCAAGAAAGCCAATCGCCCCGATGCCGTTGCCCGGGAAGAGGCGGATCTGGCTGTTTTACTGGAGTATCTGCCGCAGCAGATGTCCCGGGAGGAGATCGCCAGCCTTGCCCGCAAAGTGATTCAGGAAGTCGGAGCGCAAGGCCCCAAAGACAAGGGCAAGGTGATGGGCAAGCTCATGCCCCAACTTAAAGGCAAGGCGGAGGGTCAGCTCATCAGCGAAGTCGTAAGCCAACTTTTGGAAGCCGTCTGAACGATCCGGCTCAATTCGCTCATGGAAAAGGGAACGCTCTTGGGGGCGTTCCCTTTTCTTCATGTCTCGGGGAACGAAGCACCGATGATTCGGGGGTCCCCAAACCTCTCACAAGGCAGAGCCCCTGACTCATTTCCTTGCCCCATTTGCGATGGCCCCCAAAACAGCGATTGAAGAAGAGCGTGCTGAGATTCGGGGGGATCAAGGGTGATCCTCCAAGAAAACCCTTTGGGCGGGTGAGTGGGATCGAGAAGCACGATCGTTCATGGGGTGTGGGGGAATTCCGAGGCAAGGTCCACAGTGAGGTGATCAAGATCATTCACCCTGAGGGTGAAGGCTCCAAAGCAGAATCGCTGTTTTTGGGATTGCAGCGCTTGTTGCCGTAGTCCGCTTGCAATGGTAGAATGGGGTCTAGCGATTTCTCCGGGAGACAAACGTGGGAAAAGTGGTATTGGCATACAGTGGCGGACTCGATACCTCAGTGGCCATCAAGTGGATCAAAGAGCGCTACGGACTCGATGTGGTGGCAATGTCCGTGGATATCGGGATGGAGAAGGACTATTCCTCGATCCGTGAGCGAGCTCTCAAGATCGGAGCCATCAAGGCCGTCGTGGTGGATGCCCGGGAGATGTTCGTGCGAGACTTCGTTTTTCCCGCCCTCAAAGCCGGCGCACTGTACGAAGGCGAGTATCCCCTCGCCACCGCTCTGGCCCGCCCTCTGATCACCAAACTCCTCGTAGATATAGCCCACCAAGAAGGGGCCGAAGCCATCGCCCACGGCTGCACCGGCAAAGGAAACGATCAGGTCCGCTTCGATGTGAGCGCCGCGGCGCTCGACCCGAACCTCAAGATCATCGCCCCGGCGCGCGAATGGGGCATGACCCGCGAAGAGGAGATCGCCTACGCCCAGAAGCGTGGGGTGCCCATTCCCGTCACGGTCAAAAGTCCCTATTCCGTTGACGAAAATCTCTGGGGCCGAAGCATCGAATGCGGTGTACTGGAAGATCCGTGGGCCGAGCCGCCCGAAGACGTGTTCAAGTACACCCGGCACCCCAATGAGGCCCCGAACGATCCCGCCTACATCGAGATCGGCTTTGAGCAAGGGATACCGGTGAGCCTCGATGGGAAGCGCATGGACGGCGTCGCCCTCATCGATCGAGTGGCCGAGATCGCCGGAGAACACGGCGTGGGCCGCATCGACCATCTGGAGAACCGGCTTGTGGGCATCAAGTCCCGCGAAGTCTACGAAGCCCCCGCCGCGGTGGTCCTCTTAAAAGCCCATCGGGCGCTGGAAGCAATGACCTTGACCCGCGATCAGAGCCGCTTCAAAGAGCTTGTGGCACAGACCTATGCGGACCTCATCTACAACGGCCTCTGGTTCAGTTCCATCCGGGAGGACCTCGCGGCGTACGTAGATAGCTCTCAAAGATTTGTGACGGGCTCCATCCGTATGAGACTCCTTAGAGGCACCGCCACCGTTGTGGGCCGCCGATCTCCCTATTCGCTTTACGATTTGAACCTAGCTACATACGATAAGGGAGACGTATTCGATCAAAGCGCTTCACCGGGCTTCATCCACATCTGGGGATTGCCGATGCGGATACAAGCCCGCACGCAACGCGCCCCACGTTCCCGTTAAGGGGGGATATTCCTTGGGATACATTTATACGGTTTTCGATACCGAATTCGGGTGGATGGCCATTGTTGCTTCCGAACACGGCCTGCGCCGTCTGACCCTTCCGCAGCCCGCTGCGGATAAGGCCCTCGTGCTGATCTCGGATCTGCTCCCCAAAGCGAGGGCAAGCACATCCTCTTTCCGCGATGTCATTCATCGCATCGGTCGGTACTTTCTGGGTGAACGAGTGGACTTCCCCGATCCTCTGGACCTGCGCGAGAGCACCGAATTCCAGAGGGCCGTATGGAAACTCACAGCTTCCATCCCATACGGTGAAACACGCTCGTATGCTTGGATCGCAGAGGAGCTCGGCCGACCCGGAAGCGTCCGCGCCGTGGGCCAAGCATTGGCCAAGAATCCGCTTCCCATCATCATCCCTTGCCATCGCGTCGTGGGAAGCAACGGAGCCATGGGAGGATTCAGCGGCGGACTCGAGCTGAAGAAAAGGCTCCTTGCGCTCGAATCCCGCAAGTGACCTCAATCCCGGATAAAGCTACGGGATCCGCTCCACCTTGAGGAGATTCGTCGTCCCCGGTGTTGCAAGGGGAGTGCCGGCGGTGATCACAATGAGATCGCCCCGCCGGGCAACACCGGTTTCCACGCTGAGTTCAACGGCTTGATCGAACAGCTCATCCACCGTAGCCGGCGCCGGTCCTTCATACGGATAGACCCCCCAATAAAGGAGCGTCCGGCGCTTCACACGGGCATCGGCCACTTTGGCCAGAAGAGGCACCGCCGGCCGATATTTCGATACCCGCCGCGCCGTACTCCCACTCGTCGTGAAGGCTACAATCGCTACCGCGCCCAGTTGGTGCGCCACATGGCATGCGGCATAACTGATGGCATCATCGGGCTGGGGTTCAAGGTCCTCTGCCCGGTCCGAAAGCCGCTCCCGATACGGGAGCGCCGCCTCCGTCTCCACGGCGATCTGAGCCATCATCCGCACCGCCTTCAGCGGGTAACGACCGATGGCCGTCTCATTGGAGAGCATGAGCGCATCCGTCCCATCGAAGATGGCATTGGCCACATCCGTCACCTCGGCGCGCGTGGGCACGGGGGAGTTCACCATCGAATCGAGCATTTGTGTCGCGGTGATCACCGGCTTCCCCGCCCGGTTGCATTTCTGAATGATCTCCTTCTGGGCTAAGGGGACCTTCTGGATGGGGATTTCGAGCCCCAGATCTCCACGAGCGACCATCACCCCATCGGAAACCTCGATGATCCGATCGAGGTTCTTCCATGCTTCCCGCTTCTCGATCTTGGCGATGATCGGTACGTCCGCATGCTTCTTGCGGAGCACCTCCCGCGCTCGCAAGATATCCTCCCGATCCCGGACGAAAGAAACGGCCACATAATCCACCCCCTGTGCCAACCCGAAAAGCAGATCCCTCACATCCTGATCCGTGACCGCGGGCACATCGAGGGCTACCCCCGGCAAGGTGATTCCCTTGTGGGAACGAAGCTCTCCCCCCGAAACCACCCGACACACCACATCGCTTTCCTCGACTCCGATCACCTCAAGCTCGATCTCCCCATCGCCCAGCACAATCGCATCTCCGGGCTTCACGCTTCTCGATAGGTTCGGCACGATGGCGCTCACCCCATGGGCATCGCCCACAATGCGGCGGGCGGTGATCACGAACTGCGCCCCTTCCTCCAGATGAACGGGATCTTCCTTGAACTTGCCGATGCGCATCTTCGGACCGGGGAGATCCTGAAGGATAGCCACCGGCATGCCGAGCTTCTCGGAGGCCCTCCGGATCGCTTCGATGTAGCCGAGGTGATCTTCATACGTGCCGTGGGAGAAATTCAGCCGGGCCACATCCATCCCCGCCCGAATCAAGCCCTCGATCACGGATGGCGAACCGCTCGCTGGCCCGATGGTGCAGACAATCTTCGTTCTCCGCTTGATATTCATCGACCTTCCCGCTCAGCCGCCGTCAGCGCTCTTCTCAGAAACCCCCGAAGATCGTCTCTTCGGGCAATCCAAACGTTTCTGGAAAGTGAGCTTGTCATCGCCCGGCTCATAGAAATCGGGGATGCGGCTGATGACCTCATACCCCCGCGACCGGTAGAATTCGCGCGTCTTCTCATAACCCGGTTTGGAGGCCGTCTCTACAAGGACGATACGCCCCTTGGCCTTGCGGACTTCCGCTTCCACCAAATTCATGAGGGCCCGCCCGATTCCCTTTCCCTGCGATCGGGGAGAAACGGCAATCCAGTAAAGATCCCACGTCCCCTGAGTGAGAGGGGTGGGGCCGAAGCACACATATCCCACCACCTCACCCTCCATCACCGCAACCCGGAGATCATACCCTGAGGCAACGCCGTTGGCAAGATAAGCATCTATCAGCTCCCCCGCCACAACGACTTCCTGAGGCACAAACTCGGGAATAGATCTGAGCATCTCCATGACCGCGGGCTTGTCCTCGGCGGTCATCGGACGAATGAGAGGTTCAGTCCCTTTCCCAACCGCGATAGGCGCCGCCAACGGCGAACGGTCGATCGCTCTCCCCTCCATTGCCAGTTTCACAATCCTCTCGATGAACTCACCATAAGTATATCCCGAAGCCCGCGCCTGACGGGCCGCGCCTACGCCCGGAGAGATATCCGGATTCGGATTGACTTCGAGCACTTTCAGCCCACCGCGGTGGTCCATACGGAAATCCACCCGCGCATAGCCGCGGCACCCAAAGGCATTGAAAGTCCGAATGGCTACCTCAGCGATGGCATTTCGCAGTTCGTCGGGAATTTCCGCAGGGCACACATTCACCGTGCCATCACAGTAGATCGTGCCCTCATCCCATTTGGCCTGAAAGGTGAGAATCCTGGGCAGGCCGGGCGGCAAGGTATAGACGATCTCCGAAATGGCCAGAACGGTAGGATCGGAATTCCCCAGCACCGTGATATTGAACTCCCGGCCATCAATATATTCTTCCACTAACGCTCTGCCGCCGAAGTACCGGCAGATCCTCCCCACTTGCCGCTCAAGGGAAGGAAGATCGTGCACCACGCTCTCCGGCCCTACTCCATGGCTGGCATCCTCGGCGCAGGGCTTCACAATGCAGGGAAAGGACAACCGGAACTGCCCGATCGTATCGGATCTGAGCTCCTGCCATACAGGAGTGGCAATGCCGGCTGATTCGAAAATGGCCTTCGCTCTGACCTTATCGAGTGCGGCGGCAAGGGCCTCGGCGGGGTTCCCGGTATACGGGAGACCGAGTTCGGGGAGGAAGGCTGCAAGCGCCACTTCCGTCTGCGGATCACCCGCAAAGCCTTCGAAGAGGTTGAAGATCACATCAGCCTTGACGCGTCTGAGCCTCTCCTTGGCCGCCTCCAGAGGAGGAAGCAACGGCACCCGGATGACTCGATGTCCATGATCGGCCAGAGACCCCTCCACCCCCGCCACCGCTTCCAACACCCCAAAGACGGCTTTCGTCTCACCCACGTCTCCGTACCGATCGGGCATGGGCTCATTGTAGACGATAGCTACGCGCGGACGCACGGTGGATACCTTCCCAGAGCCGCATGGAAAATGCCCGAGATCAAGGCCTCATACGTCCATCCCATCTTTCGGGCCATGATCGGAAGATCGCTGCTCTTGGGATTGAGGCCGGCCAGCGGGTTGATCTCCAAAAAATAAGGGGTTCCCGCAGGGGTAACCCGAAAGTCAATGCGGGCAAAATCGCGGCACCCGAGCGTTACGAACGTCTTGAGGCTTGCCTTCTCCACGCGCGCCAGCGTTTCCGACCCCAGGGCAGCCGGGCATTCGTAGTCCACAAGATTCTGCCAATCGCGCTTCACCTCGAGCGAGTAAACGAAATGGCGCGACTCCTTCCGGGGCACAACCCGCATGACGCCCACAACGCGGGGGGGGGAATTGCCCACCACCCCCACGGTGATCTCGTGGCCCTCGATGAACTCCTCCACCATCACCGGCTGACGATAGTTGACAAGCACCTCTTTCACCACTTCGAGAAGGTCCGCCGGATGCTCGACGCGGGAACGCAGACGCACCCCTTTGCTCGAGCCCTCGCTTGCGGGTTTCACAAAAGCCGGGAAGGGAAAACCTTCCCACGATGCCATACGAAGCTCATCGAGATCATGAACCACCCGCCACTGCGGTGTAGCGATACCTTCCATCAAGACTAATTTCTTTGTGAGGGGTTTATCGAGGCAAACCGCGAGGCACTGGGGATCGGCGCCGGTATAAGGGATATCGAGCATCTCGAGGATCGAAGGAACCTGAGCCTCCCGGCTACGGTAGTTTCCCCGGCCTTCAGAGATATTGAAAATGAAATCCACCCGTTCCCTCAAGATGTTCTCAAGGAATTCCCGTCCTCCTCCCAAGCGGACAACGGTATGCCCTTCCTTCTGAAGCGCTTCCGCAATCCCCTCGATCGTCTCCGCGCTATCGTATTCCTCGAGGGCATCTTCGGGGTGCCCCTCAGGGGTGAGGGGCACCGCCGATTTGAGATCATAGGTCAGCCCAATCCTCATCGCCGTGTCTATGCTAACAAGGGATCACTACCGGTCGGCAGAGACAACTGAACCGCACCGCCGGCCCGATTCGCCTTGCCGTTTCCCCCCTTCTTTTGGGTGCGGCCGTTCCTATGACCGGTGGGATTGCGATAGTGAAATACCTTGTTCTCGTAGTTGCGCAACACCCACGCGTCATCCGAACGGGCCAAGATATAATCGGGCTGAACGGGCACCTTGCCACCGCCCCCCGGAAGGTCAATGACGTATGTGGGGACGGCAAGGCCGGAGGTGTGCCCCCGCAGGCCTTCGATGATCTTGATGCCCGTCTCCACCGGCGTGCGGAGATGCTCCGTCCCCGCTACCTCATCGCACTGGAAGAGATAGTAAGGGCGGACCTTCGCCTTCAGGAGCTCATGGCAAAGCTTCTTTTGAATCTCGACCGTATCATTGACACCCTTCAGAAGCACGGACTGGTTGTTCACCGGCACACCCGCCCGAAGCAACCGATCGCAGGCCCTTGCCGCATCGGGCGTCACCTCACGCGGGTGGTTGAAGTGGGTATTCAGCCATATCGGGCCATATTTTGAAAGCATGGCGCACAGTTCATCGTCGATCCGGAAGGGCAGAACCACCGGGAACCGGCTTCCGATACGGACGATCTCCACATGCTCGATCTTCCGGAGGGAGGCGATCACCTCCTCGAGTTGCGCCGTAGAGAGCGTGAGTACATCCCCTCCGGAGATGACCACATCCCGGACCACGGGTGTCCTCCGGATATAATCCAGCATCGCTTCGATCTGGGCAGGGGTTCGGACCCAACCCCCATGCTTCCATTCGCGCTTGCGGGTGCAGTGCCGACAGAGCATGGGACAGATATCCGTAAGGACCATGAGAACACGGTCCGGATACCGGTGCACCAGCCCGGGCACTACCGAGTCCTCTTCTTCACACAGAGGATCTTCCATCCCCATGTTGGCAAGGGCCAGCTCTTCGTACGAAGGAACCGCTTGCCGCCGAATGGGATCGCAGGGATCGTCGGGATCGATCAGCGAGAGATAGTACGGGGTGATCGAGAGCGGGTATGTAGCCGTCACCAGCTTTATCTGTGCCCGCTCTTTGAGGGTGAGGGGAAGATAGCGTGCTAACTCCTCAACCGAGGTGATTCTGTTCCGGAATTGCCATCGCCAATCCGTCCAGTCCTTCTCCGGAACATGTGCGAAAAACCTTTCCTTTCCGGCTCGGGAGCAAATACTTGGAGGTTCTTCTTCAATTGCCTCTCTTGTAGCGCCCGAGCCCGGAGGCTCCTCTTCTTCTTCGAACTTGTCCAGCACCTGAGTCCGCAGAATGGGTGCCGTCTTTGTCACTGACAGGTTCCCTCCTTATTTTTTATTTCACCCTCATTGTAGCGGCATTTCGCCAATTTGCAAGGGGTAATTTCACGCAATTTTTGGACTTTTATACCGGCTCTACAAGGGGACAACAGCCCCCCTGACCGAACGGGTCCCCCGGCGCCCCCTCACTCCCAACCGGACTCATTGAAGAACTCTTGAAACGCCTTCGGGATCTCCGTGTACCGGGATCGATAGCGCTCGATGTACTCTTGGCACAGAGCAATGGCTTTGCGGAACTCCTCGAAATCTTGGAACTGAATGGCAAATCCATCGCAGTTGAGGTGAATATGATGCTGACTGCATTCCCAGATATCCAGTTGCATGCGTTCTCTCCACATCATGATTGTTGAGTCTACCGAATAAGAGCCGAACTGAAAAACAGGACGGCACTCAATTTTCAGGGGAGTTTTGCCTGCATCCGATGGGGGGATTAATCTTCGGCAACCGTGCTGGTTTACCCCAGTCGCCGCAGAGCAGAGTGGAATTTTGCCGGATAACCCCGTAAAATGGGCTTGCCGGAGACGAACCGATGGACGAAAAAAGCCTCGAGGTTCTCGAATTCCCCAAGATCCGCGAGATTCTCGCCGGATTCGCCTCCTTCTACCTCAGCCGCGAACTGGCCCGGAATACCATGCCCCTCACCGATGCCGTCGCCATAGACCGTTCCCTGCGCTTATCGGCGGAGGCGCGCCATCTCCTCTCCCTTGCCCCCGATTTTTCCATCGGAGAGATCGCGGATATCCGTCAGGCGGTCTCCCTTGCCGCAAGGGAAAAGGTGTTGGATATCCCGACGCTCAACGATGTCCGCTCCACTGTGTGCGCGCTCAATCGGTTGCGGAAGGACCTCATCGGTCTGAATGCCGAAATTCCGCTCTTGCGGGAGCTTGCAGAACGAATGGTACCGCTGCCGCGTGTGGAAACGGAGATCGGGCGATGCATCGAGCCCTCCGGCGAACTTTCTCACTCCGCCTCTCCCCGACTCGCGGCTCTGCGGGAAGAACTCAAAAGCGCCCGCCAACATCTGATGGGTCGCCTCGAACGCCTGATGAAGATGCTCCATGCGCACGGCCTTCTTCAGGAGCCCCTCATCACGGAGCGCGCCGGCCGATACGTCCTGCCCGTCAAAACCGAATTCCAAAGCCGCGTCAAAGGCATCATTCACGATGTCTCCAATACGGGCGCCACCGTCTTCATCGAGCCATGGTCGATCGTGGAAACGGGCAACACCCTCCGGCAACTGGCGCTCGAGGTGGAAAGGGAAGTGCAGCGGATCCTCGCCTATCTCAGCGCCGAGGTGGGCGCCCACGAAGCCGAGATACAGGGGAACCTATCGCTCGCCGCCGAGATCGACTTCGCCCTGGCCAAAGCCCGCTTCGCCCGCGCTTTCCGCGCCACCGAACCTCAGATCATCCCCGCGCCCACCGATGACTCCATGGCGCTCAAGCTAGTGCAAGCCCGGCATCCGCTCCTCAAAGGGAACGCCGTTCCCTTCAGCATCGAGATCGGGAGGGATTTCTCGGCGCTGGTGATCACCGGACCCAACACAGGCGGTAAGACGGTCACCCTCAAGACGATGGGGCTTCTGGTGCTCATGGCACAGGCCGGACTCCCCATCCCGGCCTCCGAGGAAAGCATCATCCCCCTTTTCGATAACGTCTTTGCCGATATCGGCGATGAGCAGAGCATCGAGCAGACCCTTTCCACCTTCAGTTGGCATATGGGGAACATCGTCCGCATCATCCGGCAGAGCACGCCCCGGAGCCTCGTGCTCCTTGATGAGATCGCCGCCAGCACCGATCCGGCGGAGGGCGCAGCGCTGGCCCAGGCGATCCTCCTTCACTTTCTCGCCTCCCGCACTTTGGTTGCGGTCACCACGCACTACAGCCAGATCAAGGCGTTTGCGTACGCCACACCGGGCATCGAGAACGCTTCCCTCATGTTCGACCCGGTGACCCTCCGGCCTACCTATCAGATGGTGATCGGAGTGCCGGGAGGATCGAACGCTCTCGAGATCGCCGCCCAACTGGGCCTTCCGGAACCGATCATCGCCTCAGCTCGAAAGATGCGCTCCGGCGGAAGCGGCGAGATGGAGGAGCTTCTCAAGGCGCTGACGCGCGAGAAGGAATCCGCCCGGCAACTCCACGCCGAAGCGGAAAGGGAACGTGAGAGCGCCGCCGCCCTGAGGGCACAGCTCGAAGCGGAGCTCCGGGCCCTTGCGGAAAGCAAGGAAAGGATGCTCGAAGAAGCGCGGGAGGCGGTCACTAGAGAAATGGCCGCCTTGCATCGGGAGATTCAGAGCGCTGCCGCCGCTCTAAGGAAAGAACGATCCAGAGAAACCATTCAAGCGGCCAAAGCCGCCCTCAAGGCGGTACGAGAACATCTGGCGGAGGAGGCCTCTCGAGCCGAAGGGGCCGCAGAGACAAAACCCGCAAGTGCCATCGTCGTGGGCGATCCGGTGAGGGTGATCGATACCCATCTCCGCGGAACGGTGATATCCATCTCGGCAAAAGGGGGATATGCGGAAATTCAAGCGGGTCGGTCGAAGATCAGGGCCGCTCTGGAGGATATCGAGAAAGAGGAACCTTCGGGGGAGAGACCGTCTCCAAGACAGCCGGTTTCCATCGAGAAAGACCCCGGACATCGGCGCCGGTCCATCGAACTCGACCTTCGCGGAAGGCGCGCCGATGAGATCGAGGCGGAGCTCGATGCTTACTTGAACGATGTATCCATCGCCGGTTTCCCGCGCGTGCGCATCATACACGGATACGGCACGGGCACGGTACGGCAGATCGTCCGCTCTACGCTTTCTTCCCATCCACTCGTGAAATCCTTCCGCCCCGGCGAGGCGGGCGAGGGGGGAGACGGAGTCACCATCGTGGAGATGGGATGATGAAGATAGAACAGCACCGCCTCCGCCGCGAGCACATGGCTCGCTTCCTCGATGACTTGGAAGCTCAGAGGAGAGCCAATGCCTCGATCTATCTGCCGGCGGGCGCTCAGGCTTTGCATCATGTGCCGGAGGAAGTGATAAATCGCATCTCCCGTTCAAAGACGGGAGCAGCCCTTTTCTTGGGGGAAGGATTGGCCTGCGCCGTGATCCCTCCGTTCCCCCTTCCCCGGAGCGAAACCTTCAGCGGGGTTTCCACGGCCCCGCTCCGGGCGCTTCTCGAGCGCGACCGGCTGATCGCTTTGATTGTGGTGCGGCTCGGCGATTACGGGATCGGGATCTTCGAAGGGGAAAGGCGAATCGGGGGGAAAGTGGGAACCGGACTCGTTCACGCGCGGCACCGACAGG
>Ga0207433_10010675_pt1 | contig 14227 bp, 12 predicted proteins | sample YelNatPaOPGAMG01_FD_187559 | JGI IMG/M metagenome (GOLD analysis project Ga0207433, IMG submission 187559) | Hot spring thermophilic microbial communities from Obsidian Pool, Yellowstone National Park, USA - OP-RAMG-01 (SPAdes) (version 3) | ecosystem: Environmental > Aquatic > Thermal springs... | reverse complement strand
CCAAAATTGGGAAATCTTGGAGTGCCCCCGCCCATAGTTCAAATACAACGAAGGACATAGATTTATTTTTTTATTAAATACAATAATTTAAACATAACAATTAAACATGTTTGATAAGTACAAAACACATTTTTAATACATCAAACATTGACCTTTATCTCAAAATTCAGGTGACAAAGAACAAAGTTCCAGGCACCTGAATTTTCGAAAATTTACCCCAAATAATTTAAAGAAAAAAAGACACTTTTTTCCAAAAAATAACGCTAGTCTCAGTCTCACCTCTCCCCCCTAGTAAACCCCCTTTTTTTTTTAAAAAACTCACCTTCATTTTTGTGCAACTAGATACCAAAATTGGGAAATCTTGGAGTGCCCCCGCCCATAGTTCAAATACAACGAAGGACATAGATTTATTTTTTTATTAAATACAATAATTTAAACATAACAATTAAACATGTTTGATAAGTACAAAACAAAGAAATTTTCTATTGTAAAATTTGAAATTTTAGAGTTTTTTTTAACTTATTGTTTTATAATAGAGTTTTTATTCAATCTTTAAATCTTAAAAATTGCACTACAATAGGTATAAACCTATGATTAGCTCCACAAATTTCAGAACACTGGCCATAAAAAACGCCTACACTATTAGACTCTACATTAATTTGATTTAATCGACCCGGTACAGCATCAGCTTTTACTCCTAACCTTGGTAGGGCTCATGCGTGTAATACATCTGAACTAGTAATTAAAAGACGAACTGGCGAGAAATTTGGTAATCTAACACGATTATCAGTTTCTAGTAATCGAAATTCTCCTTTCTCTAAAGAATCTGAGGATTTTATATAAGAATCAAAATAAATTAATTCCTCTTTTACTAACCCCTTATATTCTGGATAATTATAACTTCAATATCACTGATGTCCAATTGCTTTTAAAGTGATTGATTTTATTCTAATAGATTCTTCTAAAGTATAAAGAAGGACTAATGAAGGTAAAGCCAACTGGATTAAAATTACACCTGGTACTACTGTTCAAATACATTCTAATAGATGACCTTCAATTAAACCTTTATGCAAAATAACCCTCTTTAGTATTTTTCCTAAAAAAATACTAACAAATCTTAAAATAAAAAGCAAAATTATATTAGCAAAATCATGAAAGTATATAAATTCTTCTATGGGAGAAGATATTGACTCTTGTAAAGAAATTTGAGCTCAAGTAGACAACTGCGAGCATTATAAATTTACAAAATTTATGTTTTTTTTTAACTACATCACCATATATAATTTAAAATTTTTAATTCTTTACCCCACTTTCGTCTTAAAAAAACCAGTAACGCCAACCCTACTCTAGCTTCTCTTGCTCTAATAATAAATATAGAAACTAAAATTAAAAAACTAAAAAACAAATTAGAGTTTTTTAAAATTAATCAAAAAATACTTAAAAGTACAATTACTTCTAGCCTAATTAAAAGGTTACTAAATCTATTATCTAAGTTTATATATTTTAACCTAATCATTAAAATAGAAAACAAAATAATAAAAAATAAGTTACTAAATTTTAGGAAAAAAAATATAAATAAAATTAATAAAGTAATTCTTCTAATCATTTAAAATACACTTTAAGGCCCCACCATAAAAATCAACAGTTTTTACTACAATTAACAAAATTAACAATAAAACAACCCCTAAGAAAATAAATATATTATCAAAAAAAAAAACACTTCTAAACTCTAACATTAAATTAAAATTAATAAAAAATCTAGGAAAAATTAGCCTAACTACTACAAATAACATTGCCAAATTAAATTTATACACTTCTAACTTGACCAAACTTATTAAAGAAACTAAGTATAAAAACAAAATAATCAATCCTCCCAAATAAAATATTAGTATAATCAAAAAAACTCATTTTCTTATAAACAATAAACAAAAAATACTCAAATTTACAGAAATAAAAATTAATTCTAAGCATATAATAAAAGGATTAGATCAACTAAAAATAAAAGAAAAAAATAAAAACAGAATAATAAATAATAGTATAATAATTTTAAAATAAATTTGTTTTTTGTAAAAAAACTGTAATTCTTATACTAATTTTAAATGAATTATTCTAAATGATTATGATCTTGTAATCACAAAGACATTGGAACTCTTTATCTTTTAGCAGGAGCCTGAGCAGGGTTTATTGGTACAGGCTTGAGAATAATTATTCGATTAGAATTAGGACAACCAGGATCATTATTAGGAGATGATCAACTATACAACGTTGTAGTGACTGCTCATGCTTTTGTCATAATTTTTTTTATAGTTATACCTATTTTAATTGGAGGATTTGGAAATTGATTAGTTCCTTTAATACTTGGATCTCCAGATATGGCATTTCCCCGTATAAATAATATAAGATTTTGATTTTTAATACCTGCACTTATTCTTCTTTTAATAAGTGCATTAGTAGAAAGAGGCGCTGGAACAGGATGAACAGTTTATCCTCCTTTAAGAAGTAACCTGGCTCATTCTGGAGCCTCAGTTGATTTTGCAATTTTTTCTCTTCATCTAGCGGGAGTTTCTTCTATTTTAGGGGCAGTAAATTTTATTAGAACATTAAGAAATTTACGAATTTTTGGAATATCTATAGATCGAATTCCTTTATTTGGATGATCTGTTCTAATTACCGCCGTACTACTTTTATTATCTTTACCAGTTTTAGCTGGCGCAATTACCATATTACTAACAGATCGAAATCTAAATACCACATTTTATGACGTAAGAGGTGGAGGAGACCCAATTCTTTATCAACATTTATTTTGATTTTTTGGACACCCTGAAGTTTATATTTTAATTTTACCAGGATTTGGACTTATTTCTCATATAGTAAGACAAGAAAGAGGAAAAAAAGAACCTTTTGGTGTTTTAGGAATAGTTTATGCTATAATAGCTATTGGACTTCTTGGTTTTGTTGTGTGAGCTCATCATATGTTTACAGTAGGAATAGACACCGACACCCGAGCTTATTTTACTACAGCAACTATAATTATTGCCATCCCAACAGGAGTAAAAGTTTTTAGTTGAGTTGGAACATTCTATGGTAGAAATTTTTCTCCAACCCCTTCCAGGTTATGAGCTTTAGGTTTTATTTTTTTATTTACGGTAGGGGGAGTAACTGGGATTATTTTAGCTAACTCTTCTTTAGACGTCGTACTTCACGATACGTACTACGTAGTTGCTCATTTTCATTATGTGTTAAGAATGGGGGCTGTGTTTGCCTTAATAGGAGCTCTAATTAACTGATTTCCCATAATAACAGGAATAACCTTAAATCTTTATTGAGTAAAAGCCCAATTTATTGCCATATTTATTGGTGTAAATCTAACTTTTTTTCCAATACACTTTTTAGGATTAGCGGGAATGCCACGACGTTATTCCGACTACCCAGATTATTTTAGTTCATGAAATATCGTAGCCAGGTTAGGATCTATAATCTCATCTACAGCCGCCATTTTTTTAATAATAATTATTTGAGAGGCTATGTTAAACAAACGTCCAGCTTTAACCGCCAAGTTTTCTTCATGTTCTATTGATTTCTCTCACACATATCCTCCATTTAATCACAGATATAACTCAACACCAACTTTAGTTTATTATTGAGTATAAGCTAAATTAAGCTAAAGAGCTCATAACTCTTTGATAATAAAATTTACTCAATATTTAAGATAGTTTAAATAAAATAACAATTTTGGAGATTGAAGATAATATTTCTTTAAAATTTAGTTTAAAAAAAAAAATATAGAAATGTCAATTCTAAGATAAAATTTTAAAACGAAATTGCTGACTTGAAATCAGTGCTTGAAAATTAAACTTCTCGTTTTAATGAATCAAAAAAAAATAAAAAACCCCTGAAAATCCAGAAATTAAATAATTTGAAGTAATTAAAATCTCTCGACACCTTAAATTAAATTTAATTCAATAGGATATTTCTCAACCTTGAATTAATATCCTAAATATTAACAAAGAATATCCCCTTCCCACTATAACCCCCAAAAAAATAAATAAAGAAAAAAAGAATCTATAATTAGAAAAAAATATTAACATTAAAAACTCTCTTAATAAATTTACCCTGGGAGGTCCAGCCATATTCATGACAATAATTAAAAATCACATCAAAGAAAAAATAGGAAGTCAAATATTTAATCCTTTTCTAAATAACAATATACGAGAATGTCTTCGAGAGTAAATTATACCAGCCGCTAAAAACAATAAAGAAGAAGAAACCCCATGTCTTAATATTATATAAACTCTAGAAAGTTCTAAGACTAATCTCTGTAAACCCAATCTAACCAACACTATTCCTATATGTGAAACTGAAGACAAAGCAATAATTATTTTTAAATCTATAGCTCGAACACAAGAAAACCCCACAAATAAAATTCCACATAAAGAAATCCTAACTACCAAATTAAATAAATTTTGAGATTTTAAATAAACTGATAATATATAAACCCCATACGTTCCTAATTTTAGCAAAACAGCTGCTAAAATCATAGAACCAAAAACAGGAGCTTCGACATGAGCTTTAGGTAATCAAGAATGAAAAACATATATAGGAGTTTTTACTAAAAAAGCTATCAATAATATTCAAAATATAGATCTTGTTATAATATCTAAATTAATAACCCTAAAAGTTTCATTAAATAAGTATAATCTTCTCATTAATAAATTTAAATAAATTAAAATAATAAGTAGTGGAAGAGAAGCAAATAATGTGTAAAACATTATTATCATTCTAGCTTTAAATCGTTCCACCTGATAACCCCAACCTATAATAATTATAAAGATTGGAATTAAAGACAACTCAAACATAAAATATAAAATAAAAAATCTTTTAGTAAAAAAAAAAATTATTAAAATTAAAGTTAATAAACTTAAAAATAACACCAACAAACTCCCCCTCTGAGAATTTAAAGCTATTCTATCTACTCTATGTAAAACTACTTTAATTACCCAAACTCTTATCAAACATAAAATTATTCCTACCCTTCTAAAACTTATATTTCAAAACAACAACTCCCAATAGACTCTTAAGCGCATATCTTTTAATAATAACAAAATAAGAAATATAATTAAAATACTAAAAACTCCTAATTCTAAAAAAAAAGAAAACCTTATCATTAAAAATACTAATAATAATACTTTATAAGTTTGAGAAATATTCTTACACTGAGTCGAAATCAGCTTTATTCAAACTGTTTTGATGGCGGACTAGCGCCTAAGTTTTAAGAACTTAACATGAAAATAATCTCAAAACTTATTAGATGTCTGAAAAAGAATTAAGTTGTAAACTTAAATATGGAAAATTCCTCTAATAAATTTTTTTTAGATCTTACACAATTTTTTTAGTATCTATATTATGATCTGTTATTCTAGGGATAATAACTTCGTCTATTTTTTCAATTTGGATTTTTGCTGAAATTAATTTTTTTATATTTTTACTTTACATAAAAATAAGAAATTTTTTTTTTCAAGAAATTGTATTATATTTTTTTATTCAAGTTCTAGGGAGAACAAATCTGGTGTTTGCCATATTGACTATTAGAGTAAACAATTATTTAAATTTGTTTTTAGTCCTAATTTTAATTTATAAAATAGGAATTGCCCCATTTCAAAATTGATACTTTAACATACTCAACTCTATTTCTTGACAAGCTATCTGGATTCTAACAGTCTGACTTAAAGTTCTATATTTAAAAATTTTAACACTTATTAATAGCATAGTTTTAAATTTTATTGTAATTCTAAATGTTATAGTAGCGTGTATTTCTCTCTTTAAAGAAAAAATATTAAAAACATTAATTGGGATATCCTCATTATTTAATATAGCCTGATTATTAATTAGATTAAAATTAAATAATGTATGAGTAATTTATTTAGTATTATACTCATTTAACTTAGCCATACTAATTAGATTTTTTAAAGAGAGTCATTTAACAACTATTACTCCCACTAATTTAAAGTTTAAGTCAAACTTAAAAGAAATATCTATTGCTATAATTTTATTTATGGCAGGAATCCCTCCTTTTTCAGGATTTTTATTAAAATTGCTAATTTTAAGTAATTTAACAAACTTTTCTTTTATTACTAGAACCTTTTTATTAATCTCATCAATTATTTTTATATATTTTTATATTATAATATATTTTTATCTCACTACTCAAAGTAGGCCTAAAATTAATTTATATAATAACAATAAGTTTCTTTGAATGAAAATTACAACAATAAACTTCTTAGTGGCCCCCGTTACACTCTTTTTAATAACTTATTATTTAAATAATAAATATAAAAAAATATTAATCAAATAATAAAAAAAAATAACCATCTAGACATTCTAGAACTTAAATACAAAAAATAAAAATTTAAATAAGAAAAATTTTTTCTCCATCTTAATAAATAACCCTTTTCAAAAAATTTTAAAAAATTAAACGAAATATAGAGAGCAACCCCACTTCCAATTTTTCTGGAAAATATTCTTAATCCTCATATTCTAAAAAAAAAAACTCTATGAATAATTTTTTTTAACTTTAAAATTTTTAAATAAAATATTCTTATTAATCTAATTCTCAATAATACTAAAAAAATAATTAATAAAAAAACTCTCCAACTTAAAGAATTATTTATTAGTTCTTTTAAAATTACTCCAAATAATAATTTTCCGCCAAAAATTGCCGGAATTAATAAAATTAACCCAGATAAATAAATTAATGAATCTCATTCTATTGTAAAAAAAGACCTTTCTGATTTTTGTACCTTACTAAAAAAAAAATAAATATAACGCATAGAATAAATTCTGGTTAAAACTACTCTCGTCCAAAATATTAAAAAATCAAAAAATCTAAATAAATTAATATAAAGAACTTCTATTAAAACTTCTTTTGAATAAAAAGCAGATATAAAAGGTAACCCTATTAAACTTATAATTCTGAGTAAAATAAATCTTTTCCTAGAACTTATTTCTTTTAACTTTATTCCTATAAATCGTATATCCTGGCCCTGATTAGCCCTATGAATTATATGCCCAGTCCCAATAAATATTAAAGCTTTAAAAAACGCATGTGCTAACAAATGTAAAAAACATACTCTTCCTGCCCCAATACCTAATAATATTATTATCACTCCTAATTGTCTCAAAGTAGATAAAGCCACTATTTTTTTTAAATCTACTTCCTTCAAAGCCCTAACTCTAGCTATTAAACAAGTTAACAACCCTAAATAAAAAATAAACTTTAAACAAAATTTGTTCAAAAAAATAAAATCATGTCGCAAAAGTAGATAAACCCCCGCTGTAACTAAAGTTGAAGAATGGACTAGGGCAGAAACTGGTGTGGGGGCAGCTATTGCTGCGGGTAGCCAAGCAGAAAAAGGAATTTGAGCACTTTTAGTACTAGCCGCCACTATTATCACCAAAAATCAAAACTTTCTTGACTTTAAACTTACTCTGATAAAATCATAAGAAAAATTTAATAAATAACAACTTAAAGTGAATAAAATAAGCAAATCTCCCACTCGATTAGATATAGCAGTAATTATTCCTGAATTAAAAGATTTCTGACTAGAATAATAAATTACCAATAAATAAGATCTTAATCCTAAACCATCTCACCCAAGTAACATTCTAACTAAATTAGGACTTAAAATTAAAAGGTACATTCTACAAATAAAAATTAAAACTAATAAGTTAAATCGGCCCAAAAACTTTTCTCTTAGTATATAACTTTTTCTAAAGATTATTACCCTAATTCTAATTAGTGAAACTCCAAACAAAAAAAGCAAAGAATATATATCAAAAAATATAACAAAATTAAAATTCACACTTAAAATTTGTAAAAAAAATCACTCAAAAAAAATTCTACTTCCGGCATCTAAAAAAGTTAAACCTACAACCCTTATTAAAAATATTATTCTAATTAAAAGCAATACTATTCAATTAGTAAAATTTACAAATTTTATTATTTAAATTAAAATTAAATTTACTCAAAACAAAAAAATTAAAACAACGGGTAAAATTCTTTTTCAATTTAAATTTATTAAAAAATCATAACGGTATCGAGGAAATCTGGCTCGTGCTCAAAGTCAAAAAAAAATATAAAAAATAAAACCTAACCTTAAAAAAAAAGAAAAAAATAAAACAACTGTTAAACTAGATAAAAAATAAATTCTAGCATACTCTGCCATAAAAATCATTGCAAATTTGTACCTACTAAACTCTACATTAAACCCTGATACTAACTCCCTTTCTCCTTCAGAAAAATCAAAAGGAGTACGATTAGTCTCTCTTAACCTGGCAATTAACCAAATAACTAATAACCCGGGCAAAATTAAAAGAGAACACAATTTTATATCAAACAGCTCCCCAAAGTTCAAAAATAAATCGACAACTATTAGAATTAAAATAATTAAAGCAAGACTAACTTCATAAGAAATTCTTTGGGCAACATTACGAATAGCTCCTAACTTAGCATATTTTCTTCTCGATCTCCAACCCATTAACATAACAGGATAAACTCTCAATCTTAATAACATTAATAAAAATAAGACTCTAAATCTTATACTTAAATTAAAATAAAAAGAGGGATAAACTAATCATCTTAAAAGAATTAGCATTAAACCTAACACAGGTATAAATTTAATAACCCAAATTATTAAAATTATAACAATAGCTTTGTTACTAAAAAGTTTAATTGCATCTGCGGCTGGCTGAGCCAGCCCTACAAAAGAAGGCTTATTAGGACCCACTCGTAATTGGTTATATCTTAAAACTTTTCGCTCTAATAAAGTTAAAAAAGCCACATTAATTAAAACTCCTAAAATTAAAATCATAAAATTTAAAAAAAACACTGGTTTTTTTTAACTTTTGCTGCTTCAAAGCAATGTTCTAATTAAACTAAAAAACCATACACTTAATTCATTTAAGAAAGAAAAAGTCAAAATTTTTCTATTATATATAATGAATATATTCTTTTAACATGAAATCACCAATTTTTAAGATAATTGATAATTCTTTAGTAAGTTTACCTACTCCAAGAAATATTAGAACAATATGAAACTTCGGGTCAATTTTAGGCCTATGTCTAGGCACTCAAGTTTTGACAGGTTTATTTTTAAGAATACACTATTTTTCTAGTAGTGACATTGCTTTCTTTTCAGTTAATCACATTATACGGGATGTTTCTTTAGGTTGATTAATGCGAATCACTCACGCCAATGGAGCTAGAATTTTTTTTATTTCACTTTATTTACATATAGCCCGAGGGATTTATTATTCTGGGTACAAACTTTCTCATGTTTGAATAGCTGGCGTTTCTATTTCTTTAATATTAATAGCCACTGCTTTTTTAGGCTATGTTTTACCTTGAGGGCAAATGTCTTTTTGGGGGGCAACTGTCATTACAAATCTATTTTCAGCTATCCCAATTTTTGGCGAAGATATTGTTTACTGGCTATGGGGTGGCTTTGCAGTAGGACAACCTACTCTTTCCCGATTTTTTGCCCTACACTTTATCTTACCTTTAGCAATAATTATCTTAGTAATAATTCATTTAATTTTTTTACATCAAACAGGATCTAATAATCCCCTAGGAATTAACAGAAACCCTGACAAAATTAAATTTCATTCTTACTTTACAAAAAAAGACATCTTAGGATTTTTTATTACACTTTTTAGATTATTTATAATTGTACTTTTGTTACCGTGATTATTAGGAGACACTGAGAATTTTATTTCTGCTAATCCATTAGTAACCCCTCTTCACATTCAACCAGAATGATATTTCTTATTTGCCTATGCAATTTTACGTTCTATTCCTAATAAACTAGGCGGAGTAATAGCTTTACTAGCCGCTATGTTAATTCTATATTTTCTGCCGCTATCTTCAACTTTAAAATTATCTTCTTTAAATTCACCAATTATAAAAATTATATGATGATGATTTGTTTCTATTCTTATCTTACTAACTTGAGTAGGGGCACGACCAGTAGAAGCTCCTTTTTTAATATTAGGACAAAGATTTACAGTTTTATATTTTTTATTTTACTTTATAGTTATTATTTAGAAATAAAGTTTTTATAACGTTAATTTGTGGAATTAAAAAAGATAACTGTATCTATTTCTAACCAGGGTTGTAGTCACACATGACATTAGATTTGCAATTTAAAAGTTACTAACCTTAAATAAAATGCCTGAAAAAGGATTGTTTTGATAGAACAAATTATGCCAAAAGCTTTTATTAGTTAAGTAGTATATGCAATACATTAATTTGCAAAATTAAAAAATAAATTAACTTATTATACTATTTATTAAAATACTAATATTAGCTGTGGGCATCGTTACTATTATCAGTAGAGTTGGAGTATTACTTAATAAAAAAAACAAATTTTGTTTTAACAATAGAACACCTTTTGAATGTGGTATTGTTTCTACTCCTTATAGAACTATACCTTTAAGACTTCGATTTTTCATTTTAGCGGTAATTTTTTTAATTTTTGATGTAGAATTAATTCTTTTATTTCCTGTTTTATTATTACTATGTCAATCTTTTTCTTTAATTAGAATAGTTTATTTTTTTATTTTTTTAATAATTATTTCTTGAGGTTTATTATGAGAATGAAATCAATTATTACTAAACTGAAGACATTAATTATCTAAAGCCTTAAAGGCCTATGATTGTTAATCATATCAAGAATTTTTCTAGTTAAAATCTTTTTTGGGACTTCTAATCCTTAGCAGGCAACTTGTCAGATTTTAAAATTCTTGTCTTGAAAAAACAAAGTAATATTTATACTACAAAATCTATGTCTAATATTATTCGACACTCTTGTCATTTAGTAGATGAATCTCCTTGACCTATTTTAGCATCTATTAGAGGGCTGGGGCTTACTTCTGGCCTTTTAAAAATATTTCATTTAAAAGATAATATACTTTTTATTATAAGAGTAGTTTTACTTTTACTAATTTCAACTCAATGGTGACGAGACGTCAATCGAGAAGCCACGCTATTAGGAGATCACTCTGCTGTAGTAGAATTAGGATTACGAAGAGGTATAATCTTATTTATTGCCTCCGAAGTTTTTTTTTTTGTTAGATTTTTTTGAGCTTTTTTTCACAGAAGACTATCAGTTAATATAGAACTAGGGGCTATGTGACCTCCTTCTGGAATTTTGCCCTTTAATCCCTTTGAAATTCCGTTACTAAATACAGTAATTTTACTATCTTCAGGAATTTCAGTAACCTGGGCTCATCATAGTTTAATAAGAGGTCATCACTCACAAGTAAAAATTTCGCTAATATTAACAGTAATTCTAGGTCTTTATTTTACGGCACTCCAAGCAATTGAATACCTAGAAGCCAGATTTTGCTTTGCAGATAGAGTTTACGGAGCAACGTTTTTTTTAGCCACTGGGTTCCACGGAATTCATGTTATCATTGGAACCACTTTCTTAACTATTTGTTTAATACGATTATTAAGTCATAATTTTAGTTACAACCACCATTTTGGGTTTGAAGCTGCAGCGTGATATTGACATTTTGTGGATGTAGTATGATTATTTTTGTATATTAGAATTTACTGGTGAGGAAGAAAATAAATTAATAATAGTTAAATTATGAAACTAATTTCATTCTTTATGAAAAGCTTAATTAACCTCAAAAGAAAAACTTTTAATAAAATTCAATAATGAATTCTTAAAATTAGTAAACAAAGTGCCAGCAACTGCGGTTAAACTTTTAATTTTTCATAACACATTTTGTTAAATTAAATAAATTTAATAGTTTAATATTTAAAATAATAATTATAACTAACAAATAAATATAAAAAAGGGATTAGTACCCCTGTATTAAATTATAAAAGTAGTATTTAAAAACTTAAAATTCATGGCTGTTATTTATTCAAATTAGAGAATCTAGAACAAGATAACCCCCAATTTTATTTAAAATTAAAACTTTGAGTATGGTTGTAAAAAATATAATTTCAATTACAATTTATTTTCAAATTACACCCAGGATTTAAAATAAAATTTTAGATGCAATTTAATTCTTTAGAAAATATAAGGATTTAACAGTAGTACAAAAATATTCGAACATGTTTTAAATAAAGCTCATATTGTCCGTCATTCTCTACTAGAGACAAGTCGTAGCAAAGTAAAAATTATAGAAATAGTTTTTAATTTTACTTTTAGTATAAAAATTACCTATAACTTCCAACTATAAAATTTAAAGTCTTTTTTTGGCGGATTAGCGCATTAAGTTTAGAACTTAAATATAATTAATATTAAAAAAGTTTCTGCGTAAATTTAAGTTTTTACCTTAAAAATGATTTTATTAATCCGCTGAAAATACCACAATTATCTCCGATAATATGACTCATACTATTTTTTTACTTTTTATTTATTTTTTATTTAACTAATTTAAAAGTTTATTTTATAATCTAATGTCAAATCTTTTTTCTATTTTTGACCCCCAAATTTATATCTGAAATTTTAAAATTAACTTAAATTGAATTAGAGTAATAATTTTAATTTCTTTAATTAGTGTAAATTTTTGAGTAGTAGAATCTCCTATTAATAAAATATGAAAAACCTTAGCTTTTATTCTAAACAACGAAATTAAATTAAATTTTTCCACAAATTTAACACCTGGAATAACACACTTAATTTTAAGATATTTTATCTTTGTAGTCGTAAACAATTATATGGGATTAATTCCCTATGTGTTCACAGCTTCTAGGCACCTCACATTTACATTAAGAATTGCTTTATTTTCTTGAATATCATATGTATTATGAGTTCTCATCAAAGATATAGAAAGATTTCTTTCTCATCTTACTCCAACTGGAACCCCGTATTTACTAATACCATTTATAGTTATTATTGAACTCACCAGAAGAATTATTCGACCTATTACACTTTCTGTACGACTAGCTGCTAACATAGTAGCTGGCCACTTATTATTAACTCTTATTTCTTCACCAATATCTCCTATCAGAAGAATCACATTGAATTTTATTATTTTAGCAGTTATTATAATAATAATTTTAGAAAACGCTGTTGCTTTAATTCAATCATATGTTTTTACTATACTTTCCTCTCTGTATCTATCAGAAACTAACAGAGTTAAAAATTATTTAAATAATTTTTTAACACAATCAATTATTACAAAAAAATAAAAACTAATTAAAATAATACTTTTGGCATCACGGAATTTTTAAAAAATCAAAGATTTTAATTCCCGACTATAAATTAATCCTAGTTTAGTTAAAAGATTGCAAACTTTGAATAAATCTAGACAAATAAAGATATTTTTTATATTTATTGTTTGGTTATCTGTGCGGCCCAGGGCAAGCTTAGGCCGCACAGATAACCAAACAATAAATATAAAAAATAAATAAAATTAATATTTTCAAATAAATAAAATTAATAATATTTTTAAAAAAATAACTTTAACTAACACTTATTAAAAATGATATTATTAGTAAAGAAAAAAAAAATAATATAATATTAAATATATTTATCTTATTTCTTAAAAAAATAAATTATATTGCTTACTCAATTTATTTGAAGACTGTTTATTAAAAACATTTTTTAAATTTTTAAAAAATTTTTGCCCAATGCAAAATTGTAAAAGGCCGCGCAAGTGCTAAGGTAGCAAAATAAATAGTTTATTAATTGTAATCCAGAATAAACAAAATTTCTTTAAATAAAATACATTATAAAAATTTGAAATTTAAAAACTTACGAAAATTTAAGTAAAAATCGATTAGACGAGAAGACCCTAAAATTTTAAATTTTAGTTGGGATAACTAAATTAACAAATAAATTATAAAGACCCTAAAAAGTTAACAAAAAATACTTTAGGGATAACAGCGTAAACAAAAAAAAAGATCTAATTTATTTTTATTTTACGACCTCGATGTTGAATTAAATTAAAATTTTAAGCAAAAATAAAATTTTTAGGACTGTTCGTCCTTTAGAATTTACATGATTTGAGTTAAGATCGACGAGAGTCAGATTGGTTTCTATCTTTCGAATTAAATCTAGAATTAAGTACGAAAGGAAAATATCTAAAGATTTAAATATAAAATAATAATAAGGAGAAGGTTTTAATACATCAAACATTGACCTTTATCTCAAAATTCAGGTGACAAAGAACAAAGTTCCAGGCACCTGAATTTTCGAAAATTTACCCC
>Ga0207433_10010671_pt1 | contig 14229 bp, 11 predicted proteins | sample YelNatPaOPGAMG01_FD_187559 | JGI IMG/M metagenome (GOLD analysis project Ga0207433, IMG submission 187559) | Hot spring thermophilic microbial communities from Obsidian Pool, Yellowstone National Park, USA - OP-RAMG-01 (SPAdes) (version 3) | ecosystem: Environmental > Aquatic > Thermal springs... | reverse complement strand
GCTATACTCCTCCAAAGTGCGATACATTACAAACTCACGGAGTCTGCATAAACTCAGATGAATTATGCCGAAAAATACGTCACCCACTAAGTTATTATCGAAGAACACTTAAAACAAAAACTGGCTAAATTATTTTATTGTGATAGAATTTATATACTAAGTGTTAGATTATTAAGCAATACTTATTAAGAGTGAAGGACGAAAATGACTATTCAAGCCTCGCACGAAATAGATTCAAACAGGGAACAATTAGAGAGCTTGAACTTTATGAATCACAGCATCGGTAACATTGAAGGAGATACTAACATAAAATCAGATATAGGCGTAATTCTTCCAACTTACTGCGAAGCAGCAAATATAGGACAATTAATAAAAGAAATCAAAGATCTAAAACAAAAAGCATCAATACTTGTCATCGATGATTCAAGTCCAGATGGAACAACAAACATTGTACGTTCTCTCCAAAAGAAACATAGAAATATCTTGCTTTTAGTAAGACCACGGAAAGCAGGTCTTGGAACAGCAATAACAGATGGTTTTCGAGTATTCCTGTCATTAAAACACCCACCCAAGTGTATAGTAACCATGGACGCTGATTATTCGCATAACCCTAAAGACATCGTGCGGTTAGTTTCAACCTTAGATAAATGCGACTTAGTCATCGGAAGCAGATATTGCTTTCAAGGCAAAACGGTAGATTGGAGCATTATGCGTCGCATAATAAGTAAAGTGGCTAACCTCGTGGCCTCATTGTTAATAAGAGCAAAAATAAGTGATTATACTAGTGGTATGCGATGCTACTCAACAAATCTAGTAACAAGTATCTTGGAAGATTTGCACAGCCAAACATATGAAATACAAATAGAAACTATTAGACAAGCGCATTTGCGGAATTTCAGGATAAGAGAGATTCCAATAACTTTCACAAGCAGAAAGAAGGGAAAATCAAAGCTGGCCATTAATGAGATTAAACAGTTTATTTCCTATATTTTACTGAGATCTAAGGTTTCAAGGAATTTCGGAGTAAATTAACGCGTACATGCGCGCGCGCAGCTAATAAAAGTTTCGTGTCTTGCCATCTGGCTTCAAATGCATGCGTACTTATGCGATGCTTCCTATTGTGTGGTTCATATTGAAGAGAGGTAAGTCGTATCGTGAAGAGAAGAATCTCTTGCATGGAGAAAACTTAAGAGGTTGGAGTAGGCGAGTATTATTTTGTCATTGGGATGTATGTTATGATCAGAATCACACCTTCCCTTCAGGTTTTCGCTAACCAATTGCTATACAAGTTGCAAAAATACTTCATGGTTATCCTAGTTTCCTTGAGCGTTGTTGTGCCGATGGCTTTGCTGTATTATGTGGATGCTCCATCCTTCGACAAGACCTGGAAGGGCCGAATGTTCTACTTGTTCTTTGTGTGGCTGTTCACTATGGAACTAATACTCGACTGGGAAAAATACGTGCATGAACAGAAGAACGAGCAAAGGTCCATAGTGAGGATCATTGCTTTGGTCTCAGAAGCGGCATTGCCAAGCATTTATGTTGTTATTGAATATTTTTATGGATTGAATGCCGCAATAGTGGATCTGTCTTTACGAAACGGTATTGGTGCTACATGGGCGTATGTTGTGCCGCTTTCTATAGAATATCTGGTGTTTTCGGCAATGTTCGTGGCAGTTTTCGTGTCTGCTTATGGATTGGTGGGCTTGAAGGGTTTTTCCATTTCTGCATCTCTTCTTATCGTTATCGGGTCCATATACATGATTGACAATCTAGTTCCGGGCGGGAACTTCACTCCTTTCCAGATCATTGTCCCAACGACAGCTAGGCTTGCCGCATGGGTTCTTAATCAAATGGGATATGGTATAAGTCTGTCTTTCAATGGAAACGTACCATACTTATATGTTACTAACGTCAACGGGAAGGGATGGGGGGCATGGATAGCTTGGCCATGTTCTGGCGTGGAAAGTCTTTTGATTTATACAATCGTTATTTTGCTATTTCTGAGAAACAGCCATTTTTCTTGGAAACAGCGAGTAGCTTATTTCGTACTTGGAGCTTTGATCACATATTTCATTAATGTTCTGCGAATTGTCACCATTTTCGTAATTGGGATTAACGGTGGTGATTTTATGGCTTTCCATGACATATATGGTCAATTATACTCTATCACGTGGATAGTCACTTATCCAGTACTGATAATAGTGAGCCAAATGCTCTGGGCAAAAATTAAAAATTGAAGGATGGCATAGTGAACTCTAACCTTGCATTTTGAACTCTCTTATAACAAAACTCTGTCAAAGAATCTCAGTGAGAAGAAACGTTCAAAACAGAACCAGTTCTGTCGATCTGAAATTTCCAAATTGCTAGAAGGCAACGTCGTGGCTTCATAATGTATCGCCTCTTCCAGGGAAGCCCATATACACTGGGCGTCCATTTGTAATGAATCTAGCGGGCGCGATGGCATGTTTCTAAGGCTATTCCCTTGAGTGAAGGAAATATAACGTTGAGGGTCTTAACGAGTGGACTTAATAAAAGGTATCCACAAACCATAAAAACTAAAATAGAATAGAATAACGATAAACGATGCAATATGAAAAGGAAAATCTTCAATATTCTTTGCACATTTATGTTATTTGCTTCGCTGCTTTTTGTAAAACTTGTTCCTATGGATTTAAGAGCTTCTGAAAAGACTAGTGGGGAATCCTATTCTAATCATCCAAATTTCATATCAATTTCTGTCATTATAGATAAGGACAAGGATTTTGATGATCTGTGGTCTTGGTTAGAATCTGTCAATTATACCAAGTTTACTTTTGTTATATGTGCTGATGAAAATGAGGGCTATATTCTGGACAATTCAACTAGAATCAACATCTTAAAACAATATGGTAAACTTATTCCAAGACTACCTTATTACCAACAATACTCTCCAAGCAATAGGGAGCGAAAAATAAATGACACACTAGACAATTACCGCGCTAAAGTCGGGTATGTACCTAAGGGTATAATGGATTTTGTCCCAGACACATACTCTGCTAATTATGCTATGTTAAAAGGTGTAGAATACATTCAAGGATATTGTTTTGACCAGTATGCCATAGATTACGTAACAGAACGTGGAGGATTTCAAATGCCATACTACGCCAGTCCTACACATATACTAGTACCATCCATAACAAGCGGGGGCATCGTAGTTCTTCCTCACAGCACTTGGGATTGGGTGGCTAGTTTCACAGTTGATCATAACCTGCAAACGCATGTGGATAATTTGATGACCATATTCCACAACAATAGAACACTAGCAAAAAATTACTTCCTGTCATTCATAGACAACACTTTTTCTGGCTCTCAGCCTTTCGGATTCGTCAATTTCCAGTTTGAATGGTCTTGGACACGGGACTATAATAACACAGATGTGGCTAAAGAGTGGATAACTACGTTAATGACGGAATATTCTCAGTTTCTTGTGACATATGAAGAATTTGTAGAATGGTTTAAATTAAACTATCCTGCCACCCCTGAATACAAAATAAAATTCAATTCACCATATGACAATAGCAATATAGAATGGTATTTTAGCAATGAGAGCAGAGTTGCTAGAATTGGGGATTACGTTGTATCTTATGTCGACTATACTAAGCAACTTCCTGATAAATATCTGAATCAGATTGCGACAATAAATTGGCTAGGAAATGCTTCAGACCCCAAAAACTGTGTTGACGTCAGTCTCACATTTAATGTGGATGCTTTGGGAAGGGGACGCTTGAGACACCCTCCATCTTCTTTTCCAATATCGTACGTTGGAGATTTAAGGAATTTCAGTAAGTATTATGTAACTTTGGCATTGATCCAATTGGAAACGGCCTATCAGAGTCTATCACTTAACTACAGTGAACTAAAATCTAACTCTGCAGCATTGAACTTGACATTTCATAGTTTACTTGGCAATTTCACAGCATTGCAGGCGAAATACGATTCTTTCAATTTAATGATTAATAATATGCAAGGACAGATCGATTCATTGAACTTGACATTTCATAGTTTACTTGGCAATTTCACAGCATTGCAGGCGAAATACGATTCTTTCAATTTAATGATTAATAATATGCAAGGACAGATCGATTCATTGAACTTGACATTTCATAGTTTACTTGGCAATTTCACAGCATTGCAGGCGAAATACGATTCTTTCAATTTAATGATTAATAATATGCAAGGACAGATCGATTCATTGAACTTGACATGCAAAAGCCTGCAGAAATCAATCAGTAATTTGACAATGACTTTTGGCCCTGTGGGTAACATTCTACAAGGGCAGGTAAACTCACTAAATGATACATGTGGCAAGCTTACTCAATCGATCACGAACCTTCAAGCACAGCTTGATTCAATGAACTCAACACTGCAAGCATCCATCAATGGGCTTCAAGACCAATATAATTCGCAAAGGAATCAAACAAATACTATTATTGATGTACTATACGCCCTTACCGCACTAACGGTAGTCCTTGTAGCAACAACAATCTATTTGGCAATAAGAAAACCAAGGAAGGAAACATAAGTGCAATAGGACCGTTTTTGTGTTCAGTATATTGACGGTAGTCAAATTTGGTGTTCTCATCATTTCTCGTTCTTGCATCTTTATGATAGCAACATTGTTACCAATAATAGTCTGCAGAAGAAAGCACCTTGGACAATTACTATATTGAGACTTGACTACGTATTGCCAAAGAGAAATAGAGAGATCTAGCGCTCTGTCTGTTGACATCGTGTTTTCATTTTCTTTCTTTGTCTGCTTCATATCTTCCTGTGGCTTATCTACTTCCAGTTGCCTTTTCTAACTTGACTATTATTGCATCCGCTTCTTACAGTTTTTTGCTTACTGCCAAAAATCTCGCTATCAAAAACTCTGGCAATGTTAGAACGCCAGTTGGAATTAACCTTTGGTATACGTATTTGACTAATTTGTCCTTTTGAAAGTGAAGCAATTTTTTCTTATATATCTAGAAGGGCGGACTATCTGTAGATTGATGTCTTCTTGAGAGAAAAAGCGTTCAAAGTAGTTGCCAGTCCTATCGACATTAGATTTCATCAGGATTATGAAAAGACATAGCCTGAAGAGTCTTTATAGCATTTTGGAAACGTCTGCTGCCAAATAGTTTTGACATAACTTTTCTTGTGTGTGAGCGTCGGAATTGTTACTGGTATGTTATAAACAATCTTGTCGAGAGTTGTATTTGTCAAAATATTGTTTGAAGGTTGAAACTGAAGAAGACCTGCTATTTAGTAGACCTGCTAGCAAACCGATAGTTAAATAGCAGGTTTTCAGCAACAGAAGAATGATGCAACCAATAATAGTGGCTGGAGATTTTTTGTGGTCTCTGATAACCATCATAAGGGTTAATGATGCGTGGTAGAGTAATGGTGAGAAAATGCGATGTCCAGTGTTTTGTCTGAAATCTTTCAATGATTTTCCATAAAGGAAAAGTTTCGATAATATTTTTCCAATCGATGTAGGTTCGAAATGGTAGATTTCAGATTTGCACGTCTCCTCCTTGATCTTCAATTTTTTCATTTTTTCATAAAGATCATAGTCTTCACCCCATAGAAGTCTGTCATTAAACATTCCTGACTGGATAATTCGCTCTTTTACGAAAAACCGTGGTTCCCCACAAAGTATGTTTCGAATATGCCAGTAAGTTTGTTCAACTTTTTCATAGGAATTCTTCCAAGCGGCCGAACAGTTGCTCCAGAAACCTTTCCCAATAAACACTTCAGGAATCCTCATCATCCCAGCACCTTTAGCCACAGATTTTTTAATACATTCTTCGATTACATTTAATGACAAAACCTGATCTGAATCCAAAAAAAGCACATATTGCCCTGTTGAATTGGCTACACCAATGTTTCGGGCTGCTGCTGGGTTGCACTTCTGTTGTATTATTATCGCCCCAGAACTCCTTGCTATATTCACTGTATCGTCATGGCTAAAATTGTCAACTATTATGATCTCATGGCAAGGGTAACTTTGGTTTTGTACACTTCTCAAACATTCTGGAAGAGTTCTTTCCGAGTTATAGGTAGGCACAATAACTGAAACCTTGGGCTTTTCCAGATTTATTCTCCCCTAGTTGTCCTTATTTATTCAAGGTTTCATTGCTACGGCAGTGACGTTAACATTGTCAATGTAGACGATGTTTTCCACTCCGTCTCGGTCATAGTTCAAAAACTCAAGGTAGAATGAAGTTGGAAAAGTTGAATTGAATCTATCAAGCCATAAAGAACTCAAGCTGTTTAAACCTGATAACTCACAATGTCCTTCAGGCTTATCTAGTAGTATACTGTTAGTGTAGTTTGCATAGATGCCTTTAGAGTTTGTCAAGATAAGAGACTGATTACGGCTAATATTTGAAACCAGCACTGCAAACGTGTCCGTACTATGAAAACCCTGAGTTGCGTTGTAGTCAAAAGACAGAGTGACATCCGAATCATTTGGCACAAAGAACTGTCTTTGCACGTACCGAGCATAGCTCTGTGCCCATATTGTGTAGATGGCTTGAGCAGTTATCTTCAAACATTTCTGTGAAAGATTTGCATAATTTTCTGCTAGGGTGACGTTGCCCACGCCGTTACCATCGTAGCCACTATTCCACCCATAATCATACCAACTTTCATGCTCAAAATCATCTTGGAAGACTGACGATGAATTCATATACAGGAATTTGAAGAGGTAGGCGTTGCCTATTTTTTTCACTATTCCAAAATTCGGATTACCTAAAAACAACTCAGGACGCCATTTATAATCCTTCACCCACCAATACGTTACAGCTGACCCTATGTATACGTGAGTTATGTTAAAGCTCGCTATCAAATGATAGACTTTTTCATTGAGTGTTTCATCAGACAGCGAGTTGCATAGATTTTGGTAATTGCGAGAAAGTTGGCTTCCAGGAGTGGTGAAAATGGTTTTTCTCTTGGCGATTGAAGGTATGAATAAACCTGGATCATTTGGGTTCACTAGAATCACTGCGTCTTTAGTTAAATTCTCCTTAATCCAAAACATCAACTCGTTGTCCTGCATCGATGTCACAGCAAACATGCTGTAAGCACCCTTAAGAGTCCATGGGTCGAGAAATATCCGTGCATAAACAAACGGAGCATAGGTTCCTGAAATCAGGAGAACAAAGACCATCATGGTAACCTGAAGCTTGTATTCGTTGTTCAGAAACCTGCCGATTTTGTGCAGGAAGGCAAGCAGATTGTGTCCGAAGAGAGTTATAAGCAATGATATTCCTACAGCAAGTATGATCCCCTGATGTCCCCATGAGACTACAGTGAAATCCGGTGGAAGCAAAAATGCAACGAGACTCAACAAGGCACTTGAGGCAGCAATAAGCGAAGCAACCAAGAAAGGGCGACTCAGTCTTCTCTCTTTTTCTATACGAGAAAAAAGTATTATACTAAACACACAGATTGCCACGATCTCGAAAACAAGAAGAGGGTATGGAGCTAAATTCTCAATTGCCCACTGGATACCTTGCAACAACGACTGTTGAACTGTACTGTAGCCCATGAAATCTATCGGCAACCCGAGATTGTGACCAAGATATGAATAATAACTAATAAACCTATAGATAAATGGGGCCATAGGAATGATGCCTACCGAAAACAAAAGAACAAAACCTAGTGGGCAGTTTTTCCTTGCAGACTTGCGAAAGATTTGAACGAAGAACCACAGCATTGCCATAACCATCAATGTTTGAAGAAAGGATACCATTATAGCTCCTAAGTAGCCAAACAACAATCCTGCCATGATAAACTCCTTCCAACCTCTTTTTTGGGGGTCGAAGAACATTGCCGAAAGTAGTCCTGCACAGATCAGGAATAAAGGAAATCCAACCACAAATGGGTTAGCCCCCCATGTAATGAACAACGGCCATGATGAGACAAAAGTGAACACAAAAGCTGTGCTAAGGTGGAAAGTTCGGTTCATCGTGATCATTCTTGCTAGAAAATAAGCAGCAACAGTTGTTAATGCGTTGAAGAACTGGGTAACGTAGAAAATGGCTTGAGGCACCATCCATCCCGTCAGAATTGTAGTGAAGGCAAAAACAACATGGGACGCCGCTGGATAGATGATTCCTTCAGAGGAATATGGTAACATAGTGTTAGGCAAATATTGTTTTTCGATTATTACTAGAGTCACTAATGAATGGAGAGATACATCACGGACACTCCCATAAAACAATGAAGATAATGGAAATATTTGCAGACAAAGCAAAAAGCAAAACAAACTGATAACACAAACCTGTTCAGCCATTTCCCCTTTTTTCCTTTCGGTACGCTGAGTATTGTGTACTTTTTTGAATTTCCAATGGTAAACAATCGAAATTGCTAAGAAAACAAACAGCAGACTATTGATTATTAATATGTTGAAAAAATGCCAGGGTAAAAGAGCGATAGCATATAGAACAAGACCTCCGAAATAGATGTCTAGAATACAGGCCTCAACGAAATTGGTGTTCTTGAATAATGTAGAGATTCTTTCTGCAAAGAGCCGCACTGGTTCTCCAAGGATGATTAGTGCTACGGCCAATTCCAATAGTCCTGCAAGCAAGATCAGTTTATCTAACATCTAGATAATGCCTCATTCCAGGTTTTTAATTACCGTTACAAGCTTCACTATATAAACCCTCTATCTTGTCTACAATCCTGTTCCAGCTGAATTCTTTTGAAACCAGGTCAAATGCGTTCTTGCCAATTCTTTCAGCGAGTCTTCGATTCGTCAAGATCATACTTACCAAACTAGAAATCTCCTGCGCTGAACCATTGTTCATCAACAAGGCGTGGATATTGTCAACTAATATGCCTCCTGATCCACTTTTTGTCACAACTACGGGGAGGCTACTAGCCATGGCCTCGAGCAGACTTAGACTTAATCCTTCATAAATTGCGGGTAGAACAAAAATGTCAGCAACAGAATAATAGAAAAATTTTTGCTTCTCTGGCACCTTACCTACTATCACAACAGATTTATGCACTCCTGTTTCTATAGCTAAGGTCCGGAGAATTTCTGAATAACCAGCATAGTCTGGACCTACGATTAAGAATTTGATACTATTAAAATTTTTTCTCAAGGCAGGCAATGCTTTAATGACTCTTTCAAGTCCCTTATTCCAGTCAATCCTGCCGACATAAAGCAGAATTGGGCCATCACATTCTTTTTTAAGTTTTTTCTCATTACATTGCTTAGTTTTGTTTAGGGCATCAACATTCACGCCATTTGGGATCAGCATTATTCTGTCTTTCGGTGCGCCAAGCTTCAAGAGTAAATGCTTATTGTGTTCCGTTAAGGCAACAATCTTCTCTGAGGATTTCAGGAGAAGATTTCCAAAAGAGTGATCGTAAATAGTCTTGACAAAGTGGTTAATGAAAGAACGTGGAGGATAAATTCCATGAGGTGTGAGAACCATCGGGATTCTGTTCTTCCTACACCAATATCCTGTAATACACGAACTTAAGCATCTATAACCGTGTGCATGAATAACATCTGGCCTCAACTTGCTAAGAATCGGTGTAGCATCAGACAAAAACCAATACTCGCGCATTGTTTTCTTAAAGAGAAGAGAACACCGATAGACTTGCACTCCGTTTATAACATCTCTACGTCTTAAAGTATTTTCTCCGTTGCCGTCCAAATCATCAGAAGTTATCACTGAAACTTTATGTCCTCGTCTCTGCAATTCTGTTGAAATAGCATAAACATGGTTTTCCATCCCACCAATAGCGGGAGGAAAACGAGGTGTCACGTGAACTATTCGCATTGGGCATCCCTTTGCTCATGCAGATACGAATTCTTATACCAGTCTATGAATCGGACTAATCCACTCCTGAGGTCAACTTTAGGTAGGAACCCAAGTTCCTTTATTCTTGTAACGTCAGCCAAGAGACTATCAACATCGCCTATCCAGCTTTCATTAGTATAAAGTACTTTTGTTTTATTTTGAAGACCAAGGAGGTCAAGAATTATGCAAACGAGCTCCTTGATGGTTGTTCCAACACCAGTTCCAACATTGTAAACCCCACCAAAGGCTGAAGGAGTTTTTGCCAGCATAAGGCAGGCGTCTATAGCGTCAGAGATATATATGAAATCACGAACTTGAGCTCCTGTGCCAAGGATTTGTAGTTTGTCTTCACTTCTTCGTAGTTTTTCTAGGATGTCAAACATGACATACTTACGCTGCAAAGGACCATAAACATTGCAAAATCTGAGACAAATTGTCGGCAAACCATAAGTGCGATAGAAAGCTTGGCACATGACCTCCGCAGCTAACTTGCTGGCTCCATAAGGAGATAGCGGCTTTGGCAGGCATTCTTCTGAAGGCGGCGCTGATTTATGGCTGCCATAGACTGCAGCTGAAGATGCGAAAACAAGAGGAATAGAAGAATCTAATTCGCGTAAAGCCTCGAGAACATTCAACGTTCCTGTAACGTTGACTTCAAAATCGTATTTCGGATTTTCTGAAGAAATAGGCACGGAAGCATTAGCCGCCATATGAAAGACAAAATCTTGTCCAGAGATCACTTTTTTTATCGTCGCAAATTCTCTTACATCACCTCTAACGATTGTTACGGTATTAGCAATCTCCTTCAAATTCCATTTAGAACCAACAGAAAAATCATCAAAAATCGTCACTTTAACTCCTTCTTTTAGAAGACGGCTCGCAAGATTCGCGCCAATAAATCCTGCCCCACCAGTAACCAGTACTTTTGAGTTGCTAAAGTCCATTTTTGGTCAAGCACTGCTTGATAATAATTTCTGCTTATTTAATATTTTTTCGCATTTCTCAGCTAACTTTTCCCAATCGTATTTTTTTATTGCAGCAATTCTTGCCTTTGCACCTATTCGTCTCATCATCGAACCATTGTTCAAAAGCTCGGTTACAGTTTTGTCCCATTCAGCAATGTTGCTTGGGTTAACCAGTATTCCATTTTCTTGATGGGAAATAACTTCTTGAATTCCATTCACTCGACTTGCAACAATTGCTTTGCCCATTGACATTCCTTCAAAGAGCTTTAATGGACTAGCAGCCCGAGATACTTCATTATCAGGAAATGGAACCAAGATAACATTAGCAACTGCAAGCATTTCAGGCACTTTTTCGTAAACAACTCTACCCACGGCTACAATGTTGTTCGTGGAAGAAACTTTTTCTTCCCCACTGCCCACGATCAAAAAGGAAACATTTGGGTTCTTTGACACAAAAGCCTTACTCAACTGCAAAATTATGTTCGTTCCAGCCCAATCGTCTAGCCTCCCACAATACACACATACTTTCTTGCCGTTCAGTCTCAATCGTGATTTTATCTTTTCTGCAAAGTATTTTCTAGGATTAAAAAGGTTTGTATCAACACCATTGGGGATTACCTCAATTTTTTCATTCTTCACGCCCAACTTACAAGCATATTTCATAAGGTAATTAGTTGGAGTTATAATGTTATCGCTGTTTCTTACTATATGATCCTGTGTTAGAACAAACAGTTTTGCCATGATGTTCTGTTCTGTAAGGTTAAGAAGGTGTGAAGCATATTGAGCTATAAGATCGTTAAAATCAAGTAAAATGTGTCTTCGCAACAATCTTTTGCCAATGATGAAGCCTAAAAGGCCTGTGTATGCGCTGGGGTAATTCAAAAAAACTATTTCGGGATCTGTTTTTTTTAATGTTTTAAAGATTTTGATGAAAAGCGAGCACATTGTCAGGATATAGGCTAACGGATAAAATTTTGTCCATAACTTAAGCAGAGTTCTGGAAACTGGAAAATAGTGAACGATAATATTCTTTTGTTTCGTAGTAATTTCTTTACCTTGAAGATGAAAGTGGTCTTGTTGTGATGAAATCTTGCCTGATAGCATACGAAAAGGTGGAAGAACTAAAAAATGAATTTCATGTTTATTTGGCAGTCTTGTCATTATCTCATAGATTCTCCGATCACTCCCAAGATTGGGGGGGAAGAACTCGACGAATGCCGCTATCCTCATCTTTCTTCCTCAAACTTATTTTTCTTCTGTTATAAAAGAGGTTTTGCAACGCTAAAGAGAAATAAATATGTTCCTGATTATTTCATTTCTTGCTTGCAGTCATTGAAAAGAAGGTTTTAAAGCTAAATGGTGCTTTCTTAAAACTAGATGAACATGAATTCAGTTGATTTTATCCAGAATATGTTTCGCGATTACTATACCCGCAATTATATTGTCAAAAGTTCTATTTCCAATATAAAGGAACGTGAGTTTGGCTTCGCAATGTTTGAAGGGTGGATGCAACGGCATAAGAACTTCAAAAAAATAGATGAGCTTAGGGAATTTTTACAAAATTCAGTTCCGTCTGACGCATATTATTCCTGTGCTTATTATGAGATTCCAGAAGCTGAAATGGATAGAAAAGGATGGCTAGGAGCTGATTTAATCTTTGACATTGATGCCGACCATATTCCAACCCTATGCGATAAAATTCATGATAAGTGGATCTGCGGCTACTGCGGCTTTTCTGGTAAGGGCATTACTCCTGAAAAATGTCCAGTTTGTGGCTGTGAGAAGTTTAACACTGACACGTGGCCTTGTGAAGTCTGTTTAGATTCAGCAAGAACTGAAACATTGAAGGTTTTGGACATGTTAACCAAAGATTTTGGTTTTTCTGAAAAAGAAATACATGTTTTCTTTTCTGGGCATCGTGGTTATCACATTAATGTTGAAAGTGGTGCAGTTAAAACACTTGATTCTGCAGAACGTAAAGAGATTGTTGATTATGTTTCCTGCTTAGGTATGAATATGTTTCTCCAAAATTTGAGCAGTAAAAATAGTAGAAGATCGTTTCCTCGAGGGACTCAAATAAGCAATTTTGGCTGGTTTAAGCGTTTGACCGAAGGAATACGGAATTTTATAATCAATGCAAAGGATGAAGACTTTAAAAATATTAAGCTTAAAAGAAACGTTGTTGAATCTTTAAAGCGCAATAGAGATTTAATTTCACAGAGTTTACAAAGTATGGGAAAATGGGTTTTTGCGAAGGGTATTGGTCCAGATTCTTGGCAAAAAATAGCTGAACATGTGATAACGTTACAATCAGCAAAAATCGACACTGTTGTGACAACTGATGTTCACCGCTTGATTCGGTTGGCTGATACTTTGCATGGCAAGACTGGCTTCAAAAAAGTTGAATTTCCTCTTTCTCGCATAGATTCCTTTGATCCATTCAAAGATGCAATAGCCTTTAGAGAAGGTGAAGCAACTGTTAATGTTTCCGATGCTCCAGAGTTCAGGGTGGGTGATGAAGTGTTTGGTCCTTATAAGAACCAGAAGGTTGAATTGCCAACTGCTGCAGCTTTGTTACTTGTGTGTAAGGGAAGAGCGGAGGTTGTTAGGTGATCATGTATAATGATTTGTATGAAATTTGGAAAAAAGAGCTTGAAAGTTTTGAACTTCAAGGGCTTCCTCCGGATTTTTATTCCAAGATGACTGATTACCTGCGGAAGATGAGCGAGGAAGGTCGAATGCTTGACAAAAGAACGTTGAAGGCAACCTTATTGAAAAAGGAAATGCAAAATGTTGAACGTATGATTTTGGAGTTGATTAAGATGCGTTACAAAAAGTTGGTCAGAACAGTTGCAAAAGGTGGAAAAGTGTCTTCAGATTTGCTAACTGTTGAAGAGGAGAGAATCTTTTCCAGCGTCTCTTCTTTTGCCGAGGCTTTTCACAACTTCGCCAAAGATGTTCTCCGTGGATATTTACCTCAGATTGGTTCTGGGCAGAAGCATAAACTGGCTGCATTGCGTTTTCTGAAGGATATTCCGTCAATAATTGGTGTGGATATGAAATCTTACGGACCTTTTAAGGTAGAAGACGTTGCATCTTTACCAGTTGAAAATGCAAAGATTCTTGTTAAGCAAGATTTGGCTGAAAAAGTCGAGGTATGACTTGTAGTGGCGAAAAAGGTATAAGAGGAAGCATGTTTTCTTTATGCAAAGCTGGTCGTGATTAGGTGAACGTTCCAAAAGAAGTCAAAACATACTGTCCAAAATGCAAACAACATCAGATTCACACCGTTGCCCTTTACAAGGCTGGTAAAAGGAGGGCTTTAGCTAAGGGTGAGCGTCATCATGAACGGGAAAAGAGAGGTTATGGGGGTCAAAAATATCCTCTTCAAAGGGAATTTGCGAAGACTACTAAGA
>Ga0207433_10010669_pt1 | contig 14231 bp, 11 predicted proteins | sample YelNatPaOPGAMG01_FD_187559 | JGI IMG/M metagenome (GOLD analysis project Ga0207433, IMG submission 187559) | Hot spring thermophilic microbial communities from Obsidian Pool, Yellowstone National Park, USA - OP-RAMG-01 (SPAdes) (version 3) | ecosystem: Environmental > Aquatic > Thermal springs... | reverse complement strand
TTCATTTTTTATCCAATCAAGTCTAGGATCTTTCTGGGTATAATGTATTGTTTTCCGCAATAGTTGCATGTTACTTTGCTTTCCTTTGAGCGTAATGGTGCTGAGGCCCCACAGTAGGGACATTGTACTGATATTGCATTATCTTTTCCCAAGTCAAATCTTGTAACTACACTATATTGAATAATTTCTTTAGGATGATGCTGAGCATCATAAACAAGATAAGAAAGATTCTTTCTAAACTCATTTGCTTCTTGAATATTCCTAAAATGTACAAGTATAGGACTCTTTCGATGTATAGTCCCAATTTCTAGAAAATCTTTAAGAGAAGTATCCCATCTAGTTTCAACTATATTTTTCAAAAGTGTTTCAAATCCCATTATTGAATAACCTACCGGTGGCCTCTCAAAACGCTTTAATATCTTTGATAATAAGATTAGACAAATAAGTGCTATAGGTATTAATAATAATCCTGAAGCTATAACACCTATAATAGCAATCATGAAAAATAAAAAGGCCAATACGCTTATAAGTTTCATTTTAAGAGTAAAGGACGCTTTCTCATATCTATATTCCAAATAGGCTAATCTTCTATTCGTCAAAACAAGATCGCCCCTATGATTCGCTATAATCCCTTTTCTTGCATCCCATATCTCATCAGCATTATACAATGCATTAACATCCCTATATGCATGAACAATCTTTTCCTCAGGATACAGCGTTATAAACTGCTTCCAATCATCAAATAGGGTATCTTTCTCTAAAGCTTCTTCCCTCTTCACAATCGGAGGCTTATTGCTGGAGTGTCTAATAGATTCTTCTGATGCTTTTACTTTCTTTCTCTTTTTTAACCCATGATATATTTCAATAATTGTTGTAATTGGCAAACTAAAGAGCATTCCAAGCCAGAAAAATATATTAAATAATTATATTTAAATTTTTAAAAAATGAAAGAACATACTTAAATGATAAAGATTAGGAGAGACTCCTATAAAGAGACTTATGTCGTAAACTTAAAGTAAATTAAGATCATTATTTAAAATATTCTCTTCTCAGAAATTGTTCAAATGTTACAGCATAACCTTGAAATTCTTGTACGACTGTTTTCAAATTTTCATCTTTAGTAACCAGAATTAGGCTATTCTTGATAGAAGTAAACGCTATTAAAATATCTCTTATTTGATTTTCGGGAGGTTTTTCTTTTAATTATAACTTTTCAACTCATTAAAAATAAGCTACATCTACTATATATTTTTTAATCATGAAGTTATAAAACTATACTCATTTAATTTTTTATATTTTTTGAAATTTATTATTTATATGATAAATTATGGTTAAAAAGAATTATGATAAATTATTCCTTGATGTTAAAGATCAATATCTTCCAGAGATTTATGAAAGTATAAAGGAAAATCCTAAAGCTAGTGAAGCTTATAATGAAATAATAAATCTTAATAATGAAATAGCACTTATGATTCAGCAACTTGCAAAAAATTATAAAGATGATGTATTTAATAAAACTTTTCCTACAATTTTGTCCATGATAGTTCATCCTGCAGGGGCTCATATATATGGAGCATTCATATCATCTGCTCTTCCTTTATGCTTTCAAGCTATAAGAGTTTCAATCGAAGCAATCTGCATGGCATTTTATATAGATGTGAAAAATTTATATAAAAATTATGTTGATCCTTTTCAAAAATTGCTTGATTTTGATAAAGAATTAAGACAAAAACAAATTAGTATAAGTAAATTCATAAAAGAATATATGAAAGAAGTAACAAATGAAAATACAGCTAATAAATTCATTGAATTATGGGGTAAAGTATCTAATGATTTCCTTCATTTTAGTGGATATACCAAAAAATTATCAAAATGGAGTAGTGGTCAGGAATATGCTGCTCCACCAAGTTGGGCGGGGGTATTCTTTCCTTATGGAAAAGAAGATGAAGAAGATATGCAATACTTGACTAAAACTTTACATGAATTCAGGCAATTATTAAAAGATTTATATGAAAGATGGAAAACCCAACAATACTCTTAAACATAAGTATTCTATTAATAATTTTACTTATGGAAAATAATATAGAAAATGTGTTGTTTCGGGCTTCATTTAGTTAAAAATAGAGCATATTTTCTTTTATCGATTCTCTTTTGTCAATGACTTTATATTTCATTTATTAAGGAAGGAATACTCTTGAAAAAGCTGATTTTTTACTTTTCGAAGATACTCTTTAATAAGCGATGTATATTGAGCAACTATTTGACTTCCTGAAATAGTTACTTTCTGTCCGCCGATAGTTTGCGTAATATTTACTGGCAATAGACTTGAGGCTAGGAAACCATTTCGTATAGTTATAAATCCATAAACCTCTTCTAAGGTTGTACGAATTTTAAGCGGAAGTTTTTCAAAATATCCTGAAAAAATTAAGCTTGTATACGCTGTAGTTATAAGTATAGGTTCTATACCAAACTTAACAGTGACCCCCTCTGAAATTTGAATGGGTATATATCTCTTATCATCAATTATTTTAATATTAGAATCTATTTCATGAAAAAGTGCACGTATGTACGATTTAAAGATGCTTTTAGCTTTAATCTTGTCATAAATATAGTGTAACATAAAACCAAATAGAATTAGGGAAAGGTCTTTATACTCCTTTAAAATAGAAAGAATTATTTCAATCATTTTTTGCTTTCTTTAAATCATTTATCATTTTCTCAATTTCTTCTTCTCCTATTTCATCACAAATTTTCCATATTTCTTTAATAATTTCTTTCCTTTTAACAACTTTATTTTTATATTCTCTTAAAGCTTCTAATTTTAATGGTCCTAATGCTAATGTTTTCTTACCATTTTTTATTTCAATTCTCATTAAATAACTTTCTCCAACAAATGGTCCTACAGAAGTATCTACTTCACTTACCAAATCTATTATAAATGTAGATAGCATTCCTAAATCAAGATCCATATTATATCCAAGAAGTCTTAATAATAAAAGAGCCCCTGTTATAAATCCTGATCCTATAATAGCATATCCTGGATTATCATGAACTGGTTCAGCTAATCCATTATCATCAAATAAATATAAAGATGCTTTTCCATTTAAATCAACACTTCCTATAACCATTTGAAAACTAGGCTTTAATCCATATGCTCTAATTTCACTAAATCTTTTCATAAAGCTATATTCAATATCTCTAATAGCATTTCTAAAATCTTCAAAATTTAAAGGATAATTTCTTCTAGCATAATTTTTGAGAATTTCTTCAGCTTCTTCAAATCCCCATTTAATAAGAGAAGGATCACCTGCACCACTAGCAATTGCTATTGGTTCTTCTTCAATCATTATAGGATAAGCTTTCTTAATTTCATACATTATTCCTATTGGAGTAGTTGCTCTTGAATCACATGTTATAAGAATTGCTTCTCCTTCATTAGACATCCATTTTGAAGCAATAACTAAAGTCATATTTTATCTAAAAAATATATAATAAACATTAATTTAAACGTTATTTTTATAAAAATTTTTATATTTTTATAAAAAATAGTTTATAAATTCAAGAGGGTAAATTATGAGAATAAAAAAAATTACAATCGAAAATTATTTAAGTTTAAAGAAAATTGATCTTTCATTTGAGGAATTAACAATATTTGTGGGGAAAAATGGTTCTGGAAAAAGTAGCATCATGGAAGCTTTATATAGATTTTTCATGGACTTTAGTGCTACTGGCGGGGGAGTCCCCTCGGGATTAAATGACTATTGCTGGTTTAATAGAGATACAAGCAAACCGATAAAAATTTCAATAGAATTAAAATTAAATGAAGAAGAATTCGAAGAATTTTTTTCACCTCTTCCAAAAACTGTTCGTGACTATATGAAACAATATTTGGGTGAAAATGCTTTCAATATATCGATTTCACGAAAAATCACATCTCCTCAAAAAGGTTGGGAAACGGAATATCTAAATTGGGGTGATATTCAATTAATAATTAATGATAAACCAATAGAGCTAGATAAACTTTCTGAAATACTTATACCAAAAGAGATAACAGAAAATTTCATACTCTATATTTTTACTCCACAAGAATTTGCTGGCGATAGATTACTTATAGATAAATCTAAAAAAATTGCTTATTTTTCAAGTCCGCAAATAGACTCATTAGCTACTCGTGGAATAATTAAAATATCTAAGGAAGCTATAGGACATGACTTTAAACAGTGGGTTGATCAACAAGGAATTAAATTAATCGAAAGACCACCAAGTCAAGAAGAAGTCCCTTTTCTATTACAACCTATAACAACAGATTTATTAAACAACTTACTTGCAAATATTGCTAACCATATAAAAGGGAGGTTTAAGTTTATTCCTGCTGCAAGAGATGAAAGATATACTTATGGAATACGCAATCCAATCGTAGAAACTTCATTATTAAATTCGCAAAGAAATTTAGCTATGAGTACAGCACGAAGTGATGAATTTAAGTGGAATACCTTTAGAGAATGGGTTGAAAAATTTCTTACGAAAAGAGTTGAACCTAATCCTTCACAACTATTAATTATAGAGGAAGATCTTAGATTACCAATTCAATTCTTAGGAGGAGGAGAGCAAGAAGTTTTTGCTTTAATGTGGCATTTACTAGATAAAGATTTTATCTATGGAATCGAAGAACCTGAAAATCATTTTCATCCAGAATATTTGAGAAAACTCTTTAATTTCTTTAAAGAAATATCTAAAGATAGACAAATTATTTTATCTACACATTCTCATTTGATTATAGATAAGATCGATATAACAAATAACTGGATTGTTAGGAAAGATAAAAAAGAGACAAAAGTTCAAAAAATTGAAAAGAGAGAGAATTTAAAACTCATCTTAGCAGAATTAGGTGTAGTTCCTAGTGATATATATCTAAAAGATTTCATTCTTTTTGTTGAGGGAGGAACAGAAAAAGAAGCTATCATCCCAATATTTGCTGAAAAACTTGGTTTTAAAAATTTTGAGGATCATGTAGCAGTAATTTCAATTGGAGGTGAAAAACAATTAAAAAATTACCTTCATATATGGTTAGAATTACTAAATTATGCCCCACTAGAATATTTAATACTTTTAGATAAACATAGTAAAGGATTGGTAACAGATTTAATTAAAGAGTTTAACATACACCCTGAAAAGTTTATAATCTTAGAAAAAGGAAGTATAGAAGATTATTATCCCACTGAATTAATTGTTAAAGCTCTAAAGGAACTATTTGGTATTGATATTAATGAAAGTAAAATTTCTGTTTTAAACAGAAATAAAGAAATAGAGAAGATCCTTAAAGAACAAAATAAGTTAAGAAGAAGATGGAAAATTGATATAGGAGAATATATAGCAATTGAAATGCAAGAGAACCAAATACCAGAAGAAATTAAATTAACTTTTAATAAAATAAAAGAAAACTTAAATCTAGAATAGTTATAATCTATTTTATATTTTATTAAAAAATAATGAATAATTATGAGTGAAAAATTAGGAAAATAGCTATAAAAATCTTATTACTTCATGCGCTTTATATATGCAAGGTATTCTTTGTTTTCCTCTGAACTCTCTCAATCTACTCTGCTACCTGCTACACATGAAGACAGAACAAATTCTTTGCTTGGGCAAAAGCCTTCATTGCTCTATCTCCAGTAATTAGGATAGCGTTAAATGTAAATGCACCTTCCTTAATTTTCTCATCTCGTTCTAATTTAGGTAAATCCTCTATTTTGTCAATTTTTGGTATTTCCTCTAACCTAATTCTGCCTATAGCAGCAAACTTAGCCAGCCTTTCAAGCTCCCTCTTTCCTCCTGGTGTATCGCACTCCCCCTTAACGATTGGATGAAGCAAAAATGTGAAACCCTCAAAAAACTTAGTTCGTTCTAAATCTTTCCCTAGAAACCCTCCTATGATTATGTTACTATCTGGTAAAAGAGCGCCGCAATAATACCTTAAAGTAAAATTGAGATCCTTTATTGGCTTTTTACAAGCTATGCATCTTCCAATTGTTCGCTCATCATCAAGCGTAACTAAGGCTGCTTTACTTCTTTCACCACAAGATGGGCAGACTATCGATAGAGTTGTGATGGAAAATCGCCCTGCTTCAAACTCTTTTATGAAATCCTCAGATAAGATATCTTCTCTTAAAGGAGGCTCAATCTTTTCAACTTTCTCTAGCTTACCATCTATTTCTCTAACTGTTCTAAATGATTGTTTCACAAACCATGGCCAAGGTTTACCTGTCGCCTTCCACTTCTTAAGCCAACTAATAGTTTCTTTATCTCCAGCATTTCCACTTCCAATATTACAACCCTCAATCCTAAATTCCTCATCTCTTCCTATAACTTCAATTATCTTTTCTCTTTCCCTCTTAGCGATTAACGAAGCTACTCTTGCTTCTAGATAATACTCATCAGCTTGATGGATAATCTTAACATCAGCTCCTGCATTTTCTAGAGAGCGAAGATATCGCCTTAACTTTTCACCTATTCCATAATCATCCAATACTATTCTGCAATTTGCTGCTTGGACGTGACGCATAAAGTTTGAGAGAATACGTTGATAAACCACATCCATAATCTTGTTTAGATTAAATCTATCTACATGCCATGGAGGTATTTTCTCTAGGTAGAAATCAAGTCTCTCTTTCTTCATAAGGTCTAATCGTTTTAAGACACTATCCCAATAGCTAGTTGAACGTCTCTTCTTGGTATCGGCAACTCCAACCAGCTTTTCAATTTCGTTAAAAATAGTTTTAGGAAAAATTGCTCCTACTAGAATAGTATGTCCTAGAATCTCTCCCTTTCCTGTTTCGTCAAGTCCTATGAGAAAATCTTTGGTGGGAAGAACAAAACGACTTCCAGCACGGAAAGAGATAAACTCCCAAACTTCTTTAATAGAGGGGTCTGAGGAGGCTGTACAAAAAAGTGTACCAGACTTATAATAGGTAAGTGTAGCATCAGAGAATTTTATACGCCAAATCTCATGTTCACTTTTAATATCCTTATCTTCCAAGCCACCCTGATTAATCAAATACTTCTTTATCTCTTCCGCAGTATCAACATCAACCTTCCATTTTTGGCTCGGATAACTATTGCTCATAGATTTAACTCCTTTAATCTCATTCTTTAAAAACGTGGTGGTAAAGAATCAAGGTCAAATGATGGTTCGATTGGAAAACTTATTGCTACAATTGGCCAATCCTTATATAGGACCTGGGCCTGTTTCATTATCAACTCTATGGTGTTTGGATAGTTAATCGGCGAAATTCCATAAGTTCTCAGAGTTCTCTTTACCGTAGCTCTAACCTTCGCTTTTACACTCTCGTGTTTAGTCCAGTCTATTGATAGATTTTTCTTAATTGTTTCTACAAGCTTCTTTGCAAGCTTCTTAAGTTGTTCATCAGAAAGTATGTACTCTTTTCCACGAGCGAGAGCATCGTAAAATGCCAGTTCTTCTTCGGTTAAGCCAAGCTTTTCTCTCTCAGTTTCAGATTCCCTAATCTCTTTAGCTATCTTTATTAATTCTTCCATAACTTGTGTCGAAGTTATGGCTCTGTTATGGTAAGCTCTAATGGTTTTCTCCAATCTTTCCTTAAAGGAAGAGAATCTTAGCGGATTACTTCTTATTCTAATTCTAATTTTTTCCGTTAATAGCTTTTGTAGAAGTTCGATGCGTAGATTTGGAAATTCTAGCTCACCTACACGCTTTAAGAATTCTTCATTAAGTATGTCAACTCTTCCCATTTCAAGCAAATGTTTTATATCTTCTAAAATAATGACTTTTGATACTAGTTGTTTTATTGCTGATTCTGTCTCTAATGATGGAATAGCTTTAGGGTAGAGTGCAGTAATCCTGTTTTTAACTGCCTCAAAAAATGCAAGATCATCCCTCAACTTGAATATTTCAGGATTTGTAGGGAAAAGTGAAAAAGCTTTCTTCAATTCAAGGAATGCTTTAAGAAATCTTCTCTTAGTCTCATTGTTACAAGAGATCTTATCTTGGGCAGCACTTAATAATCTTAACATTTCATCTTTGCTAAGCTCTTTCCAATTCGCATACTCTATACCAGTTAGTAACTTCTTAATCTCCTCATATTTTGCATATATAAGCTTAACAACATCCTCCTCACTAGGTAGCGATTCAGAAAGATCTGTTTGTGTTTCTTTTGTATACTGCTTAATTGCAATAGCAAGGGCTTCACCTATTCCTACATAATCTACAACTAAGCCTGTAGGCTTGTCCTTGTATGTTCTATTTACTCGCTCTATTGCTTGAAGTAAAGTATGTCCTTTCATCGGCTTATATACATAAAGGGTGTGAAGGCAGGGACAATCAAAACCAGTTAGCAGCATATCCCTTACAATCATTATTTTTGGTAAGCTTTTAGGGTCAGCAAACCTATCCTTTAATTCCTTTCTTTTTTCCTTATTCCTAATATGTGGTTGCCATTCAGGGGGATCATCTGTAGATCCTGTCATGAGAACTTTAACAAAGCCCTTACTGTCATCTTCATTGTGCCATTCTGGTCTTAGCTTTACTATTTGATTATAAAGTTCAACACATATCCTTCTACTTGCACATGCTATAATAGCTTTCCCTTCTATTAACTTATCTCTTTCCTCAAAATGCTTCACTATATCTTCTGCAAGTTTCTTAAGAACGCTTTCCGAAGCTAAAACCGCTTCAAGCCTCGACCATTTTTCCTTAAGCTTCTCCTTAACTTCAACTTCCTCTGTTTCTGTTACTTCCTCAAATTCTTCATCTAAAATCTCCTTTGAATAACTATCTAAACCTATCTTTGCCCACCTATTCTCATAATAAACTGGAACAACAACTCCAGCCTTAGTAGCATCTGAAAGATCAAAAATATGGATATGTTCCCCAAATACTTGAGTTGTTGATCTATCCCCTAATTCGATTGGTGTCGCTGTAAAGCCTGCATATAGAGCGTTTGGAAGAGCCTCTCTTATGTACCTTGCATATCCACTGATGAAGTTGTAGTGCGAGCGGTGAGCTTCATCAGCGATAACAACTATGTTTTTTCTTTCTGAAAGTAGGGGGAAGTGTTTGTCCCCAGCTTTGAACTTTTGAACTGTAGAGAAGGTTACCCCGCCAGCAGGTGTTCTAAGCAGTTCCTTTAAATGCTCTACAGTTTCAGCTTGAATAGGAGATACCCCATGTTCCCTATCTATTGCAGAAAATTTCTCATATATTTGGTCATCTAAATCATTTCTATCGGTAAGAATTAAAACTGTTGGATTCTCAAGTTCATGTAACCTTAAAAGCTTCATGACATAGAAGACCATCTCTAAAGACTTTCCAGCACCTTGAGAATGAAAAACTACACCTACCCTCCTATCGTTAGAGGTATATGCTTTCAATGTTCTTTTGATCGCTTCATTAACAGCATAATACTGAAAATCCCACGCAACTATCTTTGAAAATCTTGGAACAGTTTCATAAACAATAAAATCCCTTATTAGTTCAAGGAAAGTATTTTTATTGAATACTCCATGTATTGCAGCCTTTGCTCCATTAAGCTTCTTCCCTTTAACTGTCTGCCAAGGAGCGAATTTCTCTCTTGGAGTTGTGAAAGTCCCTATTCTACCTATTCTTTCAGTTACAAGTAAAATTATTTCATTATAATGAAAAATTGATGGAATATCGTTTTTATAATTCTGAATCTTATTATAAGCTTCGATCAAGCCTCTTACTTTAAGCTCAATTATTGCAAGCGGAATACCATTAACGAAAACAATAATATCAGGCCTTCTAGGTTTCTCTCTTGTCTCGATAACAGTAAATTGGTTAACAACAAACCAATCATTATTAGTCGGATCGTCAAAATCAAAAAGCTTAACAATCTCCCAAACTTTTTCTTCTCCCCTACTTACCTCAACCCTTATGCCATCCCTCAACATAAAATGAAACTTTCTATTTGTCTTCTCTAATGTAGGCTCTACGATATGAACCAGCTCATGTATGGCCTTATCTATGGCCTCTTCAGGAAGTATTGGATTAATTCTAATTAAAGATTCTTTCAACCTTTTCAGCAATAATACTTCTGAATAATCTTCTCTCTCAGGTCTTGGGCCTCCAGGACTTATATCTGGTCCATAGGCCGTTTCATATCCTAGCTCCTTAAACCATTCCAAAACTGCTTTTTCTAATAACTCAGGCTCGGTAAATTCTTTCATTTTAACCACCTATTGAGTGGTCCTTGAAGCTTGACCTTTTCTTCTTCAATTTCTTTAAGTTTCTTAGCTTCTTCCGGGAACTCTTTTTCAACGTCAACTTTTACTCTAATTTCACCTGAAAGAAGCTTTGGTAAAAGGGAATCTCTTATTTGTTCCAAAATACGTGTTTCCTTTGCATTTGTAAAAATTAGTGCTATAAAAGGTTCTAACACTCTATCAAATTGGTTCACCACTTCTTTTTCTGGTATAAGCATTGGAATTGTTTTAACTGATTCTTGATTTAAACCAGGTTGAGCGGAAGTTAGGCTTAAATTTATTAGACACTTTGTAATCCACTCTTGGTCTAACCAAAAATAAAGATACTTCTGAGTTACTCTTCCATTCGTTCTTAATATGAATACGTGCTCATTTATACAGCATTTTTCAAAAGGGAAATCATAGTCAAAATAAGTTTTCCTCCCTATTTGGGCTCCATCTTTGTATAGGAGCACATCACCATTTTTAATACGACCCCTTTTCATTTCTCTAAAGAATTTTTCGGGTACATACTTAGTTTTACTGTAATCAAATCTCCCTAGACCAATAATATGTTCCGCTCCTATGCTTGGAATTCCCGAAGTTATACTACTAACACCTCCAGAAGGACGACTTCCTGACTCTATTTCTGCTAAAATTTCTCCTAGTTGTCCCATTCTCCATCCTTTTGGGATCTCTTTACCAAGCTCTTTATCGTAAACAAGCTCATCTTTAAAAGGCTCAAAATCAACAAACCAGCTCTTAAAAATTGCTTTGGCCATTGCTTCGAGAATTTTATTCATCTCATAATTAAGCTCGATTTTATCATCTAATGACCCGAGAATTTCTACTATTTTACGTTGTTCAGAGAGGGGCGGGATTTTTATTTTTAAATGATTAAAAGCATCGACCTGAACTCTTTGTCTACCTGATGTACCACTCATACTCTTTATTGCAAAATTCCTGACCTCGTCATATCTGCAAAGGTAGTATACAAAAAGGTTGTCGGTTATTCCTTCTCTACCACAAAGAACTATAAATTCTGTGGAACCAAAACCAACCTCTTCTTTTTTAAGATCTGATACAAAAACAGTTTTGCCATGTTCTAAGCAAGGAGTAATGCGAGCTAGTAGTGTATCACCGTTCCTAAACTTAGCTCCACCTCCTGAATATTTTTTTCTTGCTATTTTAATTGGTTTTCTTCTGTTCGGTTCTACGAAAGGTATACTAATAAAGGGGGCATCTGTTCCCTTCTTTAATAGGCGATAAGGATTAATTTCAACAGCCTCAGAGAATATAATTTCTCGCCACTCAGAGTTCATACCCTATTTCACCTAGCTTGCTCTTTATCCTCTTCATAAGCTCTTCAGATTTGATAAATTGCTCAGCTAATTGTTTAGTTAACCTTACCATTTTTTCCTTAAATGATTCGCGTTCTTCTATTTCTTCCACAGCTCCAACATACCTACCAGGCGTTAACACATACCTATTCTTTCTTACATCTTCAAGGGTTGCAGATTTGCAGAAACCAGGAATATCTTTGTATCCTTTACCGCTTCTCCAAGCTCTATAGGTGTTTGCTATTTGCTGAATATGTTCCTCAGTTAGTATGTTAAGCCTCCTTGAAACAGGTTTGTAAAGGCTTCTCGCATCTATGAACAGAATTTGCCCTCTTCTATTTCTAAACCCTTTTGCCCTATCATCCTTATTTTTAGCTAAAAACCATAAGCAAGCTGGGATTGCCACTGTAAGAAAGAGTTTTGGAGGTAGTGCAATTATACAATCAACTAGATCATCTTCAATTATTCTTTTCCTAATTTCACCGTATTTCTTACTACATGATAAAGAGCCATTTGCCATAACAAAACCTGCCCTTCCGTTGGGTGCTAAATGATAAATGTAATGCTGAATCCAAGCGTAGTTTCCACCATTTTTTGCGGTATCGTCTGGAATTCCATATTTCCATCGAGAATCTTTTTGTACTCTATCAGCTCCCCATTTAGTCATGTTAAAGGGTGGATTTGTAATTATGAAATTTGCCTTCAAATCGTGAAATTTGTGTTCAAGTAGCGTATCTCCAACTATAATATTCTCACTTGGTATTCCCCGTATAGCCAAATTCATCTTACAAATGCGCCACACATCATCAATAACCTCTTCTCCATAAACTGATATAGCATGTGGATCTTTTCGATGGGATTCTAGAAACTTCCAGCTTTGAATAAACATTCCTCCACTACCACATGCAGGGTCATAAACTCTTCCTTCGAAAGGTTCTAAGATCTCAACTAATAGACTTACAATACACCTTGGAGTGTAGAATTGACCGCCCTTTTTTCCCTCTGCTTCGGCAAACTTTCCGATGAAATATTCGTAAACTCTTCCGAGAACATCTTTAGCCTTATCTTCAGCGAGTCCAAAACTTATTTTCGAAAATAAATTTATCAATTCTCCCAAAACAAAAGGCGGTACGTTAACTTGAGCATAGTTTTTAGGTAATACTCCTCTTAATTGCTCTGGGTTTTCCTTTTCTATAACCTCCATAGCCTCATCTATTATTTTTCCTATCTCTGGCTGGGTTGCATTTTTCATTAGGAAGTCCCATCTCGCCTTCTCTGGCACATAAAAAACCCCAACCGAAAGATACTCATCACGATCTTCCAGAACGCTTTTAATGTCTTCTTTCGTTGCATTTGGAAGATAGTAATCTTCATTATTTGGATCTCTTAGAGCATTCTCTAGCCATTTTTTCCTCGATTCAAACATATCCGATATGTATTTGAGGAAGATTAAAGGCAAAACTATGCGTTTATATTGGGATGCCTCCATTTTTCCTCTAAGTCTGTTCGCAGCTTCCCAAAGCTTATCCATAAAATTTATCTCGTATTCTTCAAGGGTCATAGCATCACCCTTCTGGTAATCTATTAATGAAGTACACTTTGGCGGGCCCTATTTTCTTTAACTTAACATAACCTTGGTTTTCTAAGGCTTTAAGATAACCAGCAAGGAAGGTTCTGTTCACACTTAGCTCATTTGCCAGCTTTTGGATCGTCTGTCTAGGATCCTTTTCCAATAACCTAAATATCTTACCACTTAAGTTAAAATATTCCTTAAACATGATTGATTAATTATTATATTCAAGTATAAAGCTTTTTACAATTTCTTTAGCGAAACTGTCAACTTAAGGCTTAATGGCCTGTACTTACCTTAAGAAAATAATCAAGTGATAAAAAATTGGGTAAGCATAAGCCAGCTTTATTTATTATTTTCCAATAGAAAAAATTTTCCTAGAAGAAGGATTCCATTTTTAATAAAGGCAATTGCAATTAAAGCTTATGTTGAAGAATTAAGTTTAAGAAGAGTAAAAAATTCTTAGAAGAGCTAGATTACAAAGTAAGCAGAGAAGCAATTAGAAAATGGTTCTTAAAGGTTGGTGAATTGCTTTCAAAGAATAAAATAAAGAAAAAAAGAGGATCTATAGCTGCAGATGAAATTGTAATTTTTAATTTAGCTAAAAAAGCCTATTTATGGGCTGCTAGAGAAATTAAGAGTAAAGAAATAATTGCTTTACATGTAACTAGAGGAAGAGGAATAGGAGAATGCTTAACATTCTTAGAGAAAATTAAAGAATCATGCGTAAATAATCCTACTGTTTATACTGATAAAGGACCATGTTACATTTAGCCAATGAAATTTTTAAAATTAAGACGTAGAGAGAAAAATTATGGAATAAGGAATTCTATAGAGTCTTGTTTTTCTAAACTAAAAAAGGATAGGACAGTCCAATGTTTGTTTTCCAACTTATAAAACAAGAGTTTCAGAGAAATGGATAATATCATGGGTAGCATTAAGTTGGCAGTCTCGTCTAAAAAAAGCGAAAAATATATAAGCAAGTAGTGCCTATTATATTTTAGTGTGAGTGATATGAAACAAATAAGAATAATTCTAAGTGAGAAAGAATACAATAGGTTAAAGAAAGTAAAAGGCAAGAAGAC
>Ga0207433_10010655_pt1 | contig 14239 bp, 14 predicted proteins | sample YelNatPaOPGAMG01_FD_187559 | JGI IMG/M metagenome (GOLD analysis project Ga0207433, IMG submission 187559) | Hot spring thermophilic microbial communities from Obsidian Pool, Yellowstone National Park, USA - OP-RAMG-01 (SPAdes) (version 3) | ecosystem: Environmental > Aquatic > Thermal springs... | reverse complement strand
ATTCTCCCGGATTTAAAACAAGTGTTTTTCCTTCTGTTCTTATATCAAGTTTATGTGTATGGCCATATACAATAACATCGTACTTTTGAGATGCAATAATTGGCTCAAGCAAATCTGGCTCATGGATGAGGAGAATTTTTTTACCTTCTATCTCTGTTTCATAATATCTTGTGTGAATTTCGCCAACTTGACTGAATCTTTCAGAAAGAAATTTTTTTTCGCTGTCGTTATTTCCATATACAGCAATCATTTTGCATTTTAAGTTTTTAAATTCCTTAAAAGTAATAGGAGATATTATATCGCCTGCATGTAAAACAAGTTCTGTCTTTTCATTATTAAAGATTTCAACTGCTTTTGCTATTAAAGGCATATTCTCATGTGTGTCTGAAATTATTCCGATTTTCATAGGTTTTACTCACCCAACTTCCTTCTTCCCCCTTTCATAAAGGGGGATAGAGGGGGATTTTTACATCTTCTTTTGTCGTAATTTTAATATTTGAAACCGAACCTTTTACAATTTTAACCTTAAATCCAGCAAGTTCAACAAGTCCAGAATCATCTGTAATATTTTCTGGAATTTTTTTACCAAACTTTTTATATGCTTTTAATATTATTTCTCTTTTAAAGACCTGCGGTGTCTGAACAAGCCAAACAAAATTTCTGTCAATTGTTTTATCAACAAAACCATCTTTTGTAGAAAGTTTTACTGTGTCAGTAGCAGGAATAGCACAGATAGCCGCACCATATTTTTTTGCTGATGAAATGCAATCTGAAATTTCGCCTGATTTCACAAAAGGTCTCACTCCGTCATGAATACAGATTATTTTGCATTCTTTTGGAATATGTGCAAGACCATTTCTAACTGAATCATAACGATGTTTTCCGCCAGCAACAAGTTTTATTTTCTCTTTGAATTTTTTGATATGAGAAAACCTCGTCAGAATTTTTTCAGTTTTTTTGATGTCTTCTTTCGGTAATACCAAAACAATAAAATCAGAAAAAGGAATAAATTTTTCAAGTGACCACAGAAAAACTGGTTTGTTTTTTATAACATAAAATTGTTTCTTTCCACCAAACCTTTTTCCCTGGCCTGCAGCAACTATTATTGTTCCAGTTTTCATTTAATTGAGGATGTTTTTGTCATTGCGAGCCTGCCAATGTTTCAGGCAGGCGAGCCTGCCAATAAGTAACGGCAGGCGAGGAGCGAAGCGACGAAGCAATCCCCTTGCCAATGAACGGTGTCTACCCTTGGGGTAAGGGGACCCCTCGCTATCGCTCGGGGTGACACGAAGTGTCACCTTGAACGGGTAAAGATCATTCTCCCAGCAGATGTCTGAAGCGTTGAAGTTACAACAACATCTATTTTTCTTCCTATAAATTTTCGGCCATCTTCCACAACAATCATGGTTCCGTCGTCGAGATACCCAACACCCTGGTCTCTTTCCTTACCTTCTTTTACCACATAAACACTCATTGTCTCGCCTGGCAAATAGATTGGCTTAAGTGCATTTGCAAGGTCATTTACATTCAGAACAGTTATACCCTGAAGTGAAGCAATTTTGTTCAAATTAAAGTCAGTCGTCAAAACAATACCATCAATGTCTTTAGCGAGTTGAATAATCTTTGTGTCGACATCCTTCCATTCAGGATAATCTTTTTCATAAACTTTGACAATAGTGTCTGACTCATCCTGTAATTTACGAAGAATCTCAAGCCCCCTACGAGCACGAACCCTTTTTGTGGTATCTGCTGAATCAGCAAGTTTTTGTAGTTCTGTAAGAACAAACCGAGGTATCACAATTGGGCCAGTTAAAAATTTTGTTTCCACTATATCTATTATTCTGCCGTCTATTATCACACTTGTATCAAGAATTTTAAATTGCTCAAATTTTTTCTTACCTGCTGATTTTAATATATTCTTATCTAATAAATCGATTTCTTCTTTTTTTCTCACCGCTATAAGAAGACCAAAAACAATAAGAGCCAATTTAACAAGCAGTGAATATCTACCCATAATTTCTGATAATCTATCATTGCCAAGGGAAAATACTCCATATTCCAGCAGATTCCCAAAAATAAAGCCGAGCACAGTCCCTATTACCGCAGCAACAATAGTATCAAGAGGTATACTCCCAATAAGAAACTCTAATATTACCACAATAGAAGTAATACATAGTCCTATTAGTATTCCTTTTATATCACCGGAAATTTGAAAATATCCAATAATAGGACCAAGAATAACAACAACTGCTCTTATAATCCAGATTCCCAAGTTTATCCCTCCTTTCCGTTTAACATTTCCCATATTGTAGCGGTTGCTTGTCCGCCACACATATCGGCGGGCTTGCCCGCCACTCAGTTTGGCGGGCATTACTATGCAACTATATAATGGAAATTGCATCAGATGGACAATATATCTGCGGAATAGTAATTCCGCCGCTACATTTGGCTGGGATTTATATTACAATTTCAAGGCAGAAACTAATGCCTTTCTCATAACTTCAACAGGCGCTTTTTTACCTGTCCAGAGTTCAAATGATTCAACTGCCTGATATAAAAGCATATCAAGTCCACCAGTGCATTTGCAACCAATTTTTTCTGCCATTTTTATAAGTTCTGTCTTGCGATTATAAATTACATCAAAAACAAAAATTTTTTTATTCAACCAATTCAGATTTATTGGAGAAGTATCTTTTTCTCTCATCCCAACAGTTGTGGCATTTATTAGAATATCACTTGAATTTACAATATCTTCTAACTTTTCATAAGTTTTGACTACTTGCGATTTTACATCAAATGACAATATTTTTTTTGAAAGTTTTTCTGATTTTTCTAAATCAATATCATACAAAAAAATTTCCTTAATTTTACTTGAGGCAAGCGAAACTGCAATTGATTTGCCAGCACCGCCACAGCCAAGTAAAACAACTTGTTTCCCATTAGGTTCTATATGTTCTTTCAATGATTTCAAAAAACCTGATGCATCAGTATTGTATCCTATAAGTTTTCCATTTTTATTTACAACTGTATTTACTGCACCTATTTTTTTTGCATCAGATGAAATTTCATCCAGATATCTTAATACTTTTTCTTTATGAGGGACTGTTATATTTACTCCAGCAATATTTAATGCTGTCAAGGATTTAGTTGCTCTACCAAGGTCGTCTGGATGAACACTAAAAGCAATATACACAAAATTAAGTCCAAGATATTCATATCCGGAATTATGAATAAAAGGAGAAAATGTATGTTCAACTGGATAACCAAAAATTCCTGTAATTTTTGTTTTACCGTCAACTTTCATATTATTTTTTGATGGCCCTATCTTTAATTGAATTAAAAATTTTTTCTATTCTTTTATTATTTGGATTTTCTTCAAGAACCCTTTTACAGTAGTAAATTGATTTTCTATAATCGCCTTTGGCAAAATAAATCAAAGCGAGTTGTTCTTTTACTATAGGATTATCTGGTTGAACAAACAATATTTCCCGACATAGATTTTCCGCCTTGTTATAGTTTTTCTGGTAATAATAACACCAGGCATGATACAAATCATCTCGAATATTTTGTTGTCTAAAAGATAAAGAAACTTTTGGAATAAACACACCAAAGTAAAAAATAAGTAAGGAAACAACTATACAAATAATTCCAACCTTTTTTCTATACATCAATATAAATTCATCGTTGAAGAGTTTATCCTTAGCCCATTTGTTAATCTTAATCACAAGAGATGGGTAATAAAGATAACACAAACCTAAAAAAAACAACAAAATAGTAAAAATTGTTGAAATAAGTGCCACAAACTAAATAATATCAAATTCAAAAAATTATGTCAACTTGACCTCTTCTTATAAATTGTATATAATAAAAATGTGAAACTGAAAGAAAAAAAATATTCAAGAACAAAAATTTACAATGGCAGGTCACTGAATTTTTTTGTAGATAAAGTATTGCTCCCTAACAAAAAGGTTGCAACAAGGGAATATACTGAACATCCCGGGGCAGTAACTGTTCTACCTTTTATTGACGAAAAAAACATTGTCCTTGTTAGACAATACAGATACCCGGTTAGAAAAATAACTTACGAATTGCCTGCAGGAAAACTCTCAAAAAAAGAATCATTAAAGAAATGTGTTCAAAGAGAACTTATTGAAGAAACTGGCTTTATGGCATCAAAAATAAAAAAACTTATTTCTTTCTGGCCAACCCCTGCTTTTTCAACAGAAGTTCTACATATATTTTCAGCAACGGGCTTGAAACCAGTAAAAAGTAGTCCTGACGAAGACGAGTTTTTAGAGAAAACAATTATTCCGTTTGAGACCGCTTTGAAATGGATAAAAAATGGAAAAATAAAAGATTCAAAAAGTATAATAGGAATACTTTTCTGGAAGATGTTTAATGAAGGTATGTAATTATTTGGAGGTTATACAAAAATGGTAGAATGTAATATCCAGTCAAACTTAAAAAATTGTAATTGCACATATGAGCCCTGCCCGAGGAAAGGGAAATGTTGCGAGTGTATAGTTTATCATCGCAGGGCAGGTGAACTTCCTGCCTGTTTTTTTCCACCAAAATATGAACGCACTTATGACCGCTCTATTGAAAATTTCATAAAATCTCAGAAGGGTTAAAAGAAAGGGCTAAATTCAGCGGGAAAATATTGTCAGGCCCCAAAATACAATTTCTATCTAAAGTCCTTTTTACTCTTATCATTTCCTTAATCCCTTTTTCACCAAACATTATTTTTAATAGGTTGTGTTTTTTCTTGCCTATGCCATGCTCACCTGAGACAGTTCCACCCAACTCTACTGCCTTTTTTGCAAATTCAACTAACAATTCATTTGCAATCTGAGTTTCTTTATCTGTTTCAGGAAATAAATTTACATGGAGGTGACTTTCACCTATATGCCCAAAAATTACTGAATTCAAGCCCGACTTTTTTATTTTCTCCTCATAAAAATTTTTCATTTCTAATGAACTTTCTTCTGGAACTGCAATATCTGTTGCAAGTTTTGTCTGTTTTTTTCTTCTTAACATCTCATTTATAAGTTCAGGAAGTTTATGCCTGAATGAGTAAAGTTTTTCTATGTCTTTCTCTGTGTTGCCAAGCCAGTTTTCAATAGAATTATATTTTGTAAGTAAATTATCCCAGATTGAAAAATCGTCTTCAGAATTTAGTTGAACTCCAAACAAAATACATTCTTTTGCAGAAGAAGGAATCTCTGAATAAGCAGGTCTTAAAAAGTCAAGTGAATTTTTGTCAAAATACTCAAGGCAAAGAACATTTTCTGATAAGTCCTGTCTGTTTTTAATCTCTTTGACAAACAATGTTGCATTTTTAAGGTCATCAAAAAATACTGCGCAGAAAAAAATATTTTCAAATGAATCAATAAGTGATACCTCTGCCTCTGTTATCACACCAAGAGTTCCTTCAGAACCAATGAAAATGTCTATTAAGTCCATACCTGGGCAGGAGTAATACCCCGCGGAGTGTTTCTTCACCCGAGGAATTACATAGTCGGGAATTCTGAATCTTATCCCGGTTTCAGGAACCATTAAATATCCATCCTTTTCAAAAACCTGGCCCCTTTTTAAGTTAACAATTCTTCCATCGCTTAGTACAACTTTTATTCTTCTTACATATTTTCTTGTAGAACCAAACCTAAAACTATACTCACCAGATGCATTTGTTGAGATATTCCCTCCGATTGTTGCTGTTCTTTCAGTTGGAAATGGCGGATAAAATAGGTCTTGAGATGAAATTTCATCAAGAAACTCTTTCACGATAACTCCCGCCTGTAAAACAGCAAATTTTTTTTCTTTATTTACTTCTATAATTTTATTCATCCGTTCTAAAGAAAGAACATTGCCTCTAAAAGCAACTCTTCCACCAACAGTTCCTGTCCCTGCACCCGAGGCAGTCAAAAATTCATTTTTAGAATTGCACTCCTGAACTATTTCCTGAATTTCTTTTTCATTTTCAGGAATAAAAACTTTATCAATATTGGTGCTTCTTAGACCAGAAGCATCATCCAAATAATTTTCAATATCAAATCTTTCTTTTTTGATTATCATACAAGTAAAGCAAATTTCTTATTTTTTTCCTTTTTCGACCGGAACATCAGTTGGACTTAACTCAACTGCCATCTCTAAGGGCAAACTAAATCCTCTGTTGCCAAAAATATCTTCTGCACCGACACGGACAAAAATTTTTCCTTTCGGAAGAACTTCTGGATTGAGTGTAAAAATATAAGGCGGGCTGTAAACATATCTTCCAATTTTTTTGTATGATGTAGTTGAAGTTGCAACTTCAATCCATGCTTTCTCAATATTATTACCTGAAACTAAAGAAACTATTGTTTTATTTCCAGTTCCTTTTTTGCCTTCTTTGACTTCAAGAATTTCAATGTAAATATTTTGTTCAGAACCTTTTGGAACAAGTTTAATTGCTATTGCTGGTTCAAAAACAGAAATTGGTGTTTTTAGAGAATTTTCAGGGTCAATTGGTGGGGAGCCCTGAATTTCATTATTCAGAAATGTGTTTGGTTCTGGTTGTCTTTCTCTTGAGCCCCATCCGCCACAAAGAATCGGTGCTACTTCCCTTGAGATAAAACTTGTAGTTGGCGACCAGAGAGCAACAAAATTTGGCCCTTCAAAATTTATATCTTTAATTGGCACTTCAGCCCAGAACCATCTTGCTTCACCAACTCCCTCAAGAGCATTTTCTGGATCTCCTTCAAGTGGTATGTCTTCTGTTGAAACAAGAAAATGTCTTGAACTTGATTTCCAGGCAGAAGTAGATGAAACTGCAATGTAAATTAGTCCTGGAATTGGTTCTTTTTCCCAGATTGGTCTTCCCTGAACTGGTCTTGTTTTTGCTCTTCCAATTTTTGCTCCAATAAATGCTTTTGAAAAATTTTCTCTTTCAATACCTTCAGGTAAAACTATTTTCTCTATCCAGCAGACATTATAACCAATATACCAGTTACCATCCCAGCCAGAATTAGCAAAAATGTTGTAATCATTTATATTCGGGAGTTCGCATATATATAAAGGATGAAAAAATTTCACCTCATTTTGTTGAGTAAATCCAGATGAAACAAGTGGAAATAAAAAGAAAAGGATGAATATTTTTCGCATAAAAAAATTATACAAAATAAAAACCCTGGATTCAATATGACATTACCCGAAAAATCGGCTTCTTGATTTTATTTTAAAAATATAGTAAATTATTTTTATGCAATTTTTGAGATTGAGATTTATTCTGTCTTATGTATTAACTGGTTTTCTTATCCTGCTAATTGTTCTTGGGTCAAATTTCTCTGTTGGTGTCATACTCATTATTGTTGTTTTAGTTTCTGTTGTCATAGGGCTTATAAATTCCTCTTCGATTATAAGGGCTTACAAAAGATTTTATATTTTTCTTGAAAAGATCAACTTAGGTTATTTGAAACCTGGAAGCAATTTGAGGTCTTTCAATGTGGTGGAAGATTTAACTGAATCTATTGAAAGGATATTAAATGGATTTCATTCCTTGATTGAAATATCAAGGATGTTGAGTAGAGAAAAATCCCTTGAGAAACTTTTGAACCTCATTATAGAGCAAACAACAAAACTTATGTCAGCAGAAAGGGCCACTCTTTTTCTCTATAACAAAGATACGAAGGAATTGTGGAGTTATATAGCCCAGGATCTTGAAATAAAAGAAATCCGCTTACCAATTGGAAAAGGTATTGCTGGCTATGTTGCAAAAACGGGAAAGATAGCAAATGTCTCGGACGCTCAAAAAGACAGTAGATTCGACTCGACCTTTGATAGAATCACTGGCTTTAAGACAAAAAATGTTTTATGTGCTCCTATGTTTGACCATAAAGGTGAAATTCTCGGAGTAATTCAGGTTCTAAATAAGCATGATGGGAGTTTTAATGAGTATGATGAATCTCTTATCAGTGCTCTTGCCGCCCAGGCAGGAGTCGCTATAGAAAATACTCGACTCTACGAAGAACATGAAAAACTTTTTAGAAGTTTCATAAAAACAATTGCTTCTGTTATTGATGCAAGAGACCCTGCTACAAGAGGTCATTCTGAGAGGGTAGCAAGATATTCAGTTGCCTTAGGTAAAGCAATGGGACTAAAAGATGAAGAAATCAATATGCTTGAAGCTGCTGCTATTTTGCATGATGTTGGTAAAATATCCATACCTGATGAAATTCTTCAAAAGCCAGGAGTATATTCACAAGAAGAATACGAAGTAGTAAAAAAACACGCACTTTACACCAAGGAAATACTGGACAAAATTTACTCTTCTTCAGAACTAAAAGAAATTCCGTTTATTGCTGCGACACATCATGAGCATTTAGATGGAAGTGGGTATCCCTTTGGTTTGAAAGAAAAAGATATTTCAATATATTCAAGAATTATAGCAGTGGCTGATATTTATGATGCTCTTGTCTCTTATGACCGGCCCTATAAATCGTCAATATCAAAAGAAGAAGCACTTGAAATTTTAAGAAAAGAATCTGAACAAAATAAACTTGATAAAGAAATTGTAAATGTTTTTATAAGAAACAAATTATACGAACTCGAAAGAAGAGAATATGTTAGAATATCGGTTGAACTTTCATTAGAATATAGAATCCTTTCACCTGAAGAATATAAATTTGAACTACTTAGCGCAAGTAAAACCAAAGATATAAGTGCCTGTGGACTTCTATTTGAAACGAAAGAGTCAATACCTGTTGGCAGTTTTCTTGAAGTAAAAATCTATTTCCACGATTTTACTTTTAGTTTGATTGGAAAAGTTGTTAGAAAGGTAAAAGTTAAAGACAAATATCAGACCGGGATAAAATTCATAAACCTGAGCAAGGAAGCAAAAGAGAAACTTAACAAATACTTAACTGAGTTTGAGGAGATGCCAGTTAATAAGGAGAGTTGAAATCTGCTATGTTTTTTCATTGACAGAAAAATAAACTTTTAATAGGTTTTGTGCTGAAAGGAGGTGCAAGAGCCCTGTGAAAAAACTTGTTAAGAAAGAGAATCTTGGATTCAAGAAGAAAATTCTAAAAATAGATTTTCCAAAAGAAAATGAAATAATCTCTTCTTCGCATTATACTGTTCGTATCAGCAGTTCAGAGAAGTCACTTGTGGAACTGTCAATTAACAATGGTCCCTGGAAACCATGCAGGTATGACCACGATGGCAGTGGTTCCTGGTACTGGTGGTTTGATTGGTCAAACTATTCAAAGGGGCCACATAAACTTATAGCAAGAATAAAAAATCCTAATGGAAGAGTAATAAAAAAATCAGAGGTTCGGACCTGTGAAATAAAATGACCATTTGATTTGGTCATATTCCCAGGAGTGTGCGATTACTATTACATGTGCAACCAAATATCTAATTTTTAACTTTTAAATCACTGGAATATGGAAAAATTCAAGCCAAAAGGATATTGGTGTCTTGTCTTGCATGCCCATCTTCCATATATAAGGCATCCTGAATATGATGATTTCTTAGAGGAAGATTGGTTTTATGAAGGTATGGTTGAAACATATCTACCTTTACTTTCAATATTTGAGAAATTCATAGAAGATGGCGTTGACTTTAGAGTCACAATGTCTATAACTCCACCTCTTGCAGGAATGATGTCTGACTCATTGCTTCAACAGAGGTGCCTCAGGTATATAAACAAACTATGTGAACTTTCAGAAAAAGAAGTTTTCAGAACAAGATATTTACCTGAGTTTCATGAGACAGCAAAGATGTATGAAAGAAAACTAAAACAGGTAAGACAAATCTATGAGAAATACAGCCATAACATACTTACGGGTTTTAAAAAACTTCAGGATGCAGGCAAACTTGAAATAATAACCTGTTGTGCAACTCATGGATTTTTGCCACTTAAAATTCATGAAAAAGCAATGCATGCGCAAATAAAAATTGCATGTCTTGATTATGAAAAAAAATTTGGGAGAAGACCGAGAGGTATATGGCTTTCTGAATGCGCATATATTCCGGGAATTGACCAACTCTTAAAAAAAGAAAAAATAACTTATTTTTTTCTTGAAGCGCATGGAATACTTTATGGAACACCGAGACCAAGATTTGGTGTTTTTGCACCAATTTATTGTCCTTCAGGCGTGGCGGCTTTTGGCAGAGACATGGAAACAGCACATCAGGTCTGGAGTGCAGATGTTGGTTATCCAGGAGACCCTGATTATAGAGAATTTTACAGGGATATTGGCTATGACCTTGACTATGATTACATAAAACCATATCTTCATAGCGATGGAGTCCGCAGGAATGTAGGAATAAAATATTATAGAATTACAGGGAGAGTCGACTTGAATGATAAACAACCATATAATCCTGAATGGGCACTTAACAAGGCAGCAATCCATGCAGGAAATTTTATGTTCAATAGAGAACAGCAGATTAAATATCTTTCAGAATATCTTGGAAGAGAACCAATTGTTGTTTCTCCTTATGATGCTGAACTTTATGGTCACTGGTGGTATGAAGGTCCCGATTTCATAAATTTTTTGTTCAGAAAAATATATTATGACCAGAATGTTTTTAAACCAATCACACCGCCCGAATATCTTGAACTTTATCCCAAGAATCAGGTTTTGACTCCTGCTGCATCTAGTTGGGGTGATAAAGGTTATTTTGAGGTCTGGTTAAATGGAACAAATGACTGGATTTATAGACACTTACATAAAATTGCAGAAAGAATGATAGAACTTGCAGAAGAGAATAAAAATACAAAAGACCAGTTAAAGATACGCGCGTTAAACCAGGCAGCAAGAGAACTTCTTCTTGCACAGAGTTCTGACTGGGCATTTATTATGACGACAAGAACAATGGTGGAATATGCAGAAAAAAGAACGAAGGACCATGTAATAAGGTTCAACAACCTGTATGAACAAATAAAACACAATCAAATTGATGTAAATTATTTATCCGACCTTGAATGGAAAGATAACATTTTTCCTGATATTGATTTCAGAGTTTTTTCATGAGAAGTATAAAAAGAATACATCTGATTCTTTTTCTAATAGTGCTTGGAGCAATAGGACTTTTCATAGAACACTCCCGCCAGCGATGGCCTGAAAAGCAAGTTGTTAAGAAAATTCTAAAACCCCTACCTGCTAAAAAAATAGAAACTGTTAAAGAACAAAAAGTTCTTCCTGAACAAAAAAAACTTCAAGAATCTGAAAGTATTGCACGTCAGACAGTTGCAATTGCAGGTGAATACTGGAAAATTGCAAAAAAAGAAGGAAGAGACCTTTCAAAAGGGCAGTCAACTCTGCGGCTGGCAAAAGTTGCGCTTAATGCAAAAAATTATTCAGAAGCAATACGGCTTGCAAAACAGTCAATTGAAGAGTTAAAGACAGCACCAAAGATTGGTGTAAATTATAGAGTAGTCAGAGGCGACTGTCTATGGAATATTGCAAAAATGAAGAAACACTATGGCAGGGGTTCTATGTGGGTAAAAATCTGGAGAGCAAATGAAAAAATTATTCCTGATTTTGATTTGATCTATCCAAACCAAATTTTATTTATTCCAAAGTCATAGAAAGGAGTTTGTAAAATGTTAAGATTGGACTACTCAAACTGTTTATCTGAAATTGTTGGCGAGCAAGGAATCTCACGTCAGGAAATTGAATCACTGAAAGAAGAACTTGTTAAAGCGCACAAAAATGTTTACGAGAAAAAGTCAAAAGGTTTACTTGGTTTTATGGAACTTCCATACAAAATTGATGATGCGAAAAAAATTGAAAGTTTTGCAAAAAAATACAAAAATAAATTTGAAAATTTTGTAGTAATAGGAATTGGTGGTTCTGCCCTTGGAAATATTGCATTGCAGACAGCACTTCGTCATCCTTACTGGAATTTACTTGATAGAAAAAATCGTGGTGGCTGGTTAAGACTTTTTGTCCCTGACAATGTTGACCCTGAACTTATTTCCGGGCTTCTTGATACAATCAATCTTAAAAAGACACTTATAAATGTAATCTCAAAATCAGGGACAACCGCTGAATGTCTTGCAAATTTTTTTGTAATCAGAGAAAAACTAATTAAAAAAGTTGGTAAAAAAAATTATTCAAAACATCTAATTTTCACAACAGATGCTCAGAAGGGTTATTTAAGAGAACTTTTTAATAAGGGGGAAGCATTTGCCTCTTTTGAAATTCCTGCAAATGTTGGAGGGAGATTCTCTGTTTTATCACCTGTTGGTCTTGTTTCTGCTGCATTTACAGGAATTGATATTGAAAAACTTTTATCAGGAGCAAAAGAAATGGCTGAAAGATGTAAGACAGAAGATGTTTATAAAAATCCTGCACTGATGTACGCAGGAGTTCAATATCTTCTTTACAAGAAAGGCAAAATAATGAATGTTGTTATGCCTTATTCAAATGCACTCTATGGTTTTGCTGACTGGTTCAGGCAACTCTGGGCAGAAAGTTTAGGGAAAAAACAGAACAATGCTGGACAGATAGTAAATGTAGGGCCAACTCCAATTAAAGCACTTGGTGCAACAGACCAGCACTCACAGGTTCAACTTTATATTGAAGGACCTTATGACAAAGTAATAACTTTTTTGTCTGTTGAAAAATATAGAAAAAATGTAAAAATTCCAAAAACATCTGACAATCACTATCTTGGTGGACACACTCTCAATGAACTTATAAAATCAGAAGAGCAAGCAACACGGCTTGCCCTTGCCAGACAAAACAGACCAAATTGCACAATTATCCTACCTGAAATAAGCGAATCAGCGGCGGGCGAGTTAATCTATTTCTTTGAACTAGCCACCGCCTACGCTGGTGAACTCTTCAACATAAATGCCTTTGACCAACCAGGAGTTGAACTTGGGAAACAACTCACTTATGCATTACTGGGCAGGCCAGGATATGAAGAAAAAAGAAAAGAGTTAGAAAAACAATTAAATAAAAATAGTAAACAGATGCATATTATATAAACCCATTTCAATTGACCTCTTTTAATTCATTGAAGAATGTTACCATCAGAAAAAGTCCGCGGTCCGTGGTCCGCTGTTCGTAGTTGGTTCTCGGTTTCCAGTAAAAATACCACGAATAAATTTGCACCCCAAAAAACAAAAACTTTAACATTTTAAATTATAAATAATATTTTTCTCCCTGCAACTTGACAATAGGGTTTCGTTTTTATATCATTATAAATAACAGTTATTGTTTAATAGAAATGTCGGAGGTAAACTGATGAAAACGGCACAAATTTATCCCGAACTAAAGAAAATTGAAAAAGAACTTAAACTAATAAGAAATTCTATAGCGAATAAAACGCAAAAAAAAAACTTGATTTCTCTGCGCGGGATTGGCAAATTGTTGGTCAAAGATAAAGAATTGGATCTTTCATTGATTAAAGCAAAAAAATCATTAATAAAATGAACTATGTGGTTGATACACACTATCTGGTTTGGTACATTGTAGGACGACTTCCGAAGAAGATAGATAATCTTTTCAAGCAGGTAGAACAAGGTCAATCAACAGTCTTTGTCCCAACTATTGTACTTGCTGAAATTCTATATTTGATTAAAAACCACAAAATTATTTTGAATTATTCGGATTTAATCAGAAAAATAGAAATAAGCGATAATATTGTTCCGATTCCATTGGATATTTCAATTTTGAAGTTGCTTCCTGAAATAGACCTTTCCGAAATACATGACCAGATTGTAGTTGCAACAGCAAAGTTAGTGAATGCAAAACTAATAACAAAAGATAGAGAGATTATAGAATCAAATATTATTGAGTGCATAAGCTGATAATGTGATCCAATTGTATTTGTATAATCTTGTTTAAGCAATTCAGAAACCACCACGAGGACAAAAACCTATGACTGAACAAACAGAAAAATTTGGTATGGGCTGGTTATCTGATTACCCAGATTTCAGATATTACTCTTGTGAACACAAACTCATTAAACCAATGCTACAGAAAGCCCACCTATACAACCCTGAACTTGTTTCAGGGTCAAAAGCCACTCTAACCTGATAAAGTAGATTTGCGCGCCTTTTGCCCCAATAGTGTTATTAATTTGTCAATTATGTTAAATTTTCAAAAAAACAAAAACTTTAACATTTTAAATTATAAATAACAAAAATCTAAAAAATGCTTGACAAAAAATAAAAAATCTGTTAAATTATATTGTCTATGGGAAATCCAATTTTATCCTTAAGGAAGTTTTTTAAACGTCA
>Ga0207433_10010647_pt1 | contig 14254 bp, 4 predicted proteins | sample YelNatPaOPGAMG01_FD_187559 | JGI IMG/M metagenome (GOLD analysis project Ga0207433, IMG submission 187559) | Hot spring thermophilic microbial communities from Obsidian Pool, Yellowstone National Park, USA - OP-RAMG-01 (SPAdes) (version 3) | ecosystem: Environmental > Aquatic > Thermal springs >... | reverse complement strand
GTGCGGCCGAAAACGGCCCCGCAGGCCCGGAAGGGAGGTCAGGACCTCCTCCAGTTCTGCCAGGGAGACCGGACCGGTCGCCCCACCGGACGAATCCGGCGGTAAACGACCCGCCCACTCGTCCAGGTCCCACCCCTCCGATACCTTCTCCAGCCCGTTCTCTATCCGGGCCAGTTGCATCTGCAGTTCCCTCTCCCGTTCCGCCACCGGCGCCATCGCCGCCGCCTCTATCGCCTCCTCCACCTGCGTCAGAATCGGCTGCAGCGCTCCCACCACGTCCTGAAACCACCGGATACGACGGGAGAGGGCCCGGTACACCCGCGCCTCCACCGTCCCCTCGTAAAAATAATTGCGAATTTCCACCGTTTCATACCGCTGACCGATCCGGTCCACCCGCCCGATCCGCTGCTCCACCCGCATCGGGTTCCAGGGCATGTCGTAGTTGATCAGCACCCCACACGTCTGGAAGTTCAGCCCCTCGCTGGCCGCATCGGTGCAGAGAAGAATCCGGATATTCCCCTCCCGAAAATCGTTCTTCACCTCCTCCTTCCCCACCGGCACCCACATCACCCCGTCCCAGCGCTCCCCGCCCCGACCGCTGTAACAGGCCACCTGACGCCCGTATCCTGCCCGCAACTGCTCCCGCAGAAAGTCCATCGTGTCCGTGTACTGGGTGAAGACCAGCACCGTCTCCCACCGCCGGAAAATCTCCTCCAGGTCCTTCAGCAGACGCTCCACCTTAGAATCGGGACTCCCCAACCGGGAGAGTTCCCCCAGAAAGTCCTCCAGGTAGGCCACCTCGTCCTGGAAGAGCGACCGGTCTGCCAGGTTCCACTCGTCCACATCCCACCTCAGCGCGTCCTGCTCCAGGTCCTCCTCCAGCCCCAGGTCGGCCCGACCGCGCAGAAAGGCCAGCCGCCGCTCCAGACTCCGCCCGACCGCATAGAGACTGCTGGTCAGCCGTCGGCGGTATACCGTCATCACAAACCCCAACCCTTTCCGTTCCCCCTCGTAGCGGCGATAAAAGCGGGTGATGTACTCCTCTATCCGATCGTACAGCGCCTGCTCCTCCGGACGCATCGGTATCCAAACCAGGCGGGGGTCCCGCTCCGGAATCCGCTCCTGGAGAAGGCCGCGCCGGGCGTATTCCCGTAGCAGCGCACGAGTATGGCGAAAGACCCGCCGGGTCAGCGGCGTGGACTGCCGGACCAGCGCCAGCGCCCACCCCTTCGCCTCCGGCGACAGCGCCCGCAGCGAAGAGACATCCCCCTCGTCCACCAGGCGGTGGACCCGTTCCCCGTCCACCGGCCCCAACTCCCGCCGCAGGCGCTCCTCCAGGGACCGGTCCGGGCGACCCTCTCCGGCCTCCCGTTCGGCGCGCGCCATCCGCAGCACAAAGGGCCAGTCCACCCCGTCGGGCGGAAGGCGGACCTGCTCGTAGAAGCGCAGGAAGGCGCGCTCATCGCTCCCCCACAGCCCGCTCAGGCCCAGCAGACGGAGCAGGTCCCACACCTCCACCGGGTGGACCTGCATCGGCGTGGCCGTCAACAGCAAAAGCCCCCGTGTCCGGACCTGGAGACGGTTCAACAGGTCCAGCATCCGGTTGGGCCGGTACCGGCTCAGGTCCTGAAAGTCCCGCCGCCGGGCGTGGTGGGCCTCGTCCACAATGACCAGGTCCCACGGGCGCGCACTCAGCAGGGACTCCCGCCGTTCCTGCCGTTTGACCAGTTGGCTGGATACCAGGGCCAGGTCCACCCCGTCCCACGGGTTGGGGGCAGAGGTGAACGTCTCCCCGGAGATGTCCCGGAAGACGGCCCCGTCATAAATGGGGACACGCAAGGCGAACTTCTCGTACAGTTCCTCCTGCCACTGGCGCAGGACGGAGCGCGGGGCCAGGATGAGGGCGCGCCGGACAATGCCCCGCAGCCAGAGTTCCCGCAGGATCAGGCCGGCCTCCACCGTCTTCCCCAGGCCCACTTCGTCGGCCAGGAGGTAGCGGGTGGGGAACGTCTCCACTACCCGACGGGCGACAGCCCACTGGTGGGGCCAGGGCCGCACCGCCGCCGTGGCCATCCCGACCCCCTCCGCACCCGCCAGCCGGGGCAGGTCCAGGAGAAACTGGCACAGGACGGCCTCCCGCCGGAAGGGAACGGCCTCCTCCCGCACCTCCCGCTCCGGAAGGACGGGGACCCGTTCCAGCGGGTCGCGCCGGGGCGGCGCAGCGGGGGTGTACTTCAGGAGGCGCTGCCGGACGGCCTCGGGCACCGGAAGGCCGATCCAGTCGGGCTCCCGGCCCTCCCAGAGCCGCTCAAACCGGCCCACCACCTCGGCAATGTACTGCCGCCCCTCCTCGGTCCAGGAGCGGAAGACGACCAGGTGCTCGTAGTTGTAGCGCCAGCCCGTCTCCGATTCGTTGACGCTGCCGGAGAAGGCGACCCGGTTCCCGGCGGCGTCGGTGAAGATACCGACTTTGGGGTGGAAGTACTCCCGGGCCACTGCGGCAGGAAGGGGGAGGCCGTCCTTCCCCCGGGGGAGGACTACGCGGAGTTCCAGGGCGCCGGCGGCGACCATCCAGGCCAGCGCGGCCAGTCGGTCCCGCATCAGGGCGTCGGCCAGGGCATCGGGGTCGGGGAGGGCCCCCTCCATCCGGGCGGCGACGACCTCCCGCAGGTCGTGGCCCCGGCGGAGGGCCTCCACGTCCTCCGGATAGAGTTCCGCGCCGACCAGGAGGCGCATCTGCCCGCCGTTGGCGATGAGGTGAGCCACGCCCGCCGCCGCCACCGCCAGCGCAGTGGAGGAGAAAAACCCCGCCATCCGGTCGTAGCGGACGCTGACCGAGAGGGCGGGGATATAGAAAGTGTGCAGCGGGTCGTCGGCGGTGGTGTAGGAAAGGCGGAGAGAAAGCTCAGGTAACCACATGCTTTCCCCGGCTTCAGACAAGAAGGGCACTGCATTCCCAGAATTCCACAAACTCGTTAAAGAGAATCGGTTGATAATGGGCCACCTTATTCCGGATGTCCCGAAGGGGATGGACCACTTTCAGCCAGCGCTGTTTCTCCGGTTCCCCGATGGGCCCCTTCCGAATCGCGTGTTCTATCGCTCCCAACTCCGGGTACAACGACTGCTCCCAGCCGTCTCCCCAACAGGTCCAGGTCTCACCATAAAATTGAGTCAACTGTTCACAGACGCGCAGTCTTGCGCTGTCCACAGCGGGCAGAAGCAAGGCAGCCTGAGCGCGCCACAACCTGTGGGCGATTTCCGGCTCGTTCCCCAGAAGCGCCAGCAGTGCCGAATGGACCTCCCCTCCATACTCTGGAGTGTACACAATCCAGCCCTGTGCCCAAAAGGGAATCATCTGTTCTGGGGGTTCCGTTTGCTTCCCTGGAGGCATGGATTTCCACCTCTTACAAACCTCTTCGGCGTTTTGTTTTTTCCACCCCCTTTCAGCGCCGTACTGCGCCAGTTTCTCTAAAAGCGCCTCTGGGGGGTCAGTCACCACATCCCACAAATATTCTCCCAGGGTCAGGTCGTTCCCTGCCAGCGACGGGATCAAATGCTCCCGCCATAAGGACAACGGGGTCTCCTCCTGCGACACAAGACGACAGGCAAGATGAATCTCCAGGGCCGACGGAACCCCCCACCACATCCGTACAGACAAAGCGACATCCGATTTAGGCAAACCATTTTGGAAGACGGAATATGCAGCAGCGACGACGCACAGTTTCCGTCGCCGTTCGGGGGAGTGCCGGAGAGAGGCTACGGCCCATCTCTCTGCAGCCAACAGCCACTCATTCCTCTTTGGAGAAGGTATCTCCTCCAGAGATTTAAGCAGCAAAACCTCGGGAGCCTGATGGCATAAGGTGAGGTCTTCCAGAAATCGGACGGTATCGGTTTCCTCCCAATCTTCCACAACGCTCCTGAGCACATCAAAGGGGCTCTCACTCCCTACATTGATTAAATCTACAGGAGCAACGATCATCCCCCCTGACCCTTCCAGGTCATGCAGGACCAAATCCCAAAGGCGCAAAGACTCACTGCCCTGGGGGAAGAGGACCCAAACGTTTCGCCCGCTCCGCAGGTCCTGCTCAACGGAGCGAAGGAAGCGTTGGGTGGAAGGGAGGGACCCGACCTGCGATACCAGGCTCACACTCATACGGTCCAGAGCCTGTATATAATCGGATCCAGGGAGACCTCCTTCTCCGGTTTCTTCAACCGGGCCTTGCTCTCTCCGAGCCGCTCCCGCAACACCGCCATCCGAACCAGATAATCTATGGCTGCGCTGACTCGTTCCGGATTCTCATCCTCCAGCAACATGTGGGCCAGATCCCGGGGAACCCAATACTCTTCACCACCATTGACGCTCTGCTCCCTGAGAAAAGCCTGTACAACCCTGAATGGAGTATCAGACGGAATTTGAAGGCGTTCTATGAACTTCCGGCGCACATCACAATTGGGGTCGGACAGGTCTTCCTCAAAACGATCCAGTACGGGCATCGGGTCATCCGTTCGCTCAGCACGGCATCTTCGGAGAAGTTCTTCCACCAGGAAGGGCCACCCCCCTGTGACTTCCCGGATCCTGCGGCAATTCCGCTCCGTCGCGATCAGTTCCGGCTTGTGCTGTTCCAGACGCTGCTGAATCCCCAGGAGGTCCAACGGCCGGATAGAGACAATTGTACCGGCTTTCTCCTCTATACCTTCCCTGCGATCCGAAGGCAACTGGAACCACCGCCATGCTGTCAACGGCCCGAGACTGAAGATGATCCGGAGCATAGAGCGACCACTGGCGAACTTCACCGCCGCCTGTATCTGTTCCTCCAATTCCTCGGGCGTCCACAGCGAAGCGTCCAGGTCGCGGAAGAAAACTCTCAGAGCCGAAGGACGCTCATATTTCAACTGGCCGGAGAGCCACCTGACCAGAGCATCCCCACTGCGGGGCTGGATTCGGATTTCCTCCCAGTGCTGGCGATGCTCTACAAACCTGCGAGTCGCCTCTTTCAGATGCCCGATTCCGAGGGCATCCGAGCCAAAAACCATCCCGACACCTGTTCTGGACATTTTCAGCGCGCTCTCCTGAGCATAACTCAGCGGACTGTACGCGGATTCGCCCAGCAGCGCGTGATGGCTCTCCAACCTCAACCGGGATGGAGCTGGCTTTTTGGAGATTTCAATCAGCCTATCCCAAAGACTCTCGTAAGTGCCCAGCAACTGGACCACGTTGGGACTTCGCAACCGGTATCGGCCTCCCTCCTGGATGAGAACGCCCAGTCCACACATTTCGCTTAAGTATCCCTGAAACTGATCGCTCTCCATGCCCTCAAACCCATCTCGCCAAAACACTGATACCAGGTCCTGGATCTCCCGGTGATTGTAGAAGCGGTCAAACCCATTGCGGTCTTCCCACTGGTCTAAAATCATCGCCAGGGCGATCGCTTCATAGCGCTCGTCCAGAGATAGCGTCCAGGTGAAGCGCTCCCGGATGTTCTTCCGCACTTCCTCATTCCGATAGACCGCCTCCACATCGGAGCGACTGATACCGAAGGGGGGCAACCCGGACCGGCGGGTCGCTTTCAGGCGTCGCACCAGTTCCCACCCGAAGAGTTGAATCAACCCCGGATGGTAGTTGGTGTAGGAGAAGATCAGGAACGGAATGGAGGGGTCCTCTTCTTTCAGACCTTCCCCAAATCGGTACCCCAGGGCCTGCAGCGGGCGCTCCAGCAGTTCCCAGGCCGCTTCCGGCTCCAACGGACCCACTTCAATGGGAGTGCCCAGGTGCGCCAGCGGTTGATTCGGAATGCGTTGAAAGCGCTGTACGTTATGCAACCCGGCAAACACCACCTTGAACCGGCGTTCTGTCCCATCCATCAATCTTTTCAGATCACTGACGACAGGGAACCCCCGTTCTGCATCTGCCTCCAGGAAATTGTCCGCTTCGTCCAGAAGCAGCATGAGCCGCAAATTCTGCTCCGCGATGCGCCGCTGGATGCGGTCCTGAAGCGTCTTGGGGGAGATATTGGGAGGAACATCCAGGAAACCCTCCACATCCAGTCGGTGGGCAACGCGTTCCCAGAACGCTCTTTCATAATCCAGGCCAGTGAGCGGGCCTCCCAACGATTTGATGTCCTCCAGAATGGCGTATTTGCCCATTCCTGGATTGTGAAACTCTCTCCAAACCTGCCGGAGCAGGGCGGATTTTCCCAACTGGCGACCGCCGTACACGATGGCAGGCCCGCGAGGATCCAGCAACTGCTGGACCATCTCCCTGCGACCAACAAACATCTCCGGAGGCACCGCTCCCGCCGCGAATGGAACATAAGGATTCAAGAATGTAAAGGGAAGCGTGCATGCGAAGAAGGTACCCAGACGAATATCGTATTCACGCGCCAGGAACAGAAGCAGAATTTCGTCCAGGATCAGCACGGGCACTTTCAGAGAGCGCAACTCCTCCGAATGCAACAGGTCCTCCCGCTGCCGCAGGAGGAGCCGCCCAAAGTAAAATACAATGGTGGGACGATCCACAGTCTGATCCACCAGCGCGCTCATCAGGTTGAACCCCGGCCGATCCCATATCCCGATCACATCATATTGCCCCTCTCTCTCCGACCCAAATTGAGGCACGGGCACAAGATTCGTTCCTCCCGGCACCGCCCGAACCCGCCAGTGCCGCAACCCGGATTGTCTGACTCCTGGAGTTTGAATGAGGGCAACCGGCGAAGACCCCTGCGTCCGAAAACCCAAATACTCCATTAACGCAATCACGTGATCCGTCTGGTGTTCCTCAGACCGATTCGCCTTCAGAGAAGACCAGGCAAACAGTGCACGGGCAATTTCCCTCATCCGGGAGGCAGGAAGCCGGGGCAAATCCAATTCTGCCGGAGGTTTCCCCTGAACCACGTCCCGAATAATCTTCTCAACGGAGTACGAGTTCAGGAATTCCGACAAGGGGTGAATGGCATCCCGGAACTCCCGCAGCCGATCCCTCTTCCCGCCCGGAGCAAAAAGGCCTATTGGCAACTCCTTGCCCTTCAACGCTTTCTCCAGGCTGGCCAGATATTCATCCACCACGCGAATCTCGCCCCGTTCCAGAGCACTTTCCAGTTTTTGCTGAATAGCCCGGAAGTCGGTTGCCGGGACTGCTCCAGCCAATCTCGTGCGGAGATCAACCCAGCGCTGACGCTGTCCTTCCAGCCGGTTCCTTCGCTTCTCGTCCAGTTCTTTCCGCACATTCTGCAACCGCTCCGAAAGAGAACCCAGATTCAGCAGCCACCGGTTTGCCTCCAGATGATACTCTACCCGGTTCAGGTCTTTCCCGACCGCTTCTATTCTCCCAATGTAACTCGTCCTTTCCCCCTCGGAGATCAACCCGTCTATCAGCGCCTGCTCCACAGCAACGATGGACTCCCTCCGTTCGGTATGCAGAGCGGAAAGGTCGCTCCGCAAAGCCTCCCGAGATTGCGCTTCCAGAATTCTTCGGGCCTCATCGGGAATCGGCACCAGCGCAAGGAACTCATCTATAAAGCGATAGTCCCGGAGATTCAACCACTGACGCAGCACCTCTTCGGGAGACCGCTCGCGCAGGGAAGAATCCAATAACACCCGCACCAGCGTCCCAGCATACTGCTCTCTGAACAATATCTCCCCCCGGCCGCTCATATCCATCACCGAAGCCTCGGGGAGCCACAGGAGACGGTACGCCAGATTCTGCTGGAACGAACGTTCACGGAAAATGCTGGACGGCAGATCAAACCGAAACTCCACCGGAGTATCCGTCCCCCCAGGCAGGGAGAAGACCCGCTTCAAGAGAAGGACGGACTGTCCCAATAGGTGCATAGCGGCCCTCTCCTCTCCCTCCGGGAGACTTCTCAGCGCATCCCGAATCTGCTCGTCAATCAGCGGAAGACTCTGATTGAAACTCCTCAGCAAGAGACGCAATTGTTCTTGAAGCCACTCCCGCTGCTGAGCAACCTGGCGTTCATGCCAAATCGCCTGCAACCATCTCTCCGCCTGTTCGCAGGCTTCGCCAGCCCACCGGATAATCTGTCTGCGAGCCGTCCCTTCTATAGAACTCAGTCTACGACCCACAAGTTCCAGGTCTATCTCCTGGATCCGGTCGTCCACCCAGTTATCCCGCCGCCAGTCCTCCAGCGCCTGGCGAACCTGATCCTCGTGCTTCCGCTGGTCCCTGGCCACGATGACAAACCACTGGTAGAGGTCACCATCCGGTGGCGAGGTCATCCGACGCCAGACCGCTGAAGCCCGCTGATACGTCGTGCTGCGCCTCGGAGCACTCTCCAGCCAGCGTCGGGCATCTTCCGCAATGCGCCGAATCTCACCTTCCCTCTCCTCCCGTCCCCGAACGCTTTCCATATCCTCGGGCTGCAGCACCCAACCCAGGGACGCAAACCGACGGACGGTTTCCGCCAGTTCCGCCAACGCAGGAATCTTATCCATAGGGGTGACCAACCAGTCCCCCCACCCGTCGGTCGGGGCAACCAGCGCCAGATAGAGAGCAGCAGCCGCTGCCACCCACTGCTCCGCCCTGGACAGGCCCTCCGGCGTATGCTGGGCAATGTCCCTCAGGTCATTCATCATCCGGGAGGGCCGATCCGGCCACAGCCGCATCGCCCAGAAAGCACCCTGAACTGCCCCGATCAGCGAAGACCGAATAACGGGCTTCAGACCGCAGTACTCCATCGCCCATGCCAGCCAGTACCCGGTGAGCACGTCATTCTCCCCCAGCAGTGAGACCAGAAGGCGATTCGCCTCTTTCTCGGCAGGAATCTCTTCCGCAGGAGGAACAACGACCTCCACAGCAGCCGGTGTGATCCGCTCCGCTCCGATACCCGTTTCCTCCTCCACCCTGGAAGGGGGAACTTCCTCGGGAACTTCCAGCACAGGAGGTATGCCTTCGGGAACTTCCGGCGCAGGAGGTATGCCTTCGGGAACCCCCTCTGCTTCAAAAACAGCTGCCTCTTCTACCCCCGGAGGCAATTCTTCCATCCGCTCTTCTTCCACCTCCGGTATCGCGGATACCTCCTCCGCGACCTCCTCCTCCACTTCCGGCACCGCGGATACCTCCTCCGCCACCTCCTCTTCCACCTCCGGCACCCGCTCAACAGCAGGGACTTCCTCCCTCTTCTCCTCAACCGCAACCGCAGCGCCTTCCTCCGGCAAAGGGGAAACAGGCGGCAACATCTCCTCCTGAACCGTCAAATACTCGTTCAATTGAGCATACAACGTCAGTACCTGTTCTTCCAGCACATCCAGTTGGCGTTGCCATTCCCGCCTCTCTGCCACCGTGGCAGGGCGGAGATTGTACAAATCCTCGTACTGATCCATCCGGGTTCCCAGTTCCTGTAAGGTCCGTAACGCCTCTTCCACCCGCTCCGGTACACAGGCCTCAACACTCCAATCGGCACAGCGGTCCATCTGGAAGAACCGAATCCGCTCTTCCCGCTTCGCGCAGAAAGTCTCTACGGCCTGCTGAAGCGCAATCCGCTGATCCTGCAACCAGCGCTCCCTTCGCTTCTCTTCACCGATTGCCCTCGCTTCTTCCAGAAACTCCTCCAGAGTCTCCCACTCAGGAGCCTCAGCGGGCAGGTTGCGCATCTCCTGCAAAATGCGGGTCCAGAAGTTCAGAGCCATTTCTTCTTCTCCAAGAGAGATTTTGGCAATAGTTTCGTACGCCTGATCGGATACGGGCAACCGACCGGTCAGAAGCGCGATAGATAGCCGGATTTCATCCTCATTCTCCTCGGGAAGCATCTCCCGTATCCGGTCCACCCACGCCTGAAATTCTTCCCACTTCCAGTATCCGGTCAGTGTATCGCCAGCCATCCCCTCCGTCGGCAGTCCCCCCTCGCGCAGGGCCGCACCGACCTGCCCGGCCAGGTCCTTTCGCGTTTCCAGCCAGAGGCGGAAAACCGCCCTGACCATATCTTCGTGCAGTTGCCATTCCTCCACCACCGCCTGCCGTAGAAGGGGCGCTGGCGCAAGGTGGGACTTCCCGCGCCGGAAGCCCGGAACGGTGATATGCTCACGAATCGCCACTTTCAATGCGGATTTCGCTTCACTGTCCCCCTCCTGGAAGTACAGCCTCAGCGCCTCCTCCGCTACGGACCGCGCGAAGTCATCACGAAGAATCCCAGCAAGTCTTCGGAACGGTATCTTCACCTCCAGAAAGTTGTCCATAATAGCACCTCCGTAAACGAGAAAGGGCTCTACATCATCCGCATCTGCTCCATCTTCGGCGGGGGCTCCGTCTCCTCCGGAACCTCCAGGTCCGGGAAGAAGGCCAGACGCATCCGCTCCAGAACCTCCATCTCCGGGCGGAGAAATTTCCCCTTCGCCCGCGCCCGGGGAACGGCGTTCAGCATCGCCTGCAGGCAGGCCCGGAACGTGGAATCGGTCAGCAGGCCCGTCCGCTTCAGGAACTGCTCACAGGCCGCCGCCCCGTCCTCCTCGTACACCAGCATCGCCGTGTGCACCGCATCCAGCCAGGTCGCAAACCGGTCGGCCTCCGGGTCCACCCGCCCCCGCCCCCGCCGCGCCTTCGGCTCCAGCAACACCACGTCGTCCCCCACTTTGCCCACCACCCGCCCCCGCACCAGGTCCGCCTCCACCTCCAGCCCCAGCGCAATCGCCAACTTGCGCGCCTCGTCCGCCGGAAACCGCTCCGCCCGAAACGCATCCCACGCCATCAGCACCCAGTCCGTCACCGGATCAAAGCGGACCTCCCGTCCCCCCAGCAACCCCCGCTTCCGTAACCGCACCACCTCCTGCCGGGCCAGGTCCAGCGCCGTCTCCGGACGGAGCACCTTCGGCGCCCCCGTCCGCTCGTCCACCTCGCGCGTCCACACGGGCCAGCGACGGGAAATCACCGAGAGAACCGGGCCGAAGACGCTCAGGTACAGGTCCACCCCCGTGATGCCCTGCCGGGCAAACGCCTCCGCCTTCTCCCGCGCCACCCGCCGCACCTCCGGAACCAGGTCGTCCCACCAGGTGGGAGCAGGGGAACTGGGGGGCGGAGGGGCAGAGGGGCCGGGGGGCGGAGGAGCAGAGGGGCCGGGGAGCGGAGGAGCGGAGGAGCCGAGGGGCAGAGGAGCAGAGGAGCCGAGGGGCAGAGGAGCAGAGGAGAGGTGCTCCCCCACCCTCTTCCGGCAGCAGAGGAGAATGGTGCTGCGGGCGGCGTTCTTCTTCGCCTGGTGCAGGGAGTGCTCGCTCTCCGTGTGGACGGGCCAGGAGGACTCCACTGTGAACCCGGCCTCTATCAGCGCCGTCGCCAGCGCGTCCCACGCCTCCACCTTCTTGTGGGTGAACATCACCGTCAGGACGCCGTCGTCCCGCAGGACGCGGGCCATCTCCCGAAAGGCCGCCGTCATCTTCCGTTCGTAGTCCCGCTCCGCCAGCGCCCGCGCCTGCCCCGCCTCCACCCCCCGAAAACGGGCCGGGTTCGCCACCGCTTCCGCATCCTTGTCCGTCAGCGGGGAGGCAAACCACTCCGGGTGGAGATGACCCACCGTCCGCCGGAGCCAGACGTAGAAGAAGTCGGAGAGTTCGGCGTACATCACGTTGTCGTAGTAGGGCGGGTCGGTGACGACGGCATGGACGGAGCGGTCGGGGACGGCGGAGAGGTCAGCCGCGTTGCCCTGGAGGATGACGACCGCCGGGCGGGGGTCGCGGGGGCCGTCCTGCGCTGGGGTGGGCGCAGGGGCGAGGGCGGAGGCAGGAGGCGCCGGGGCCAGCAGGCGGGCCATGTCCTGATAGGCGTCGGCCACCTGGTCTATGCACCAGGGGAGCAGGTTGGCCGAGGCGTCAAATTCGCCGAATGTCCACTTGAAACTAAAGTCGTGCCGGTCAAACGCACTGCGGATCACACAGCGCGGCGCGTGCCAACTTGCCAGGTAAGAATTGTAATTGACAGCCTTGCTGATCGCCAGTGCCAGATACGTCTCCACCGCGGCGGCGCGGTCGGGCTCCAGGGCGGCGCGCAGTTCGGCGCGCAGGTCCCGCAGGGTCTCCACAAACGTCCCCAGCGCCAGCAACTGGCGGGGGGAGAACATGTCGGCCCAGGTCTGCATGCCGTAGAGAAGAGGGCGGGGGTCGCTCCCTTCCGGAATGGGCTCGGTGGGGATGACATTCTCCGCCTCCCAGCGGGGACGGAGGCGGGCCAGTTCGGCTTCGGCGGCGCGGGCGGCCTCCACATCCTCCGGGGTGGGCACGCGGAAGTCAAAACCGCCGGGGCGCTTGAGGGCGACGGCGTAGAGCATCTGGCCCATGCGGCCGGCCTGGGCCTGGGTTTTGATGTAGTTCCCGTCTATGGTCTCGCCGGTCCAGGGGGAGCGGGCGATGCCGCCGGAGACGGTGCCCTGGTCGGGGTCGTCCTCCCCCTGCGGGGTGTAGATTTCAAAGCGGGGCTCGTCCCAGGCCGGGTCGGCCCGCAGGCGGACGGCCACGGGCGGGTCCCGGCTCAGCCACCAGTTGGGGGAAAGGGGAACGGGCCTGCCGGTGACCGGGCAGGGGACCGTGCGCGCCCAGAGGTAGGCCGCCCCCTCTGCGCCTTCGGGCAATGGGGTGAAAAACGGCCTCAGACGAGATTTCACCTGTTCATACCACCGCCGTCCCCACTCCCGAATGTCGGCGGTCAGGTCGGGGCCGAAGCGGGCGGGGTAGACCAGGGTGGCCTGGAGGATGACGGCGGCGACGGGGTTCAGTTCGTTGGCCATCACGGAGAGGCCGTAGCGGAGGGCCTCAAAGGGGATGGAGCCGCCCCCGGCAAAGGGGTCCAGGATAACGATGTCCCGCAGGGAAGTCCCCTCTCCCCAGACCAGGCCCAGCAGTTTCTCCAGGAGGGTCAGGTCGTCCGGGGAGGGGTTGACGGTGAAGGCGCGCGGGGCGTTGTAGGGATTGGGGATAAACTTTCCCTGCTGGCGGCTCCACTCCAGGAGTTTCCGGGCAGTGGCCGGGTCGCCGCGGATGCCCAGGAGGCGGAGGAACCAGGCGCGGTAGGCGGCCTCAGAGGGGAAGCCCAGGGTCTCCGGGGGGACGCGGGCGGCCAGGGTCTCCCAGTCGGGGAGGAGGGAGGCCAGGACGGCGGCGCGGGAGATGGTCAGCGGCCGCCGCGCCCACCAGACGTGGAGGAAGTACAGGGGCGGCAGGGCACTGCTGGCGCCCCGCTCCCGCAGGCTTTCTGCGCCGATGGCGTCAAAGGGAAGCCAGGATTGGAGGAGCATGGCGAGTGTGCAAGAATGCAAGAGTGCAAGAATGCAAGAATGCAAGATGCAGGATGCAGGGTTTTCAGGTGGGGCCGGGCGGGCGGGGCTCGGGCGTGACTTTTACCTGGTCCGCCGGGGCCTCCACCTGGGCAAGTAACTCTTCCAGGGCGTGGACCAACCTGCGGAAGGAACGGGAGCAATCCCAGGCCTCCTGCAGGTTCATCTGCCGGCTGAGAGAAGGCTGATAGACGGGAGGGTCGTAATCCGGCTCAAACAAGGCGGCAATCGCCCCTTTCGCGTCCCGCTTTCCCTCCGGATCCCCCTCGTAGGGTTTCCCCCAGAGAGAGTGAGCAGCGGCCAGGAACCAGGCTTCGTACTCCCGCACCGCAAAGACAATCGCGATGGGCCGGGGCGGGTTGAGTTCCCGCAGAGATTGGGCCAGTCGGGGGGCAATTTCCGCCGCACACCCATCATCCAGGTCCAGCAGGACCAGCACTGCATCCACCTCCGGACGATTACGCAAATACGTCATATATGTTTCCGCCTCGTTCTGCAGTTTCCTCCAGTTATCAACCCGGATGGTGTCTATTTTCCAGCCATACTGGCGCAGCCGCTCTTCCAGGATTCGGCGGACCAGAAGGGGAGCCGCGCCGCCTTTGCCGGTCTTCCTGTCTATTTTCTCGCCTTTGCCCTCAACCCACATCCATAGCAGGGGCATGGGTTTCCTCCCGACGCAGGTCTTCTATGCGGAATAACTCGCCCGGGGTGAAGAGGCGGTCACGGATGGCCCTCTGCTGGTAGGTGACCATCGGGCCCACCTGGGTGATGCCATCCTCCATCTCCACCACGCGAAACGACTCCGGAGGAAACTTATCCAGCAGGTCCGGGCTGTGCGTGGTCATCAGCACCTGGGTCCGCCGACTGGCCAGGTCCAGCGCGCCCCGCAGCACCATCAGCGCGCCGGGATGGATGTTCAGTTCGGGCTCCTCAATCCCCACCAGGGTGCGGGGAGGCTCCTGAAACAGCGCGGTGAAGAGAGCCAG
>Ga0207433_10010644_pt1 | contig 14255 bp, 16 predicted proteins | sample YelNatPaOPGAMG01_FD_187559 | JGI IMG/M metagenome (GOLD analysis project Ga0207433, IMG submission 187559) | Hot spring thermophilic microbial communities from Obsidian Pool, Yellowstone National Park, USA - OP-RAMG-01 (SPAdes) (version 3) | ecosystem: Environmental > Aquatic > Thermal springs... | reverse complement strand
CAACGAAGACTCCGCCATTCGTTTGATCGGAGCTCTTCTGGCGGAGTTCCACGAGCAATGGAGCACGGGGAAGAAGTATTTCGACATGACCGAATACTTGGAGTGGCGGAAACAGGAACCTCTCAAAACACCCTCTCTCCTTTCGGTCGTCGATTGATTCATGAATTCCATTTCTCGGGAAGAAAATTTACAGCAACTTTTGGACTTGACCTGATCATGTTCCATCAAAGATAAAGAAGGATATTCGAATTGTGTTCACCCTTTGACTGTATTACAATTCCCGCACACAAGCTGACATTCTGACCACAGGGGGTTCCGTCCAGTGTTTTTGCGAATGAAATCCCAGATTTTATTGGGCGCCATTTTTCTCTTTTCTTTTGCCGGGACCGGTTGTTCCCAGAAAACGTCGCCCCCTCCATCGATCCACACCATTGAAGGAAACGTCCGGATTGGACCCCATGTTCCGTTATGGATGATGCATGGTACCATGACCGTCATCGTTTACATGAAAGGCACAACCTCTCCGGATTATTTGCCGGTTGCGGTTGCCGAATACTATCACCCCGTTTTTCCGGTCCATTTCCGCATTTCCCAAAAAAACATCCGTCTTTCCGGGATCGATCTCAAAGGAAACGTCCGTCTGGTGGCAAAACTGTCCCTGGAATCTGGTTCCTCTCTCGTATCCAGCGGTGAATACGTCGGCATGACGTCCGGGGAAGTTCCTGTCGGCGGACCTCCGGTCAACCTTCTGATCGATGCGCCCGCAACCCGATGATGCATGTGACTGGACGAAGAATTTCGATCAGGGATTTGCGTTTTACCGGGATTGTAGGCGTTTTTGCCGAAGAAAGGTCTCATCAGCAAACCTTGTCCTGTTCGGTTGACATTGACTTTGAGTGCCCTCCAGATCGTGAACCAACCTTCACAGACCGGATACAGGATACCATCGATTATGAATCGGTCATCCGGGATATCATGTCCGTATCTGCTGCCCAATCTCCCATGCTGCTCGAAAGGCTTGCGCGGCTGATTGCTGAAAAAATTTCGGTCCGGTACCCGGGAATCCGGTCCATATCCATTACCCTTCAGAAAGTTCCGACTCCGGTCAAGGATATATTTGCCGAATCTATTGGCGTTTCGATCACCTTTACTCCGGAGAATCCCCAATGATTTTCAATCCCAATGTCTTTGGACTTCTACTTCTTCAGACATGTGCCGGCGGGCTTTATCTGACAACTTTTGTTTACAGGTTTCCCCGAATCAACCGGACATTTTACCGGCTTCACGGAGCATTGTTCCTGATTTTTGCAGGGCTGGCATTTTTCTTTATGGGTCCCGCAACATTTACACACCTCAAGTCTCTGGGGTTTTCATCACCCGGACAAATCGCCATCACCTTTCTTGGTCTTGGTATCATCGGGCTGATCTTCTACAACATACCCGTCTACTTTGGTGACTGGGAAAAGCAAAAAGCCCTTTCCAGACCTATTCTGATAGGCACATCAACCCTGTATCTTTTTTCTTTGGGAAGCACTTTTCTCGCCCTGGCTCCCGACTGGACCTTTTCAGTGGCTAACGTCCTTTCCCTAATGGCCTTTCTTGGATCGGCATTCCTTCTGGGAGCAGTCTTGCTGTCCATGAATCTAGGACATTTCTATCTGACCAATCCCACTCTTCCGATCGAACCGCTCCTGTTCCTGACCAGAATCCTGACCGGCGTGATGGTGTTTGTGGCTTTACTGGGCATACCCGAAATGGTTTACATGATCAAGACAAGCCCGGATTATACCAAGGCCCTTCTTCTTGAAAATTTTGACGGACTCTATCTATGGGGAAGGATTCTTCTCGGAATTGTCGGTGGTACGGTCATCACACTCCTGGCGCTCAAGACGGTCAAGATGCATTCTACCCAGGCAGCAACAGGTCTCCTGTATGTAGAACTTATCTTTATCCTGTTTGGCCAGGCATTTGCCAATTTTCTGTTTCTGAGACTCCAGATCCTTTCCTGATGATTATCCAGAATATTGTGGCCCCTCAAGGGGCCACAATGGAAAATTCTTCAATGTGGGATAACGGGTCGGGTTTTATGATGACCTGGCGGCGGATCTTTCGCTCCACCACCTGAAGGAAATCCCGTTCTTCCTCCTGAAGGACAGTCTGGATTTCCGGATGAACAAAAAGGATGACCTTTCGTTCTTTGGGGTTCTGGCCACCCGGAGGAACACTCCGCAACTCCTCGAGAATTTCATAGGCAATTGTCCTGAGGGACTTTGTATACCCCTTTCCATCACAATAGGCGCATGTTTCACCCAACAAGTGGACAAGATCTTCTCTCACCCTTTTCCGGGACATCTCGACCAGACCCAAGTCGGATATCTTCAACGCGTTTGTCCGGGCCTTGTCATGGGCGAGGGACTCCTGCAAACCCTGGAAGACTTTTTCCCGATTCTTTTCTTTTTCCATATCAATGAAATCTATAATGATGATTCCCCCGATATTCCTGAGACGCAGTTGTCTTGCAATTTCTGAAACAGCCTCAAGGTTGGTCTGGAAAATCGTCGCCTCCGGATCATTTTCCCCAACAAACCGGCCTGTATTGACATCAATGACCGTGAGAGCCTCGGCACGATCAATGACAAGATAGCCACCGCTCTTGAGCCACACCTTTTTTTCAAGGGCCTTCGAGAGTTGCCGTTCAATATCGTACGCGCCAAAAAGAGGGGCGGGTCCCTCCCACAGGCGAACTCTGGAGACATAGTCCGGCATGTAGGTTCCGATAAAGTCCATTACCCGCTGATACTCTTTCCGGTCATCTATATAGAGGGTCTCAACTTCATTTGTCAGATAATCCCGTATTGTCCTGAAAACCACATCCAGATCTTCCCTGACAAGGGAGGGGGCCTTCATTGATTCCCCCCGCGAGCGGATGTCCTGCCAGAGCAGTTCCAGAAAAATGATGTCGGAACGGGCCTCTGCCTCCGTCATCCCCTCTGCCACAGTCCGGATGATGTAACCTCCCTTGCCGCCCTTGAGGGAATTGACCATTTCCTTGAGCCTCTGACGCTCATCCTCATTTGTGATTCGCCGCGACACGCCAACATGATTCACCTGGGGCATATATACAAGATATCTCCCCGGAAGGCTGATATAGGTCGTCGATCTTGGACCTTTCGTGCTGATGGGTTCCTTCGTCATCTGGAGCAGGATTTCCTGGCCTTCTGACAACACTTCTTCGATGGGTTTCCTGGGCATTTTCCGGGGAGGTTCCGGTCGAGGTGCAACGATAGCGGGATCTTCAGGGACAGGAAGTCCCAGAGACTGATCCATGTTCACCGCCGGCGTTGCCTGTTCGTCCTGGGACATCTCCCCCGGCAAAACATCTGACCCTTCGACAAAAATGTCATCAACATATAAAAAAGCCGCTTTCTCCAGGCCAACATCGACAAATGCCGCCTGCATCCCCGGCAGAACCTTGTTCACCCTTCCCTTGTAAATATTTCCAACAACCCCGGCTTCCCTTTTCCTTTCGAAGAAAAACTCAGCCAGCTGCCGGTTTTCAACGAGCGCAACTTTTGTTTCTTCATCACTGACATGGATCAGAATTTCCACAATTCACATCCTCCGGAAACTGCGAGTTTCATACCTTCCTTCCGGAACCGGCCTGAAATATCCGCAGCATCTGATAGTTTCTCTAGGTTTCCTCGTGAGTCCTGACATTCAGGATCAGGGCCAAACCCATCATTGACACAAGCAATGCCGATCCCCCATAGCTCAGGAGTGGCATTGGAATTCCCACAACAGGCAAAATGCCAACAACCATGGAAGCGTTCACCAGAAAACTGATTCCAAAAAGACTGGTCAACCCCGCTGCCAGAAAAAAACCGCGAGATTCCTGACATAGAACAGCTGTCTTGTATCCAAACCAAAGGATGTACGCATTTGCCAGAAGAAGGGCAGCAGCACCAACCAAACCCCATTCTTCGGAAAAAACGGCAAACGCAAAGTCTGTATGAGCTCCGGGAAGAAACCGGAACCTGACCTGTGTCGCCCCTTTCAACCCTTGACCAAACCATCCTCCGGAACCGACGGCAACCATTGATTGCAACGTATGGTAACCCAGTCCGGAGGGGTCTGATTCAGGGTTGAGAAACGTCCTGATTCTGTCTTTCTGGAAACCCTGAAGGTGATTCCAGACAACCTGCCATCCGATCGGAAGCAGGATGACTGAAACCCACAAAACGGTGAAAAAAGTCCTGGACCGAATCCCTCTCAGAAACAAAAAAACGCCAAGGCAGAAGAAAAGCCCGATTGCGGTGCCCAAATCCGGTTGCTTCGCAATCAGGATCCCCGGCAGAGCTGCCATGGATGTGGCGAGGAGAACTTTTCCAAAAGATAACCCCTCTTTTCCATCCATTTTCCCGAATACCCAGACCAGTGCAAGAACCAATGCCAGCTTCATGAACTCTGACGGCTGAATCATCACCGGACCATAACCAATCCATCGTCTGGCTCCGTGGCTCTGGTGTCCGGCCAGCTTGACAAGAATCAGCAAAACAAGGAGGAACCCATAAAACGGGAGGCTTTGTTTCAAGATCATCTTGTAGGGGATATTGACGAGAATAAAAAATATTCCGACGCCTGCCAAAGCCCATATCCCCTGACGTAAGGCCAGATGCCAGTCGATGGACATTTGAACAACAATACCAGCCAGGATCAAACCCAGTATGTCCAAAAGAAAATAAGGATAGGATCTGAGAACGTAGGATACCGGGATCTTGTTCAAAAGCGTTGTTCCTTTTTATTTACCGCCAGATCCGTTTGGCTCTCGGGATGAGAAAGATAATCCTGATAGAATTCCTTGAAAACCGCACGGGCTACTGGACCTGCCACATCCCCGCCGTCTCCTCCATTTTCGACAAGAACGGAAACGACGATCTTCGGGTTGCGAAAAGGAGCAAATCCCACAAACCAGGAATCAGGGCGGATTTTGACGTGAACACTTCCACCCGCCGGAATCCTGTTCGATATGACCTGGGCGGTACCCGTTTTTCCTGCGATTTCCATCTCTTTCATCCTGACAGGATGTCCGGTTCCATGAGGTTCGTTCACGACTGCCCAAAGTCCTTCCCTTAACGGGGAAAAACTGGCCGGTTCAACAGGTATTTTCTGGGAGATTCTCTCTTTCTGAAAACCGATGGAATGATCCGTGGAAAGAAAAAGGTGAGGGGTCGACAAGAATCCCCGGGTGGCAACGGCGCCCATCAAACGCGCCATCTGTAATGGAGTAACGGTCAGATACCCCTGACCGATAGCAAAAGGTAAGGTCTCTCCCGGGTACCAGGGCTGATGCATTCTCTTCATTTTCCAGTCACGATCCGGTACTGTCCCCGACATTTCGGATGGCAGATCAATGCCTGACTTCATACCCAACCCGAAATACCGCGCCATTTCGGCAATTTTGTCTGGACCGATGGCCATACCAGCACGGTAAAAATAGATATCGCAAGACTGCATGATCGCTCTTCTCAGGTGAAGGGTTCCATGCCCTCCTTTTTTCCAGTCGTGAAAGGCCCAGCCTCCCAAAAAGACGATACCGTTACATTTGAATGGCTTTGCCGGATCAATCACTCCCGCCTTGAGGCCCGCCATTGTTGTCACAACTTTAAAGACGGATCCGGGAGGATAAAGACCCTGAATGGCCCTGTTTGTCAGAGGGTGATCGGGATTGTTCAGAAGATCGTGCCAGGTTTTCGCAGTCAGGGCAGAGGAAATCAGGTTGGGGTCAAAGCTTGGATGGCTGGCCAGTGCCAAGATTTCCCCATTATTTGGATCCAGCGCGACGACCGCTCCCCTGCGATCCCCCAAGGCGTCCTCTGCCGCCTTTTGCAAGCGAAAGTCCAACGTCAGGTGGATTGAATGGCCTTGCGTCGGATATCGGGGAGACAATTTTCTGATGACACTTCCTTGGGAATCCACCAACTTTCGCGATTCCCCGGGTTCTCCCTGAATAATGTCATCAAATGTTTTCTCGACGCCCGTCTTGCCAATACCTGTTCCAGGGGGAAGGTGGCGGGCGTAGGATTTTTTCATATCCCCCACGGTGAGCGAGCCAACATACCCCAGCAGATGGGCTGCCATAGGTCCCTGCATATAGGTTCTCTGGGGTATGGTCTGTATGACTATTCCCGGCAGCCGGTAAATGTCCATACTGACCCTCCCGACTTCCGCCGTGCTCATGTGGGCCAAGAGCGGAATGGGAATATAGCTCGGCAGCACATCCCTCATCCGGTCAAATGCTTCTTCCAGTTCGGAGGGGGGAACGGCCAGATCCTGAGCAAGGATGGAAAAAGTCTTGCGTTTGTCAATGACTTCATCCGGGATCATGGACACAACAAAATTTGTGCCGTTTCCGACCAGGACAACCCCATTTCTGTCCAGGATCGCCCCCCTGAGGGGAGGTAGGGGAATAATACGCAGGATATTTCCCTGAGCGAGCTTCGTGTATTTGGAGTGCTGTTCGATTTGCACATCAAACAGACGGACAAGGAGGACTAAGAATCCGGCGGCAAGCAGAAAGAGCAGGGCAATCAGTCTCCTTCTCGGCGTCGAACCCATCCTGAAAAACGAACTGCTGCCCGGAATAAAGCGCTGGTTTAATCCGGATGCAGAGCGGAGTCCGGGTATTCCCCGGACACGTGTGTACTCGAGCACATCTTCACCTTTCGGTCCCCGTACCCATTAAACGGTCAGAAACCTCTTCGTCATTTCTTACAGTCAAACTTCTGAATCATATATATCCCAGAATGACCTCAATTAACGGGTAGGCATCCAGCCCCTCAACAGCCGGGTGCCATAAATCCCAAGAATCAAAAAAGTCGCCATGATGCCGGTATTGATTTCCGTCTGTATGTCCTGAAGAATGCGATCCAGCGTCCTGGGGTCTCCCAATATCTCTTTGACACCCCAAACACCTCCCAGATAAATAACAATCACTGTCCAGAAAGCCAGTATGGCATTTTTCGGATGATCCCAGCGAATCAGCGGATAAAGAAAATAAACCAGAAAAGAGGCCCATACCGTCCGGGAAACCCATTCCGCCCATGAACCCATATTCAGGACCGAAACCAAGAGACCAACCGAAAATCCCATCAGAAAAACCCCGGGAAGGGAGACATCCCGCATGACAAAAAAAAGGATCAGCAATACCCAGTCAACACCAGCCTGCCAAAGCCCTCCCGAATTCTGTATCGTGGATGCCCCCAGGAGAATAACGCAGGCAATCCCGGCCCGGTTCCACGGATTTTTCATTTGGATCGTTTCCATTTGAGAGAGGACCGGACCCACTGTCTGGGGGGGATCATGACATACACGACAGACAGATCTGAAAAATTTTCTGCAGCAACAACGTCCAGATTCTTGAAGAGCAGGCCGGGAGAGGTCCTGATATCCTTGACAAAACCAATAGCCTCTCCAGGCGGGAAAAACCCGTCTTCTCCGCTCGTCACAACCGCCTGGCCTTTCTGGACAGGCGTCATGGCAGGAACATAATCCATTTCCATGGGACGACCAACCCCCATTCCATGCAACACACCTTTTTGTACACTTCCAGGGAGCAAGCCCTCCATTGCGAAAAAAGGGTCCTCCAGCCAGAGCACCTGCGAAAAGTCGGGAAAAACTTTCACCACAAATCCGACGACCCCCTGAGGTCCCATCACTCCGTCTTTCCTGTGGACACCCTGATTCCTGCCGCAATCCACCAGTAACGTTCGATGGCCGATCGTCGGATTGTCCGCCAACAGGCGACACGCAAGCCCTTTGCTCCCCACGCGTTTTTTGAGCTCGAGCAATGCCCGGAGCCTTTCGTTCTCGACAAGCAGTGATTCCGCCTTTTCAAGTCGGGTCGAAAGGAGGAGAACCTCATGTCGGAGTATCCTATTTTCCTCCTGGGCCTGCATTAAATGGGAATATTTATCCCAAAAAGAAGATGTCGCCCGATAACTATCCTGGAAAAGCCCCAAAACCCCTCGAAGGATCAACAGAGGCGGTTCGATGACAATTTTCTGAAACATTGCTGGATAAAATCCCAAAAACAGGAGGACCACACCGATTGAAGCGAAAACAATCACACCCATTTTCTTAGTCAATCTTTACGCGGCTCCTGCCTTGACTAACGAGGACTAATCCCTGATCGATACTTTTTTCAGGACATCAAGTTCTTCAAGCGTTTTTCCTGTACCCATCACGACGGTCGTCAGAGGATTGTCCACTGTGACAATCGGCAGATGAATCTCATCCCGGATCCGCGTGTCAAGACCTTTCAGCATCGATCCTCCGCCGGTCAATACAATGCCCCGGTCAATAATATCCGCAGACAACTCAGGCGGCGTATTTTCAAGGGTCTTCTGAATCGTCTGGATAATCCGGGCGATGGTGTCAGAGAGGGCTTCCCTGATCTCTTCATCCGTCACCTTCAGTGTCTTGGGCAATCCGTGTACGAGATCCCTGCCCTTGATCACCATTGAACGGGGTTCATTCTGGGCACAGGCGGATCCGACTTCCATCTTGATCCGTTCTCCCATGGCATCCCCGATCAGGAGATTATGTTTCTTCCGGATATAATGGATAATATCTTCGTCCATCTGGTCCCCGGCAACCTTGATTGATTCGCTGTAAACGATCCCGCCGAGCGAAATGACGGCGATATCCGTCGTTCCCCCTCCGATATCGATCACCATGTTCCCGGATGGCTCCATGATCGGAAGCCCGGCTCCGATTGCTGCGGCCAAAGGCTCTTCGATCAGATACACTTCGCGTGCCCCTGCAAGCCTTGCCGAATCCTTTACGGCCCTTTGCTCAACCTGGGAGATTCGGGAAGGAATGCACACGACCATGCGCGGACGAACAAACGTCGAACGTTGATGAACCTGATTGATGAAATACGACAGCATCTGCTGGGTCACGTCCGGGTTATCGATGACACCGTTACGCATTGGACGGACCGCTACAATATTTCCCGGGGTCCTGCCCAGCATTTTTTTGGCTTCATGGCCAATCGCCAGAATCTGGTCGGTTTTCTGGTCTATCGCCACGATCGACGGCTCGTTTATGACGATCCCCTTGCCTCTAACATAAACAAGCGTATTGGCCGTTCCAAGATCAATCGCAAGATCCTGCGAAAGGAACCCGAACAAGCTGGCCAGCAAAGACAATGGAACCTCCTCAAACACTCATTGGATCAGGTATTGGACACGGGCATGACCCTGTCATGCCGCCACAGGTGGTCTTTCCTCCTTGACAACTACACGCGTCTGGGCCAGATCATCCCCCAGCCTCCTCGCAGACCGCTGGCCAACCATCAGAAGAAACTCCAGTCCTATGATGCCGATAAAAAGAACCGGTCCGGCATAAGGAATCAGGGAAAACAGAAAGGCGGCACCAATTGTCAGGTTTCTGACCGTGGACTCGAAAAACCGGCAAGGAGAGTCCTCTTTCCTCAAAACAATCAGTCCCGTCAAACGTTTTCCCAGACTCCGTCCTCCAGGCAAGCCGTCCGCCACCAGCAGATAGGTCATTCCTCCGGCATCACCGACGATGGGGCTGTTCAGCAACACGCCCACTTTTTCAAAGGCGACCGCCACCAAAAGATCAATAAACTTTGACAACACCCTGTCAAACAGGAACGAACCCCTGTCCGAAATTTCAAGGAATCGCACGTTTTTCTCCGGTGTCATCTGAACCGGTTTGCGGCCCGGGAAAGGCTTTATGGGAAAAACTACACATAACTAAGGAAAATTGCAACGAGAATTCCAAAAAACAGGCGAAAGAAGAAAAGAAACCCATCTTCGGACAAGCTATATTCCAGGTACGATCTCCACAAAGGCAGACGACCGAAGTCCGGAAACGGCATTCCGGTAAGGCGGATTTCTGAATATGGCCGTTCCCGCCACCAGAACGTCCGCACCCGCATCCACGACACGGGAAGCTGTTTTTGGCGAGATTCCCCCATCCACCTCAATCTTGAAAGAAAGGCCAGGACGGGCTTCACGCATGGCCCTCACACGAGAGATCTTATCCAGCATACCCGAAATGAAGGACTGCCCACCAAATCCCGGATTAACCGTCATGACCAACACCAGATCCACCTGGTCCAGAACCTCTTCGAGCAATACCGCGGGTGTTCCCGGATTGACGGCAATCCCCGGGGAAATACCCATTTTTCTGATTCTGTCCAGCAGGCGGTTCAGATGAACGTCGGATTCCTGATGGACAATGATGCGATCGACGCCTGCCTCCTTGAGATCATCCAGGTAGGAATCCGGATGCCAGACCATCAGATGTGCTTCGAGGGGAACGGAGGCAAACTCCCGGATGGCCCGGATGACGGGCGGGCCAAAAGTCAGGTTTGGAACGAAATCGCCATCCATCACATCCAGGTGGATCAGGTCCGCACCTGCCTCCGTCACATGGGCAACCTCCTCTCCCAGTCGGGAAAAATCACCTGCAAGGAGGGAAGGAGCCACAAGAATCTGCCTTCGCACATCAGGCCCTTTCAAAACGCATGCCTCGCCGGGGCCGAAGAGGAAGAAACCATCCGTTCCAGCTTCCGTATACGCTCTCCCGTATCCGGGTGGGTCGAGAACAGGGACAGCAGACCGCCACCCTTGAACGGTTCCAGAATGAACATATGGGCTGTGGACGGATCGGCATTCATGGGCTCCTGTTCAACGCCTCTTTCGAGTTTTGCAAGCGCCCTGGCCAAAAAGAGCGGATTACCGCACAATTTTGCCCCTCCTTCGTCTGCCATAAACTCACGAGACCGGGAGATCGCCATCTGGATCAGGAAGCTTGCAATGGGTGCCAGAAAAATCATGGCAATATCTCCCAAGCCTCCCCCTTCCCGTTCCTCTCTCTCCCTTCCACCGAAAATCGCCGCCCACTGGGCCATATTGGCAATCATGGTGATCGCTCCCGCGATGGATGCGGCGATTGTAGAAATCAGGGTATCTCTGTGAATGACATGGGTCAGTTCGTGGCCCAAAACCCCGGAAAGCTCTTCCGGTGTCAGCAGATCCAGAATGCCTGTGGTCACCGCGACGGCGGCATGCGCCGGATCGCGGCCAGTGGCGAACGCGTTGGGAGAAGGGTCGTCAATGATATAGAACCGGGGAACGGGAATGTTTCCCCGTCTGGAGAGAGCCTCCAGTATGTCGTGAATTTCCCTGAGACGCGGCTGCCCCAGCATCTCCGGCGTCACTTCCTTTGCTCGATACATGGACAGGACAATCCTGTCACTGAACCAGTAAGAGCCGACATTGATCGCCACCGAAAACGCCAGGGCCAGGATCATGCCCGTATTGCCTCCCCAGTGCTTTCCAAGAAAAAGCAGTACACCCGTCAATGCGCCCAGAAAAAGGACAGACTTGACTGAATTGATCATTGTGTTTCCGGCCTCCGTTTGACTCGATCAAATATTTTTCGGTAAATGGTTCCCCGGTGAATTGAGGATTGCGCCAGGGAATGTCCTGTGACCCCGCAAAAATTCCTCCGAAGACATGACGCGCTTCCCCGGTTTCAGGATTTCATTCACACAATAAAAACCCTCTCCGCATGAAACCAGCATCCGGTGCTTCGAATCTTTCCAGACTCTTCCGGGAGTTCCGTTTTCCGGTAATCCGGATTCGCACACCGACCCCGAAAGGATTTTAACGACTCCCGCGGGAGAATCGCAGAAGGCCCCAGGCCAAGGGGTCATGGCCCTGACATGGCGGTCCACTTCGACCGCCGAAAGAGTAAAATCTATCTTTCCATCCTCTTTCCGGATCAGGGGCGCCACCGATTCCCTCCCCTCCTGCGGTGAAGGCAGGAGGTTGCCGGACAGATACTCCGAAAGCTGTTTCACCAGAAAAGGTGGGCCCGCTTCCATCATTTTTCGGGTCAGCGTAGGTGTCGTTTCCCGCGCATCTACAGGAACAGGCAGTTTCGCCAGAATTGGTCCCGTATCCATCCCTTCGTCCATCTTCATCAGTGTGAGCCCCGTAGTCTGAAATCCTTTCAGGATAGCCCACTGGATCGGGGAAGCCCCGCGCAATTTCGGGAGAAGCGACGCGTGAACATTGACGCAGCCAAAACGAGGCAGTTCGAGCAATCCCTTCGGTAGGATCTTACCATAGGCCACAACGACTATGACATCGGGGGACCAGTTTCGAATCTCTTTCCAATCATCAGGATTTTTGAGCGACAAGGGGGTCAGAAGAGGAATATGATGGTCCCGGGAAAAAAGACTGACCGGAGAGGGAGCGATATGAAACCCCCGGCCTGCGGGACGATCCGGACGGCTGACAACACCAGTGACATCAAACTTGCTTTGAACGAGCGCCTCGAGAAAAGGGACGGATATCGGAGGCGTCCCCATAAAAACCACCCTGAAGCGACCCGGGTCAAAATCCACGTCCACCTTTCTTTCCGTTTCGTTCGATCGCCTTTATCTCTTTATGAAGTCGAAGCCGATCCCATCGTGTCATCCTTTCCGACAGGAGAATGCCTTCCAGATGGTCCATCTCATGCTGGATCAACCGGGCAAACAACCCTTCCCCTTGCAGAACGAGCTCTTTCCCGTCCAGATCCGTGCCTTTGATCTCGATCCGGAAGGACCGTTCAACCGGAACAAAAACACCGGGGAAGCTCAGGCAGCCCTCCTCCCCTGTCATTGTCCCTTCCTGGGCGGTGACAACCGGATTGATCACGGTGACGGGCGTTCGTTTTGAGGGATCCGCACGGCGATTCATGTCATAGACAAAGAACCGCCGGTTGCAACCAACCTGGGGCGCAGCGATACCAATGCCGGGAACGACATAAAGCATCTCGAACATGCTTTTTACAAGATCACACAAATGCTGGTCGATCCGGGTCACCTCCTCGGACCGCAATTTGAGACGGGGATCACCATAGGGGAGGATTCCGGTTGGCTTCAACTGATCAGCACCCTTGCTCACTCTTTCTCGAGAACACCCTTCTGGAGAACGGATATTGATCCAGGAACATGGATCCTGAACACCTTCTCCTCTCCAAATTCATATTGATCGGGACGGGCAAGACGAAAAGTAACGCGATGCCAACCTGACGCGAGATGATCAATCACAATCCGGACCGGACCAGGGCCCTTCAGGCTCCGGGAGAGAATCTTGATCCCGTCCAGACGGACATCTACAAAACTTTCCGGACGGCTTCGGATGAAAAAAACGGCTGTTCCGCCATTCAGCCCACCTGTCTCCTGCGCCTGGACGTCCGGTTTTGTAAGGTTTTCCGGCTCACGGGCGAACAGAAACAAGGGACAGGATATAAAGAGCAGACATGAAAAACCAATATATCTTATCAAGCTTGTACGGATGCAAGGAGCCATCGACTGATTTCTTTCAGTTCGTCCAAAGTCAGGGTGTGGGCTTCCCGGTGGGAAAACCATTCCCCTTTCCAGCCCAGTCGAGAAAACCCCTGAAAGGTCTCCTGTCCAAGGGTGTAAGGGACGACGGGATCCGCCGTTCCATGTCCCATAAAAAGGGACTGCGACCGATGGCCGGTCCATCTTTTTTCCAGGGTCTCCGGATCGGGATCATATGTCGACAATGCCAGAATTCCGCCCAGTTCATCAGTACTTTTCAGCCCGGCTGCCAGACAGACCAGTCCGCCCTGAGAGAACCCCGCCAGAAAAATCTTGTCGGCCGGTACACCCCGTTTCTTTTCCTCTTCGACCCACTCCAGAAGCGCGTCTGAAGATGTTGAGATTCCCTCCCAATCCGGTTCGGAATCAAGCCGGGCTGATACAATATCATACCAGGCTCTCATCCGCATTCCCTGATTCACACGGACAGAACGGAAAGGAGCGTTCGGCATCAAAAAGCGAACCACCTGGTCACCCGAAAGATCCAGGTAGGGAATGACCCCTGCCAGATCGTTACTGTCAGCGCCAAGTCCATGAAGAAGGAAAATTGTACCCGAAAAAGGGGCAGGCACAGTCTGCTCCAGTCCTCCGTCCGGCCCAAACGTGAACGCATTGTTGCCCATCAGTCAAAACCACGGGCAGGAGAACCTTCATCCGGATCAAGCTGACGACGGATGTCCTCCAGACGATCCGACGGTGGAAGGCAGACGGTTCCCCTGCACACCCATCCGGTTGTCCGGCCGGATGGAAAATGTTTTCTCATGGCTTCAGGAAGACTGGAAGATTGGTGGACAAAAGGCGTCAAATCCACCACAAATGA
>Ga0207433_10010639_pt1 | contig 14259 bp, 11 predicted proteins | sample YelNatPaOPGAMG01_FD_187559 | JGI IMG/M metagenome (GOLD analysis project Ga0207433, IMG submission 187559) | Hot spring thermophilic microbial communities from Obsidian Pool, Yellowstone National Park, USA - OP-RAMG-01 (SPAdes) (version 3) | ecosystem: Environmental > Aquatic > Thermal springs... | reverse complement strand
TTCGACTACCACATCGATCACATTGCTTCAATGCTTGTTTTTGTTGCTCTCTCGATGCAACAGCTCAGAAATATATAAAAAATAACGCTGTTTTTTGAAATGAAAACTGCAAAAAATATGGCGATTCAAAAATTGGAGAAAATTTATGTTGACCCACCATAACCCGCACATATTTTCCGATAGCAGCAATCAACGCAACAGCGCCAAGACATGGGTTTTCCAAGCACTATTTCCTTTTCAAGGACCAGATTCATTTCAATTATAATAGAGATAACATACTCTTTATTTTCGCTCCCTATATTAACTTTTTGAGTCAACCCATCCTTCAGATAATGTATGTATCCATAATCTATATCAAAGCCCATCTCTTCGCCTAACATAATCGCATAACTTGTTAGCTGAATCAAATGATTCTTCCTGGGCTTGCCCTTAGGGGCCCAGGCATTCTTCAACTCCAATGGAGCGGGTTGCGAGCCAGGAAAAACAACGTAATCACATTTCCCGGCTAACATAAGTCTGTCTGACCTCACAAGTCTCTGGTTGATCGATTTTGCACCCCTTATACCGCCTATGCCCCTTTCAGGATGTCTTTTGACTTTCTTTACGAAGAGCTCCTGCCTTTTGTGACCTTCCTCTGTTTTTATAGTCTTGGCCTGTGGTATTCCAAGTACATACCAATTATATGTGATCCACGGACAGTAAACATGATTTAATATATCAGATACGTACCAGTATCCTTCCCTGTTCATATGAACTTGTACCTGTCCTTGCTCTTATCTGGGAACTTTCGCTTGTGGCCCAGCAGTATTTTTTTCGCAAAGCACTTTTCACACAAAGGAAGAATATATATCGCATCATAATCGTTCACATCATGGCTCTCCCTGTCTTCAAGAAGATTGTTCATCTCAATCTCAAGCATTTCTATGCGATTTTGGCTCAGGTCACCCGCAAAGCAGCTTTTTTGGACTCTATTGAAACCAAAATTCTTCAACTTACGTGCAACGCGATTGCGGAATCGATTATCTGTTATGTCATATATTGTTAAAACCTTCATTAATTCCACCTGTAAATAAAACCGTTTATCTTTTTGTTTTCTTCCAGCAAGAAATTGGCGACTTCCCTGATGCTTAGCAGGATGACATCCTGTAGCTTCACTTTTCTCCCCTTATATCCGATCTTGACGTCAAATCTCTCAAAGAGCTTTTCGAGTAACTTCCTTCGCCCTTTCTCTCCTAGATATACTCCTCCGTCGTTCTCAAGTTTCGAAAAATCATCTTCACTAAAAGACCTTCTTGTAAAAAGAGTGGTCACGACGCGGTCCACAATAGGTTGGCGAAAAGGTTCCATCATGTCCAGCACAAGAGATGGCTTGCCGAATCTGTCAGTGTGCAGGAAACCGAGGAAAGGGTCCAGGCCCGACAAAATGCATCCTCTCTCTACCTTACCGTAAAGAACACCGTACCCATATGAAAGCGCTGCGTTCACGGGATCTCTCGGCGGTCTCCTTTCTCTACCGGAAAAGCCGTATTCTTTTGGGATAATCTTGGACAATGCCTGGAAATATAAGCGGGAACAACCGCCCTCTAGAGCAAAAATATCGTTTCGAACTGCGTCGATGGAATCTGCATCCCAATAAACAGATTTCGCTTTTTTCAGGATCTCGTCGCTAATCGCTTGTACTTCCCTAATCGATCTTTCCTTGTTCAAGGCTTTAAGAAAATAAGCCTGGTTCACGCACTTAGCTTTGACCATGGCACTCGCTACCAATACACCCCTGCGGTCGTATAAAGCCTCCATCTGTTTCCTGCGGGTCAAAGCCGTCCCGCCGAACTTGCAAGGCCATATCCTGGATATAGGGTTACCGAAGCGGGAGACACATACTATATCCACGTTCTTTTCGGCTGCGAGTGCGATAGCATCCGTGGAGATGTGCGTTCCTACGCTCATGATCATTTGAACCACATCGTCGGCACAGACCTCCTCGACTTCATCGCCCTTCTTGATAAGAAAGCAATTGCCCCGTTTACGCACCGTCGCTCCATAGGTATCAATTATTAGGTCCAACAGCTCTCCTCCTCCGACACCGTGCCGAAGCCGAGCGAAACGTGTCTTCCAAGGCCTACAAGAGGCGGTAGCTGCAGGTTTGCCTCAAAGCAACCTAAAAAACCGTGGGCAATGAGATCGTGTCCTGGAATTTCTACCTTGAGGATATCCAGCATGGTCCTTATCCGCACTCTAAAATCGATCATTATTCCCAGGGACTTCGCCATTGATAAGATGTTGCCAACCAAGATTTTTCTGAGGAGCTCCTTTCTTTCGGGCCAGCTCTTCTCACCCCAGTACCTTTTGAGATTTTCTTTATTCAGGGCCAGCCACGGGGTAAGGAAACTGTATGATTTCGGCTCCGTCTCCCTCAGCAAGGAATTTCCCTCCCTAAGGGTTATTGCTTGTATGACGGCCGGGCCCAGCTTGATGGCTCTTTCTCTCGTCTGAGAATAGATACACCGAACTTCTTCAACACCGTCATCTATACCGAAAATCATAGGTAGTCCGTCAATAATCTTGTACTGAATCAACGGATATTGAAAAAGGGGCTTACCCTGTGCCGGATCGTGTTGATGAAGTAGAGGATTGTCAGGGAAAACGGCATTAACCCAGCGTCGCAAAGACCCCGGGTCGGTACATATTCCCCGAAGATCCTCCAGTTCCATGTACGCCCAGCGCAGATAATTCATCACCACTCACCATAGATCGGGCGTGGCCACGTGAAATACGCCCTCATCGAACCTCACGACCAAGCAATTCCTCGAGCATGCCTTGGTCACCAAGGGATATGGCAACATGGGGATCAGCACGCCCCTTTTTACAGTAGTAACAAGAGGATCCACGGGATGGTCGACGATGTGTTCTTCGTTTTTCGAGACTACTTCTCCCCTGGACACGTTCAGCCGCACGGGGATCCTGAACCTTCCAAGCCTTATCCGAGGTGGAAACTCTCCATGTTTTTCGCTAACAATGAAACCGTTGAAAATGGTTCCCGGAGGCAACATGGAAACTCTGCTTACTCTCAACACCTCCCCTCCTCTTCCTGAAATATATCCATAGCCCTCCTGGTCCCCCTTCACCAAGTAAGTGTGAAGCTTGGGACGAGCGATGTTGCTGACGCTTGCAGCCGTAGCATAGAAACCGGCTTTTTGGATAAAAGATGACTCGTAGGAGGGCACATTCCTACCTTCTTTCGATCTCATCACATATGGTTGTTCCTCTGGGATTATGTTCATAGCATAGGCCAAAGCGTAATTCATTGCCGTGGCATGCAGCCAACGGGGAGTAACCGTTCCCGATATGGCCTCCTGGGCGTAGAACAGGAAATCCTGTATTTCCACGGAATAGCGGTAAACCTCCATCTCAATCACCTGATCCTTTAATGCTTTTCACCAGATCGTCCATCTCGGCTTGGAGTTTCTTGAACGACGACTCCACGTCCGGAAGCGCCACTTCCAAAGGTGGCACTTCGGAAAGGCCGCCATCTCGCAAGAGCTCGTATGCGGAATACTGCTCACGGTCGTATATCCCTCCACCCAGGATATCCACCTTGCATCTACCCCATTCGACGTTACGCGCCCCAATCCGGGTCAGCCTTTCCACTCCATCCATAAGGATCGCCGCCATCTCCGGCGTGGGATCTTTCAAGGTGATCACACCGATGAACTCAGTATCCGGAGGAACTGTTATCAGCGTCATTAAGGCCTGACCTGTGGTGTGTTTAACTTCCCCGACCGCATTGGCCGTGTAGTTCCAGGGCTCAACGCCCCGATTCCTGGATATGAAGGTCTCGCCGAGGACTCTGGACATGAGGTTGTAATCCACTTTGGCGGTACTGGTCTCCCCCGTTCCCCCGAAAAGAAGACACGTGGGGCAGGCCATGCACAGCGATTCCTTCAGGAAGCAGTCAACCCCGTAACCGAGGTCACGGCCCCTCTCGGCCACCAGCCTCCTCAGTTTGGCCTTGACCTTCCTCCATGGAATGATATAACGCTCTCCGAGGGGTTCTTCATAGTTGAATGTCAATACTTCCTCGGGTTCGTTCGATCGGATGATAGCCGGGTCCAGCAGCCTGATCGAGGTCACCAGTTGCAGGTAACGGGTGCGCGGCAGCTTGGTAACGTCTGTGTAGAAATCAACAGTCATCTCGATACCTCCTTTTCCTGTCTCATTTTTACAATTACAGTTCCCCATCCACTAGCCTTCACTCAACACAGAGTCCAAGTCCTTGTATCTTGTGAAAGCGAAAATTGCATTCATAAGGGCGTTTTTCGCCTTTAGAAAATCGGTGAAGCTGGATTGACGAAGATCATAATATCTTTCAAAGATCTCCTTTGACTTTCGCACAAATTCGTCCATCTCCTCTCGATCCTCCTTGGAGATCTTGCTGGACAATTGCGCCAAGAAGACGGCCATGGCCACGTCAAGATCACGCCCTCTCATCATGGCGTTAAGGGCAGCCATGACCGGCTTTGCCGCCTTATGCTTGGTAAGGTTTTGCCAGAACTCGCCCTTATCCTCCGGCTCAATACAAAACTTGTTTATATTCCTGGCGAAGAAAGCCGCGTCCTGCAAAAGTCTTCCCATGGTGATTCCTCCTCCTTTCATAAGTGGGCGATCCGACCGGCATAGGGAGCGAAAGTAGAACTCCATCTGTTCCTCGGTCAAAAGGGGAAAACCTCTTTCATCCGTTTCAACCGCACGTGACACCGCCAAGCTGGGTTGATTCGCAATGATGTCCGCAGCCATACAATACGGATTTTTCCTGTTCTTGGGGAAGGTTTTAGATAACAGCATAGCCGCAACGGCCTCGAAAAAACTCTCCAAGGTGGAGATTCGCCGCTCGCCGAAGAGCCCGTACCTGAACTCCAGGTCGTTGGTCAGGCAAACATTGAAACCTATAAGCCGGAGCACGTCGTAAAGGGGAGCATATTCAGCGCGTTGATTCTTTACCGAAAACCCCTTGCTTTCGACTTGCCCAAGATAACCGAACAGACCGAAAGGCGTCTGTAAGAATTTAGTGCGTGTTTCAAGATTTCTCTCAAGATCAGCAGCATTTTTGGTAAGCGGGAGCTTGAAGTTGTAAGGAAGTGGGAGGCCAAAACTCTCATTTAAGGGCACCATCCTGCTCAAGTAGCGTGGATTGCTAAGGCTGGAGTTTATCCTGTTTATCGCATCCTCCAAACGAGTGCCGATATCCAGATCTACCCTGGAAGTTATCCAGATGGTTATTGAGTGGGTGTTCGGGCTTACATCGCTTCGAATCAATGCGATATCATATGCGCACAGATGACAAATGGCGCGAGGTTTCTTTGGATGTGCCTTGATATAGGAAAAACACTGAATGGCTCCGGCGGGTGCCTCCGTACCAGGTTTCTGCGTGAAAGCGGAGCCACATATCTCACAGACCCCTTTGGACGGATCGGGGTTTTTCTTGTACCTCCTATAGGCTTGGAGCCGCTCGGCCGCAATGCGCGCGAAATCGACTTCCACCGGAAAGGAAACCAGTGCCTCTATTTCCTCAAGGCGATCACCTTTTTGGCTGTCCCCCCCGTTCACGCCCTGGGCGAGAGCGAGCAGAACACCGAAGAGCTCTTTTTGCTTCAATTTGCTGAGCGGCTTGCCTGCAAACGGTGAGATCATCTGCTTTTGCTCATCATCAAGCGCATCCTGCAACCTCTTGGGCAAGAGCTGAGATAGGGTCAGATTGTCGAACAGGGTTTTCAACGCTTGCAGACGATCATACTTTCCATTAGCCTGTTTCGGAAGCTCAATACCCGTTCCCTTTTCCCAGTCCCGACCCGCTTTAGGTATGCCACTCACTCCAGCCGTGAGGCCATGAACGATATTCAAAGCCCACGGGTTCTCTCTGCCACCCGGCCCATAGCCCAACAGACTCAATAACTCCCCAAAAAGCTTGAAAAAAGCTGCGGCTCTCAAATCGGCCTTCGATAAATCGTCAAAAATCTGGTCGCTGTGCATGGTTAGATATGCGCGGGGCATCTCGGCGCAGGCCCCAATGAGTAAATTCTTCGTCCCATAGTCGGGTTTGATGTTTGCCAGGCTATCTTCTCTTATCCTATCGTAAGCACGTCTTGCTATCACTTCTTTGTCCGGGTATACGATATCACCTGTTTTCGCGAGAACGGCGGCGTTCGGGAAGACGACCAACCTTCTGTAGCCTTGTTTTTCAAACTCATACAGCGTTTCAGAGGCGATGATCGATGTCGATGGCCCGGGTTCCCTCCCTATCTCGAAGTACGTGAAATGTATAATGGGTTGGGGCGATCCAGGAATAAGAAACATGGCATTGAGTCGCTCGATCGTCTCGGTATCGATCTCCTCCATGGAGGCCAGCCAATCGCTAACCCGAAGGAGCAGGACACCGGAAGAGGAATAGGCGGTTGAATTCCTGATCACGTCCTCATCGCTTACGCTGTGATGGGTGACAGCCACGTCATAGGCCGCCTTTATTTCCTCTTTACTTGCCGGCCTTTCCAAGCCCCGTGCCTTACTAATATAGTCCTCGATTTCACCGTATGTGGGTTTGTGTATGACTCGAGATGCGGAAACCTTCCCTCGGAGGATCTCCTGCGCTCGATTCCGCATCTTACCCAGGTCATGGGTAAGACATGCCAGCTGGAGAGGGATCACAAGGCTTTTTGGGAAAGAGGGCAGAAGCTCCAGAAGACGCATGCAAACCTTGTAAACCGAATAATGGTGAACCCAAAGTTGCTCTCCGTCGGACTTGGCCAGGTAACCGATCTGGGGCTCGATGAAGGCCCTGAGATCCTTAATCATAGGTTACCTCCTTTTGGAAATAGAAAGATTCCCCGTTTTTCAAACGCACCACGTATTCCTCTTCGGTGGTTTCAAGCGAAACTACAGGGATGTAACTGTCACGGAAACGTCTTGCCCTCACTATACCCGCTACCGGGAACAAGGCTAGATGCAGCAGTGCATCACCTATATCAGCTCTTTGAATGCCCATCTCCTCCAGGATTTTTCGAAGTTCTCGGTCATCAGCAACGTAGTTGTCATATTCCATGATCTCGTACATAGAAAAGATGCCAGGGCCGTAGAAATATGGTTTGCCTTTCATGTCGATAAGCAAGAAGGAGGGTGCATCGCCCCTGAAAAGTTCGCCGCTGATCCAGTCGGACCTCGGATCAGGTAAATATTCCCTGAGAATATCCTCGAAAGTGGAACGCGAAACCACCTGCTCTTCGGGCTTGTAGGGTTCGAAGCTGCGATTGCTTAACAGCAAGACCTGCCCCGGCCTTCTCCTTCCCACCCTTCCCAACCTCTGAATGGCAGTGGTCCAGCTACTACCCTCAAAGACCAGGGATGCGAAGTCCATGTCTATGCCCACCTCGATAGACGATGTTCCCATCACCACCGTACTATCTGCAAGGTCCACGCTATCTTTTATCAAGCCATCATAACGGGAAAAGTTAATGTCCGGGCATTCCTCTCTAAGCACCGACTCCATATGCATGAGGCGGAAGATGGAATCGAATATCACCGCGGCCGGCTTCTGAATGTCCGCTATCCATGACTTCAAAGCGTCGAGCATCACGTCGCACTTATAATAGTTCGCTTCACGGATTTCCACCTCCAGCGGATGATTAAACATACGCCTCTCGAAGTCCCCTTCCTCGTGCTCCTGAAAACTGATATCCAGTCGCTCACCCTGAAATTCAACTACTATATCCTCCCGCATGAAGGGCGTAGCGGACATCAGTACAACTTTTGAAATAAAACCGTCCCCCAGTTTCTCCAACAGCTTGTAGAAGTTCTTCAAGTCACAATAGCAATGAAATTCATCGAAAAACACGATGGAATTAGACAGAGCCTCCTTCAAACGAAGGCTGTGTTTATACTTGCCTGAATATATCAACCACAGCACATCAGGCGTAGTCAAAATGATTCTTTTGCCTGATATTATTGGAGAAAGGTTAAACAGGCGGCCTAAAAGCTCGCCCCGAGAACCGGAAAGGTTACATCCGCTTATCCTCGCCAAGTCCAGGAGCGACTGTGACGTATACTCGATGAGGGAAAAATCATACGCCTTTCCTGAAGCATACAATTCCTTGGGCCAATGGTACACAAGCGCACCCTCAGCAATCTTTGCGGCCTGTGTTCTGACTAGAATTGTTGTCGGAAAGGTCGCGATTATAGGACACTCGCAATACTCCAAGGCCTTCCGTATAGCAGTCGTCTTTCCAACGCCAACGGGTGCTTCGAGCCTTATTAATCCGACAGCAGGATCGAGCAAGGCTTCGATGAGTTGCTCTTGAAAACGATGAAGGGTACCGTATCTCGTTGGGTATAAGGCGGCACTTCTGCCCTCTACTTTCAGCACATCCCACCTCTCAGCCTGAATTTGATTGCAACCCTACCTATTTATAATACGACATATGACTAATTAATGATTTTCTTAACTGCTTAACTAGCCGTCATGCACTGAACATAACGCTATCAGCCTATGCTTTCCATTTTATGTATTATTATATTCCATGCATGAAGTACCTCAAAATGTGTGGCAGCCTGTTTTCAAACTCCTTAAATGAATTAAGAACCCATAGATGCACGAATTTGTTTTTAAGAACTTCCTTGTAATATTCCATGACACCCCTGCAAACCTTTGCGTTCACCGCCGTCTTCACAAGATCCGAAACGTAAACCCCTTCACGGTTGAGCCACCTCGATATACTTGGCCTCCACCCAGGGTAAGGTGATGGTCCACCCCGCCACCGAGGTGTAAGTGTAGGAACCCTTGATCTCCCCCCATACCCGTATGATGGAGTCCTCATAGGCCGGTACGGAACCGCAATAGGTCACGTATATGGTGTCCTCCCAGTAGCCCCACTGGTCCCGCGTGACGTTGAGGCGGATGTCCGTGGAGCCCAAGCCCTCCATGATCTGGACGACTTGCCCGGTGGCGAAGTACCTCTGCCCTTTATAGGCATTAGGGTTCTTGTTGAGCACGCGGAAATCGATGATCCGGCATTGGGCTTTATAGGTGGCCTCATCCAGCTGATAGGTGATGGAAAAGGCGGACGTACCCTTTTCCTCGTCCTTTTCGGCCTCCACGGTGAGCAGGTTGGGGCCCTCGTTCAGGACCAGGGCAACGCCGAACCTCCCGTCCTGCCCCGCCTGGGCGTATACCGGGGCGTTGGCGCACCCTTTCACGGTGACCCGGGCGCCGGGTTCCGTGACCCCCTCCAGGGTGGCGTTGGGGGTGTTCACGACGAGGCCGGACGGGGTGATGAAGGAGATGCTAAGCTTATGCCCGCTCTCTTTCTCAAGCGAGGTGGATTCCCGTGCGCTAGCATCCTCCCCTTGGTCCTTGTCGCCCGAGCTCACCAGGGAAGCGATCGCGGCAATTATGGCCACGATCCCCACCGCTACTCCGACGGCTACCCGGTTTGCTCGTCGTGGTGGCCGGGGAGGGGGAGGCGCGGCTCCAGTTCCTTCCCCCAACCCCATATGCCCTGCAGCCTGCACTTCACGAGAAAGGGACTCCCCGGAAAGGCTCACCTCGCCTTCCGATGATGAGGAAGGCGGCGTGCCCCCAGCTGAGACCTCGCCTCCCGGATCGGGATGCCCGACCAGCCTCCGAGCCATAGCCCTTTGATAAAGGTAGGAATTGTACTCCCTCACCATCTCGGGGATACGGAAGAGGTCCACGAACCACATGACCCCGCAGTAACCGAGGGTGAGTGTATAGACGGGAGAGAGCTTCCCCAGGTACCAGCGATGCCCCACCAGGGTGAGCCAGAGAAGGTAGGCGGCCCAGACCTTCCTCTCCCCCTCCAATTTCTGTTTTTTCGCCATCGTCAATCACCCCATCGCTATCGTCCCTGGAAAGAACCATTTCTTCTTTTCCCCTATCACCGACTTCCATGGACACGTATAAAAGCCACGGTCGGCAACTCCCATTATGGGAGGGAGGATTGCCAACAGGTTGGCAGTCTGGAAAACACATTTTTAAGATTTTCGGAAAATGACTGCCAACCGTTTGACAGTCTAGGGTTGGGGTTGACCCGCTTTCGTTGACACCCTGGATTGAGGGACAATAGGTACCTCGAGAAAAGAGAGAGCGTGGTCAAGGGAAACCCTACCCACCGGAGTACAAGGAAGAGGCGGCGAGGCTTTACCGCATGGGCGGAAGGACTCTCGCCGAGACAGCTCGGGAGATCGGCGTATCAGACTTGACCCTAGCCCGCTTCCTACGCCAAGCCGAAACCTGAGAGGGCAAGGCAGAGGGGCTCACCACCCAGGAACGGGAGGAGCTCAACCGCCTGCGCCGGGAGTGTAGGATCCTCAAAGAGGAAAAGGAAATCCTGCGAAAGGCCGCGCTTTTCTTCGCCCGGGAGACGGATCAGCGGCCATGAAGTTTTCCCTGATCGACGAATGAAAGACGCACCATTCGGTCTCCCGCCTGGCCAGCGTGCTTGGTGTGTCGCGCGCTGGCTACTACGCCTCGAAGAAGAGGGGTGCATCGAAGCGAAAAACCCGTGACCAGGAGCTCAAGGCCCTCGTAGCGGAGATCCACGCCTCCTTCCTCGGCACCTATGGCGCTCCCCGCATCCACGCCGAGCTCGCTCAAGCCCACGGCATCCGGGTGGGCAAAAAGAGGGTGGCCCGGCTTATGAAGGAGCTCCGGATAGAGGGTGTGCGAAGGAGGAAGAAGGGGAAGAAGGTGAGGAAGGCAGCGGATCTGCCCCGGCCCCCGACCCCCTGAAGCGGGACTTTTCCGCCTCCCGCCCGGATGAGCTCTTCCTGGCGGACATCACCTACATCCCCACTTGGGAGGGCTGGCTCTACCTGGCCGCCTCACCTGGGTGTGTACGCGCAGATGCTGCGGCTTTCAGGTGAGGAACGACCTCTCCTCAGACCTGGTCACATGCGCCCTGGGGATGGCGGTGGCCTTGAGGAGGCCCAGGCCGGGCACCATCCATCATTCCGACCGGGGAAGCCAGTACGGGTCCCTTTCCTTCGGAAAGACGCTACGCGAGTCGGGCATCATCCCCTCCATGGGGAGCAAGGGTGACCCGTACGACAACGCGGCTCAGGAGAGCTTCATGGCCACCCAGAAGACGGAGCTCATCCACCGCAGCCGGTTCAAAACCAGGGATGAGGCGAGGCTTGCCGTCTTCCGCTACATCGAGGGTTTCTACAATCCCAAAAGGAGGCATTCAGCCCTTGACTACAAGAACCCGGCGGAGTATGAAAGAATGCTCACGGAAGAGTAGGAGGCGGCGTATATTACCGCCGCCACAAGTTGAGGTGTCCACAGAAACGGGGCAAGTCCAACGCCTTCCTGGAGCGCAAGATCCAGACCGACAAGCATGAGCTCTGGGCCTTCCAGGAGGGCTACACGGTGGAGTGGCTCAACGAGATCCTTGATAGCCTTGATAGATGGAACCACGTGCACAATCACGTGAGGCCCCACCAAAGCCTGGGTTACCTCACCCCCATGGAGTTCTTGAAGGCTTGGCTGGAGGAGAGCAAGGATGGGGACGGAGTGTTCACCATATAGTGAACCGGGACACGTGATGGACGCTCATTACGCGGGTTTGCTATTATACAAACGATGTAGGCTCGCGCTTTTTCTCGAAGGAGACCTGCATTGCACCCATTAGTGTCGACGCTGATGACAAATCGTCTCGCAAGGGAAAAGGTGGATGGAACCCGGGCATCTATGCAAGCCTCCTTTTCCCGTCAAAGAGAAAGGAGGCAAGATGCCTGCAAGGCCAGCAGCTGCCAACACCCCTTTTCACTGGTTTTTCAGAGTGCTGATCGTCCTGCTTCTTTCCGCCCTGATGCTGCCCCGCCCCTTAACCGCGGGGCAGACTGCCCAGGCGGGTACGCTCTCCGATCTGCCTGACCCGTTCCTTTGGGTGACCGACGCTCCAGTCCATTCCGTGCTGTGCGCCGGGGACGTCACCTATATAGGAGGGGAGTTCACCTACGTGGGTCCAAACACCGGATGCGGAGTCATCCTGGATGCTGACGACGGCGATCCCATCGCCCCTTTCAGCAGGGTTGAAAACGCTGTGCTGGCTGCCGTGCCCGATGCCTCCGGAGGGTTTTTCATCGGCGGTCGGTTCTCTGAGGTGGGAGGCATGCACCGCGGCTACCTCGCGCATATCCTCGCCGACGGCAGTCTGGACACTTCCTGGGACCCCAATGCGGATGGTTTGGTCTATGACCTGGCACTCTCCCCTGACGGTTCCACCCTTTATGTGGCAGGTTTGTTCACGAGCATCGACGGCAACCTCAGGGAAAACCTCGCCGCCGTGGACGCCGTCACCGGTGCCGTCAAGTCCTTTAATCCCAATCCGGAGGGGCCTATAGATTCGATCGCCATCTCCCCCGACGGCTCCATCCTATACGTGGGCGGGTCGTTTTCCAGCATAAGCGGACAGCCAAGGTCTTACTTTGCTGCCGTGGATGCCTTCACCGGACAGGCCACCGATTTCGTTTCCGATGCGGACGATATAGTCTACGATATTGAGTTATCTCCTGACGGCTCCATAGTATACGTGGGAGGGGAATTCGAGTCCATCGGCGGCCATCATAGGAATTACCTGGCCGCGGTAGAAGCCGCCACGGGAAAAGTCAAGGCCTGGAATCCCAGCCCGGACGGCTATGTCATGACTACACTGTCATCCCCTGATGGCTCCACCCTGTACGCGGGAGGTTATTTTAAAAACATCGGCGGTCATCAGAGGAATCACCTCGCCGCCCTGAGCACTTCTACGGGCGTCGCCACCTCCTTCGATCCCAATCCCGACAGCATCGTCACATCCCTAGCCCTCTCCCCCGACGGCTCCACCCTCTATGCGGGAGGAGGTTTCACCATCATCGGAGGGCAAGCCAGGATGGGCTTCGCCTCACTAGATGCAGCCACGGGGGCAGCCACCTCTTTGAACCTCAATGCAAACAATGGCGTACTCGCCCTGGCCTTCTCCTCCGATGGGTCAACCATCTATGTGGGTGGAGAGTTTAACAGCATCGGCGGACAGCCCAGGTACCATCTAGCCGCCCTGGACAACGCCACGGGAGCGGTCAACTCCTTTAATCCCGGCGTGGATGGCGTCGTCAATGCCCTCGCCCTCTCCCCAGACGGCTCCACCCTGTACGCGGGAGGGGAGTTCGAAAATGTCGACGGGTTTCAAAGAAAAAATCTTGCCGCCGTTGATGCCATCACGGGATCTGTGACCTCCTTCAACCCTGGCGCGGACGGAGTCGTCGATGCCCTCGCCCTCTCCCCAGACGGCTCCACCCTGTACGCGGGAGGGGAGTTCGAGACCATCGGCGGCCATCACAGGAAGCACCTGGCCGCCGTGAACACGGCCACGGGAGCCGCCGACCCATTCGCTCCCGACCCAGATGGATTCGTCTTATCCCTCGTTCTCTCTCCCGACGGCTCCACCCTGTACGCGGGAGGGGAGTTCGAGGCCATCGGCGGGCAGCCAAGGAATTACATCGCCGCCCTGAACACCTCTACGGGCGTCGCCACCCCCTTTGACCCCAGCGCTGACTCAGCCGTTATTGCGCTGGCCCTCTCTCCCGACGGCTCCACCCTTTACGCGGGAGGTGGGTTCGATAACATCGGCGGGCAGCCAAGGAATTACATCGCCGCCCTGAACACCTCTACGGGCGTCGCCACCTCCTTTGACCCCAGCGCTGACTCAGCCGTTATTGCGCTGGCCCTCTCTCCCGACGGCTCCACCCTTTACGCGGGAGGTGGGTTCGATAACATCGGCGGGCAGCCTAGGTCATGCCTTGCCGCCCTCATCACGGCAAGCGGGGACGCTACCAACTGGAACCCTGAACTTGGAGCGTTAGACGAGGTGTCATCCCTAGCCCTTTCCGGCTCCACGTTATACGTGGGTGGTCTCGTGACCTCCGTGGGCAGTAAGACCTGGGGCTACCTAGCAAGGTTCAACCCTTCCGCCTCCACCTGGTACCTGGCCGAGGGCTGCACCGCTCAGGGCATGCAGACCTACATCCTGGTCCAGAACCCGGGATCGGAGATTGCCCACATCAAGCTCACCTTCCAGACCGGGTCCGGGGAGGTAGAGGGACCGGAGGTGGACCTTCCGGGAGGGAGGAGGACCACCTTCCTGGCCAACGCCTACGTGCCCAACAATACGGACGTCTCCACCAAGGTGACCTCCGATGAGCCGGTGATCTGCG
>Ga0207433_10010629_pt1 | contig 14268 bp, 15 predicted proteins | sample YelNatPaOPGAMG01_FD_187559 | JGI IMG/M metagenome (GOLD analysis project Ga0207433, IMG submission 187559) | Hot spring thermophilic microbial communities from Obsidian Pool, Yellowstone National Park, USA - OP-RAMG-01 (SPAdes) (version 3) | ecosystem: Environmental > Aquatic > Thermal springs... | reverse complement strand
GGCTGGGATAGTTCAGCTGGTTAGAACATTGTAAAAGCTTAAGCGGCGCTCATAAGCTTTATGAGCTTTGAAAAAGGATGAAAGATGAAACGCCGAAGTCCCGGGTTCAAATCCCGGTCCCAGCATTCTAATTTTTCAGGCAGACAAAAATAAAAACTTTAATTTTAATTGGTAAAGTATGGTAAAATGGCTTTCAGAAGCTAAAAGTGTAAAATTAAAAGAAAAGAAAGTACAAGTAAACTATATTTACACCCATTTTTATGGGTTATCTGAAATTCAGAGTCTAGTTCTAAAATCCTTAGAGGCTTTTGGTACATGGGATGATAAACCTCTTAATGTTTGGTTGTGTAAAGATGATGAAGAATGGAAAGAAGCCCATTCAAGACTGATTTCTTTCTTTTCATCGTTTCCGGATGGTAATGAAAAAAGGATATTAGAAATTAGGGGTGGTTTAAGAATGGTATACTCTAATCCAGAAATTCAAAGACTTTTATCAAAAGAGAAAAGAACACTTCAACCTAATCTATTAGTTCATACTAAAAAATTTTCTGATTTTGAAAATAAAATTAAAAAAGCATTAATTGAGCATGAAATTTCACATAAGTTTGAAGTTGATTTTGGCTATTTTACACCAATTCAGCAAGTTTACTTTGATCGCATAGAAAAATACCTATTTCATCCTTCTTATTATCGCTCACTTTTATACGAAATCAAGGTAATATGTGATGATATTTCGGCCGAAGAGGTTTGTATAGATTTTGGCCTTAAAGACGATGTATACCTTTTATCTAGTCAAATGCTGAAAGAAAATAAAAAAATATGGAATAAGGAAAGACAAAAAAATCCTGTAGACCAATTTTTTTTAACTTTGCATCTTTCAAGTTATGCCTTGCCTTTTAACCATAAAAATGAAAAAACTTATGAAGAAAAAATTAGAAAGGTCACACAAAATTATCTCAAAATAGAAAAACTTTTTGACCTAAAAAATGAACTTGAAAAAATTATGAACAAAGTTAGAAACCCTCCTCAGGTTTCTGAAATGGAAATAGTCTATGATGAAATCATTAAAAAGTTTGAAGAGTTCATTCTTAAAACACAAATTTATTAAATCTATTGTAAATATTATCAAAAGGTGAAGAGATGGTTGAACTAACAGAAGAGGAAAAGAAAGTTGTAGAAGCGATGAAAATCTTAAAAGCAACTTCAGAATCTCAACTTAAAACAGTAGATCACATAGCAAAAGCTGCGTCAATGCCAAAAAGCAGAGTTGCTTCGATAATTCAAATGCTAATGAACAAGAAAGTAGTAAAAAGAATTGCTAGAGAAAAAGCAGCAGGGTATTATATTGACCCATCGGTCCAAGTTTGACATAACCTTGCTTTTAACCTTGAAAAGAAATTTATTTAGTTTTAATTCTAGATTTTTATTTTAACGAATAATTTAAAAATTATGGCCCGATTAGCGTAGCCTGGTTAGCGCGCAGGCCTGTGGAGCCTGATGGCCGGGTTCAAATCCCGGGTCGGGCCCTATGAGTAAAATTGAAATTTTTGTTTTAGGAGTAGGTGACGCTTATTCAGAAAAATTCAACCCTACAAGTTTTGCAATTTATTCTTCTGAAAAATACATTCTTGTAGAATGTCCTGACAGACTAAGAAAAATTTTAAAAGAATTTAGAGAAAAATCAAAAAGAAAGATAGAGATTAAGAATATAAACGATGTTATAGTAACTCATCTACATGGCGACCATTCAAACGGCCTAGAAGCTTTTGGTTTTTGGAAGAAATTTATAGAGAATAAAAGACCGAATGTTTATTCTATTCAAGAAGTATTTGAAGAATTATGGGAAAATAAACTTAAAGCAGGAATGCAAAGAATTTACAAAGAAAATTTTTCTATACAAAAAGTATCTTTTGATTTTTATTTCCAACCAAAAATTTTAGAGTTTGGAAAAATAAACCAAATTAACGATTTGAAAGTTGAAATCAAAAAAACAAAGCATAATTTACCCTGTTTTGCTATAAAAGTGAACGATAAATTAGGCTATAGCTCTGATACTTACTTTGACCAAGAACTCATACAATTTCTATCACCATGTGAGATGATTATTCACGAGACTGGCTCAGGAATTCACACTAACTATAAAAATCTTATTAGACTTCCAAAAAATATAAAAGGAAAAATTTATCTTGCTCATTTAAGCGATAATTTTGACTGTATAAATTCTGAATTAAAAGTTTTAGAAGAAGGAAAGATTTACAAAATTTAAAGCATAAAAACTACCAATTTTTTAAAACGAAAAACTTATAAATACTTTCAAAACAATTCTTTTTATTAGCCTCATGGACATGGCGTTAGACTTTGACTAACCGACTAACGGCAAAGGATGAAAAGTTCTATTCCTGTCCATGAAATAAACTTAATCCTGAAGTAGTGCTTCAGGTAGGTTGATTGGTGAAACCTAGAGGTATTAACCGCCAATTCTGGTTGATCCTGCCAGAGGCCATTGCTATCCGAGTTCGACTAAGCCATGCGAGTCGAGAGGGGAAAGCCCTCGGCGCACTGCTCCGTAATGTGCAGTCAACCTACCCTTAGCTGGGGGACAATCCCGGGAAACTGGGGCTAATACCCCATAGAAGCTAGGTACTGGAAGGTTCTAGCTTCGAAAGCTACGGCGGCTAAGGATGGGACTGCACCCTATCAGGCTGTTGTTGGTGTAAAGAACCAACAAACCGATAACGGGTACGGGCTATGGAAGTAGGAGCCTGGAGAGAGGTAGTCGACTTTAAATATAGGAATATCCAAAATTTCAAAACTGAAGAAGAAGTTTATGGATTTCTTAGAAATGTCGACTACTTCCCAGAAATGGACTCTGAGACATGAGTCCAGGTCCTACGGGACGCAGCAGGCGCGAAACCTTTACAATTCGCTAACGCGAGATAAGGGAACCCGGAGTGCTCTTGCTCTGCAAGAGCTTTTGCCTTCTGAAAACGGGAAGGCGAATAAGGGCTGGGTAAGACGGGTGCCAGCCGCCGCGGTAATACCCGCAGCCCAAGTGATGGCCACGGTTATTGGGTCTAAAGCGTTCGTAGCCGGTCTAGCAAGTTCCTGGTGAAATCCTCTAGCAAACTAGAGGGCTTGCTGGGAATACTGCTAGACTTGAGACCGGGAGAGGGTAGGGGTACTCCTGGGGTAGGGGTGAAATCCTATAATCCCAGGGGGACCACCTGTGGCGAAGGCGCCTACCTGGAACGGGTCTGACGGTGAGGAACGAAAGCTAGGGGAGCGATCGGGATTAGATATGGGGAAGGAAAGTGTTTTAAAATTCCTTCCCCACTAAAAACCCCGGTACACGAGGTTGGGAGTATCTTCTGATAAAAGATGAAGATAAAAATCCCAATTAATCTAGTAGCTAGGATTTCCTAACTCGTGCGGGAAAGTCCTAGCCGTAAACGATGCCCGCTTGGTGTTGCAGACTTCTCGGGAGTCTGTAGTGCCGGAGCGTAGGTGTTAAGCGGGCCACCTGGGGAGTACGGCCGCAAGGCTGAAACTTAAGGGAATTGGCGGGGGAGCACACAAGGGGTGGGCGTTGCGGTTCAATTGGATTCAACGCCGGGAATCTTACCAGGGGCGACAGCAGGATGAAGGTCAGTCTGAAGGGCTTACCAGACAAGCTGAGAGGTGGTGCATGGCCATCGTCAGCTCGTACCGTGAGGCGTGCCGTTAAGTCGGTTAAATCGCTAAGCTGCCAACTGAAAGTTTAAATACTCAGAAAAGTATAATAAATACGATAAGTATGAAAAAGGAGAAAAGTTGCCCAGAAGACTATTGTAAAGGTGTAAAAGTGGGTTCAAAAGGTCAGATAGTTTTACCAGTAGAACTAAGAGAGGCATTAGACATAAAACCAGGTGATACAGTAATAGTGTGCAGAAAAGGTTGTTGTATCGAAATAGTTAAATCAGAGTTACTTCGAGATACTATAGAGAAACTTGCAAAAGGATAAATATGCAAAAAATACAAACATCTAAATTCATATTTTCAAAACAAGCTAAGAGACTTCCAGAAATTATCCCTTTAGATGAAGAGTTTGCTTATATTTTGGGACTTTGGAAAGCAGACAGATGCTCAACAGCAAAGGGAATAGTCGGACTTAAAAATAAGGATGAAGAATTGCTAAAAGTTTTCAGAAACTTCATCGAAAAAATAAAATTAGAAGTGAAAGAACGGACTGTTGAAGGCTACGGACAGACAAAAGAAGTTTATTGTTGTAGTATGCCACTAAGGAGAATCTTCGAGTATGTGAGTGCAAATAGAGTTAAGATATTTTCCAACAAACAGCTGATTTTATCGTATTTAGCCGGAATAATTGATGGTGATGGATCAGGTGGTGACAACTCTCACTTAGTGATTTTTTATTCCCGTGACGAAATGGAAGAGGTAGAAAAGGATTCACAACTTATAAAAAAACTTGGATTTGATACTACAATAAAAATTAAAAGTAATCACATCAGGTTATATGTTCTTAAACCATCGCAGCTGATTAGGAATTTGTGGCCATTTATTCTCTTGAAAAGAAAGTTTATGGCGGCTTAGCGAGACTATCGAGCGAGACCCGCGTCCCATGTTGCTACTGCTTTCTCCGGAAAGCAAGCACTCATGGGAGACCGCTGGCGATAAGCCAGAGGAAGGCGCGGGCGACGGTAGGTCCGTATGCCCCGAATCCCCTGGGCTACACGCGACGCACAATGCGTGCCACAATGGGATGCGACTCCGAAAGGAGGAGCTAATCCCCTAAAAGCACGCTCAGTTCAGATTGAGGGTTGTAACTCACCCTCATGAAGCCGGAATCCCTAGTAGGCGAACGTCATCATGCAATTATGATAAGAGGCTGGAGATGCTTCATATTGCGTGGATTCGTTCGTCGAATACGTCCCTGCTCCTTGCACACACCGCCCGTCAAGCCAATCGAGTGGAACTCAAACGAGGCTTTCTCTTAAGAGGAAGTCAAGTTTGAGTTCTGTGAGAGGGGCTAAGTCGCCACTTCAGCGAGTCGGAAAAACTTTAAATAGTGAATTGAAAATTTAGAAATCGGCTCCTGAAGCGATAAACAAGGTAGCCGTACGGGAACGTGCGGCTGGATCACCTCCTTAAGTTTTTGTGTGCGGTAATACCTCTAGACACTAAAAGTTAATCCTACCTGAGAAACTTTATTTGAAGATTTAGAAAGAGTTTATCAGAAGTTCGAAAAGTCCAAATTTTCCTGTTCTTACAAAACCAATTCCATGGTCTCTAACTAAGTAAATAGTTTCTCTAAACATTGGAAAATGAGAAAGAGTGATATAAGGAACTATGCAATTATTTTGAAAACCATATTTTGAAGATTTTTTAAGTGCTATTTCTGGTTCTTCCTTAGAGAAGTTATAAGCTAAATCAAAACTTTTAAAACGAGAGTCTAAGCCAGAAAATATTGCTAAGTTCTTTTCTCTAGCATAACTTATAGCTTTTTTATTCGATTTTGTAAGCTCTCTTTTAAAATAAGGAAGACACTCTAAATAATAGCTAATCTCGATTAAAGGTTTTTGAGAAATTTCTCCAATTTCATAAAGTTCCAAAATTCTATTTACTTTTTTTCCCAAGCCACATGTACCAAATTGATGAGGCACTGCTATAATTCCTTCATTTTCATCTATTGCCTTGCAAACATCTTCCAATTTTTTTGGAGCTGGTTTACTTTCCCATTTTTCAGCGTTTAAGCATAAACCCAAAACATGGTAGTTATCATAAGTTAAAAATTCTAGGCCAAAAATCAAATTATCTTTTTTTGATTTTAAGTAAGATCGAATCTTTTTAAATGATTTTATCGGTAAGTCAATTTTCTCACAAGCAGAAGCTTTATCTGTAAGAATTAAATAATCTATTCTACTTTTTTCAAAATCTTCTGCTAGCTTTTTTGAACTTTTTCCAAGGTTAAGTTTTTCTCCTTCTTTTGTGTGAAAGTGGATTGTAGTTAAAGGCATAAAAATAAGAAAGAGTTTAACTTTTTAAAGTTTTTTAATTTATTGAAAGTTTATAAAATAAAAATCTAAAATCATTTTATGGGCCGGTAGATCAATGGTAGATCGCCTCGCTTGCAACGAGGAGGTTCGGGGTTCAATTCCCCGCCGGTCCATAAATTTTTTCTATCAACTCATCTTAAAAAATTAACATTTCATAAAAAACTTGCATCTATTCCCTCACGAAGACGTTGTGGAAGTCATGTAAAATTTCAAAAAAACTTGTAACGTGATTATAACTATTAATTATGCATGATTTAATAGTTTTATCTAGATATAATAATTCATGGGTTTTATAACACATTCTGATGTGCTTAACTCAATCAATTATCATCTATCTGAAAAATTAGGAAACTATGCTAAAATTTTCGATTACAATAATCAAATTTTTGTAATAATTGAACCATCACAAAAAAATACAGAAACGATAAAATTTGGACAAGTGATGGATTACCTTTCTTTTAAAGTTACATGGTTCTATAAAAAAGAGCACTTCGGAGAAAGCGTATTTGAGAAAACAATAGCAAATTTGGACGTACCTCTTAAAGTAAGAGGATGCCAGAGAACGATTTTCTTACCTAAACCTACTGAATCTGAGCTGTTGGATAAATTTTTACTAGATTCTGGTTCAAGATTAAAAGAAGTATATGAAATGCGTGAAAAACTTAAAACATGTTACAAAATTATAGACGAATCTTTAAGTAAAAAGAAAAAATTCAGCTATGTACAGAAAAGTACAGCTCCGAAAGAACAACAAAGTTTATTAAATTTTTACGATGGACAATTACCTTTGGATTATTTTCTATTAAAATCGCAAATCACAAAAAAATCTATAAAAAAGCCGAGAAATACCAGATGGAGAAAGATTAGATTTGATGTAATTTTTGAAATGTCTGAAATACCGGCTTTGATTTTTGCAGAGGTAAAGGCATTTCCAACTCTAAGAAATAGTGATATAATCAGTAGGAAAAACCAACTTTTAGCTTATGATGCTTGGCTTAAAATTAAAGGAGATGAAGCTTATACACCGATAATCTACTTATTACCGACATTAATATCGCATAGAGAAATTTCGATTGTCAGCGATGTTAAGGAAAGAAGTAGAAGAGAAATAGTGCCTGTATGTGTAAGTACCTCTAACTATTTGAAAGAAGATTTGAAAAGAAGGAAAAATAAAACTGAAATAGTCAAAAAAGCCTCTCTCAAGTATGAAATGGACCCTGAAGTGGTGAAAACTTACTTGGAAGAATATGAATATTTGTCGGATGCTGCAGATGCTTTAAGAGAGTATCTATACTTATAATGTTGACAGGTCGTCTAACTCTATTTTTTTTGGCTGTCCTGTTTTAGAGAAATATATTTCTAAGAAATTTTTTAGGATGAATTTAAAATTTCTATCGTCGGAAATAAAACCTCCAGATCTCTCATGGCCTCCAAAATTTTTATATTTTTGCTCTTCATGAGCTACTTTAAGTAGGGAAGGCACATCAACATCCCTGGATGTTCTGATGGATATTTTTCTTAACTTTTTTATGTTGTTTATGTACTGAACACATACTGTAGTTCCAAACCTAGCACTTATTCTTACTTTATTTAGCTCTCCAACAAAAGGTTTTATGAGTTCAAAATCTGTCTCTATCGGGAATATTTGAACATCGTCCAAAATTATAGAATTAATTATGGCCTTTCCTATTACTTCATTTTTCTTTTCTGCCAGTCTATTCTCAAAGCACAATCGTTTAATTCTTCTTATTGACTCATCGTTTGGACTTTTAGCTGTATATAAAGCTTCGACTATAGAATAACAATTTTTTAATCGGTAACTGATTAAAAGATTTACATTTTCTATGATTTGATCAATGTTATTTTCTAAAAACTTTTTATTTGAAGAAAACATTTCATCATAAAGTCTTCTATAGCCGTATCCTCTAAGCCCTAAGGCCGCTACAAATGACACCTCTATACCATAGTTTTCTGCAATTTTCAAAAATGGGTAAAGAATTGGTAATCCTCTGCTATAGCTTCCATCAAGGTTACCTTCCCAATCTCTAGGATTGAAATAAAAAAATCTTCTATTATTTTTACACAATTCTTTCAAGTCGCTTCTCTCTTTGTGATGACCGAATATTCCAACTTTATCAGCACTCTTACAGATTTCATTTATTTCCTCATGAGGTTCATAGTCTAAAAAACATACATTAGTTGGATTTATTTTTTTCGAAAAATCTATTGCTTTTTCTGTGTATAAGTAGGTTATCCAATGAGACATCGGCTTTACTCCATGAAGTTTTTTGCATATCCTGTCAAACATTACTTGGGTTGGAATTCCTCCCCAGTCTGCATCGTAGAAAGATACCAAACCCCTAATTTCTAGACTTTTTATGTAGGTATCTATACTGTCTACTAGTGGTTTTATTTTTTCATCCACTGCTTTCAGAAATTTAGACATAATGTAAATTATCCAAAAAAACTTTTTTAAGTTTTTGAGATGTGATAAAGCAATTCTATGAGTTAGAGCTCGAAAACAACTATTTCTTAATTGATGGTTTGTTCTTTGTATAATGAACTGGTCGTAGAACATAATGTATTTTTTCTTTTAATGGGGCAATCTTAAGATATTCGATAAACATATCTTTATCAGGTCTGTTCTCGATTAAATCATCTGCTATCATTCCATCACGCAGCCAGTAATAAACACCTGCTAAAGCACAACCATTTATAACTAAATAAACAAGAAAATCGATTTCACTCATGATTATAATTATTTGATAAATTTATTTAAGAATTAATCAATTTTCGAAATCTTTATAAATACTAAATACAACTATTTATTTTGCCGGTGTCGTTATGGCATTCTAAATTGAGCATCGGCCCTTTTGTTTAGCGATGAGTTTGCCCTTCTAACTGATTAAAGATGAAGAAATGGGCACCTAACGAGCTTGTTTTAAATGCAAATCCTTATTCAAACAATAAGGGTTTAAGAGTTGAGGTTAATGATTTAGCTGACAGCGTCTGAAAAAAGATGAAGAACGAACTGTCTTCATGAAACCGAAAAGATGAAACTACCATAGGATAAGCTGGTCAAAGAGGTCTGGCAACACCAGTCCACTTGGTGGATGGCTTGGCTTGGTTAGCCGAAGAAGGTCGTGCCAAGCTGCGATAAGCCTGGGTTATCCGCATGGAGGATTTGACCCCAGGATTGCTGAATGGGATTCCTAGCCCGTTAAGGGCTATTCCGGAAGGAAGGGAAACGCGCCGAAGTGAAGCATCTTAGTAGGCGCAGGAAAAGAAATCAATTGAGATTCGGTGAGTAAGGGCGACTGAAAGCCGAAAAGAGCAAACCGAACTTTCTTTCGAAAAGAAAGAAAGGATGTGGAGCTAAAGGACTTGGGTCTTTTCTAGCTTACCGACCTGAAGTGAGCTGGAATGCTCTACCATAGAAGGTGAAAGTCCTGTAAGGGAAGGTAAGAAGGAAAATGCCAAGTCTCCTGAGTACCATTCCTTGGATATGGAGTGGGAATTTGGGTGGCATTAACATCCAACTCTAAATACTAACCAAGTCCGATAGCAAACTAGTATCGTGAGAGAAAGCTGAAAAGCACCGCGAAAGCGGGGTGAAAAAAGAGCCTGAAACCAAGTTGGGCATAGTCAGCTAGGGCATGAAAGGTGCTACTCTGAAGGAAATTCTCGCAAGAGAAGAGTACGAAGAGTAGCTTACAGTGTCCTAGCATCCGTTCTGAAAAACGGGGCAGGGAGTTTGCTCGAGTAGTGAGGTTAAGAGGTTTAAGCCTCGTAACCAAAGCGAAAGCAACAGCCTGTAGCTTCGAAAGAAGTGTGGGGCGAGGTGTGAAAGCGCCTGGAATTACTCGAGCAAGACCCGAAGCCAGTCGATCTAACCCTGGGCAGGATGAAGTTCCTCGAAAGAGGAATGGAGGTCCGAACCGGTGCTGAGACCCAATCGCTCGGTTGACCTAGGGTTAGGGGTGAAAAGCCAAACGAGACTGGTGATAGCTGGTTCCTCCCGAAATGTACGTCAGTACAGCCTAGCCAGAGGTGGCCAACAGGGTAAAGAGACTGATTGGGTGGTCAAGGTGCGAAAGCATCAGCCATCCTGTCAAACTCTGAATCTGTTGGTACCTTAAGAAGGCTGGAGTGAGGGTGTTGGGTTAAGCTCGACACCCAAAAGGGGAACAACCCAACCTGGGGTTAAGACCCCTAAATGCTAGCTAAAAGGAGAAGGGAGTTCAAACCCTCAGACAGCGGGGCTGTAGGCTTAGAAGCAGCCATCAGTTAAAAAGTGCGTAACAGCTTACCCGCCGAGGGTTTGGGCCCTGAAAATGGAAGGGACTAAGCTAGCTGTCGATACCCCAGACCGCGAAAGCGGGGGTAGGGAGGCGTTCTACACGGATAGAAGCTTGTTCGTGAGAACAAGTGGACCGTGTAGAATTGAAGATCCTGCCATGAGTAGCAGCATAGCTGGGTGAAAATCCCAGCCACCTGAACCCTCAGGGTTTGCCAGCAATGTTCGTCAGCTGGCAGTTAGTCGATCCTAAGGGTACTCTTAACCGAAGTACTCGATGGGAAATCGGTTAATATTCCGATACCATGGAGATACGTGCGGCAACGCAAGCCAGCTTTCCGACGTTTCAGGATAGGCCGACGTAAGTTAACTGCTGAAGCCTACGGAGTCTCGTAATGAGGAGAAGTAGGTGAAGGTAGGAATAGCTTCGCGTATGCGGAGTTCGGCTGATTCCTGGAATCCGTGAAAAGGGAAGCTGGAAGGATTCTCCATGATCGTACCGAGAACCGACACAGGTAGGGTCGCTGAGAAGGCGAAGGTGTGTTGGGAGAACCCAATCCAGGGAAATCGGCAAATTAGCTGCGTATCTTCGGTAGAAGCAGCGCCTGTCTTCTCGCAAGGGAAGGCAGGTCGCAGTGACAAGGAGGAAGCGACTGTTTAACAAACGGGAAGAAGGGGAATGTTTAAATACTACGCAGATAAAAACAGATAAAAATAGATTATGAATGCGTATTTACTAGGAGTATTAGCAGGAGATGGAGCAAGATATGCAGGAAAAAATGGAAGGTATATGATATGGATAGATCAACAAACGAGAAATATAAAGATCTTAGAAAAGACAAAAAATATTTTAGAAACTCTAGGATTTAAATGTGTTCTTCTATTCAGTTCCTGATAACAAGAAAAGAGTAGTAGTTTATTCAAAGAGTTTATTTCAAAAATTTGAAAGGATGATGGAAAATTTAATGAAATTTTTTGAATCTCTCGATGAGGAAAGCAAAAAAGAATTTATCACAGGATTCTTAGATGCAGAAGGAACAGTAACTGATAGAGTTGTAATATATAATGGCAACATAGGGCTACTTACTTCGATAAGGAAATTTTTAGAAAAATTTGGAATTATTTGTTACATATATAGATTTGGAAAAATCTTTGGCCTACAAATCTACAGAAAGGACTCAATTAGGATTTTAAAAAAAGAACTTAAATCATCGATAAAATTATCCTTTCTTCCCGGTTAAAAAACACAGGAGACTGCTAGTCCGAAAGGATTTGTACAGTCTCTGAGGTCTGCCCAGTGCCGGTGTGTGAAATCCTGGTCCAACAGGAAGAAGCCCCGGCAAACGGCGGCGGTAACTCTGACCGTCGTAAAGTAGCGTAATCCCTTGCCGTTTAATTGACGGCCTGTTGAATGGCTTAACGACTTCCTCGCTGTCCTGGGTTGGAACCCAGCGAAAATGCTGTTCTGGTGAATAGGCCAGAGACCTCCGGTGGGAAACGAAGACCCCGTAGAGCTTTACTGCAGTCTGATGTTGTTGTAAAATTGCGGTTGCATAGAGTAGCTAGGACTCGTTATAGGCTGAGCCTTCGGGCAAAAGCTGAGAGGAAAGTGTAACACTAGCCTTTCGCAATTTTACGACTTACTCGAAAGAGGACAGCATCAGATGGGCAGTTCGGCTGGGAATCTAGGACTTAAATGAAGAGTCCCTTAAGTTATGAAAAAATGATTAAGGGCATACGGTCTGAATAGGTCCTAGGTCAGCAAGCGGTACGCCCTTGGTAAGAGATCAAGGGCGCCCAAAGCTCAGCTCATCCGGGTCATACCAAAAGTTGAAGCGATGATTATACCGTTCCAGAATGATTAGAGATGAGTATGGAGGTAGCTTATGAGCTTACCAACTTTTGGTACCCGAAAGAAATCCGGAGTAGAGTGTAAGCGCAAAAGCTGGGCTGATTGGATTCCGCAAAGCGAGGAATCCAAGGGCGAAAGCCTGGGCTAGCGATACATCGGTTCGCCTTAATGGCGGCCGGTGGTATCAGAAAAGCTACCTCGGGGATAATGGGCCCGTGGCCGGTGAAAGCCCACAGCTCAAAAGGGTTTTCATCCCACTTGATAGCGACAAGCGGGTAAATTGACCCGGCGCGTTGGTGCGTCGCTGTCGGCTCCCCAAGTATTGAGTGAAATGCTCAATACTGGAGAACCCTCCTGGCTGTGCAGTAATCTGAGACATTAAAATTTTTATCGGAACATCGGAAGTGAGGTGTTCTGAAATTGACTTATATAAAGCATAAATAATCTCAAATAGTGGTAAGAATGTCTCAGACTGCAAGCAGCCAAATTCATGCGTCGGAGCTGAGTTTAAATCTGGGAATACTAGTAGGATTATTGCTTACAGACGGATGTGCGAGCCATACTAAAAGTAATAACTGGAAGATCACATTTACGAATAAATCAGAAAAGCTACATAGAATTTTTCTCGAGAAGATGAGTAACATCTTTGAGGTAAAAAAGTTTCATGAGTGGTTCGACAGTATAAAATCAACAGAAGTTCAAAGTAAAGAAATATTTAATCATTTAATGAAATTAACTCCTACATTTCGAACCAAACCATTTAATAACGGAGAATTTCCAAATTCAAAAATTCCAGAATTTATAATGTTGTTTGACAAAAGGAACATAAGTAAAGTATTAAGAGTGATGTTTTCTGCAGATGGTTCGGTTTGTTTTGGAGTTAAGTGGCATAAAAGTAAAAATATGTGGCAATTTACAAGAAGAGTGAAATTTTCCTCCAAACATCCTGCAATTAAACAACAAATTGCAGAGTTGCTTAAAAGATTTGAGTTAAACCCAGAGACATGGGAAAAAGAAGTTGTACTAGAAAGAAGAAATGATCTTATTGAATTTAAAAAAGAGATTGGATTTATTCCCGGTGTTAAGGTTACTAAAAATAGCAAGAACTGGGATGGATTTGAAAAGAATCAAATTTTAAATCTTCTTATTAAAAGTTTTAAACTAAAAAAGAAAGATTTACAACAATTCAAAACAAAAGAAGAAGTCATTAATTTTTTAAAAAGGTTATTGTAGGCTCCGACCATGAAGGCTACGGGTACAGGTGCCCACTGGTTAAAGGGGGACGCTAGCTGGGTAGACGTCACTAGAACAGAAAGAATAACTTTATACTAGCTAGCGATTAATATAAAATATGAAATACGAAACTGCTTTAATTGCAGGTATAGTTGCTAGCGATGGACATTTAGATAAAAACTTTCACATAATTCGAATAATAACGGGTAGTAAAAGTTTCCTAGAGTTTCTAGAAAATTTGTTGAAAACAATTACAAAAGAACAAATTCGTGTATACGTTTCCAAAAGTGGATTTGGAAAAACAAAGTATACAGTCTATCTGAACGACAAAAATCTTTACAAACTTCTGAACGAAAAATTCAATGTACCGAAAGGTAAAAAATCTTTGGCCATTAAGCCTCCAGAAAAATTAGACAAAGAAGAAGAAAAGGCTTATATTGAAGGTTGGCTCGCAGGTGAAGGAAGTATAAGTCATGACAAAAATCCACAAATCGCCTTGTGGTCTAAAAGTAAAGAAATAATTTACTGGCTTAGAGATAAGTTAAAAGAGAACAATGTAAATGCTCAGATCTATTACAGCGAGAAAAAGCAACAATATCTTTTGATGATTCGAAGAAAAAATGATTTCCAAATTTTTATTGAAAATTTTCATTTTGTTCATCCTGATAAAATTGTAAAATTAGCTTCTGTTCTAGAACGTCCCAGATTCAGAACGTCGTGATCATGCACAGGTGTTTCAGATTACTGTTACTACGAACTAAACTCTTACGGTATTGAAAATTTAAAGAAATTTATGACTCTTATCGGAAGCCGACATCCGATGAAGATTGAAA